>Ga0164321_10000007_pt1 | contig 33482 bp, 22 predicted proteins | sample GuaBasSediGuay12_FD_121799 | JGI IMG/M metagenome (GOLD analysis project Ga0164321, IMG submission 121799) | Subseafloor sediment microbial communities from Guaymas Basin, Gulf of California, Mexico - Guay12, Core 4567-28, 21-24 cm | ecosystem: Environmental > Aquatic > Marine > Hydrothermal... | reverse complement strand
GTCACCTGTTTGTAAGTAATCTTTATCCTGTAAATCTGCAGACTGCTGAGTTCTTTTTGTATCCTTCTCAAATTTTCTGATAGCTATGTCAATAGCTTCTTGCTCAGACTTACCTTGCTTTAAAGCTTGTGCTTTGTAATATGAGTAGTTTGGAAGACCACCTAACATAATTGCACCTCTATCACCAAGCTTTGTTGTATACATTGCAAAGTTTATCAACCAATCTTTTGTAGGTCTAGGAACAAACTCTTTCATCTTAGCATCAGTATAGGTTTCGATTGCTCTCATAATGCTTTGATTGTTTCTGTCTTTCATATACACAGAATTTTCCGTAACCTCTTTCCAAACTTTTAGTTGTTGAGTTTTATTTTTTGCAGCATACTTTAACCAATTACCTATTCCAATATCATTTGCATATGTAAATGTAGATGTTAACTGCTTGATTGTAATAACAGGACTTAATGCAAGTCTAGATAGAATGAATACATTGTTCATTCCATTAATAATTTTTGCTCTGATACCTGATTGCTGACCTTGAGATGCTACCTTCTGAATCATATCTTTTACAAAGGTGTATATCTCAGAACCGTGTATATCTATGATAGCACCTTTAACGTAATCATTAGAGAAAAACTTATCCATATCTCTAATAGCTTCACCGTAGGCTGCGAAGTATTCCATATCATTGATGTATGTATTTAATACATCCATCATATTCATAGCTTGAATAGGAAGATTACTATTCTGTCTAACCTTTGTAGCACCTGCACCTACTGCAGTTTTGTACATATTACCTTGACCAAGTAAGTTGATAACATCAATCTCACTTTCAGGAACACCATCTCTATAGATAGTCCCTGCATAAAACTTATTCCAAGGAAGGTCAGTTCTGTACAACTTCTTGTACGTTTTGTTATACTCCTCATACAATGCAGGATATAGTACATCAACTTGCCAATCAGCAACCTCTTTTACTTTAGGGTCTAATTGTGCTTCAAGTTCTTTCATTACTCTATCAGCATTTGCTTCGTTTGCTCTTTGCTTACGTTTCTTTTCTGCAGCAGAATCATCTTTGCTAATTACCTCAACTCCCCACATCTTTGGGTTAGCAAATGATGCTCGGTTTGCAGGGTCTTTATACATATTATATAGGTATGCAATTTGGTCTTGACTTATTGGTTCAAGCATAATACCATCGTGCAGTTCAATACCTAAGTCTTTTTGGATTCTGTTTTGTCTAGAAACTTTCTTCCAATTTTTACCGTAAGCTTCATACAGATAACCTGCAATGATTGATTCAACCTCCATCATTCTCATCTTGAATCTTCTAGATGACTCATCAATTCTTTCGGTAAACATTTCGTTTAATCTACCACCAAACATTTCACCCGGAAGTTTATCTATCCTATCCATCAGACCATCCATAGCTTCAGCACTACCAAATGTGTAGTTGCTGAGTTTGGTAAACATATTGGAGAAGAATCTTCTTACTACATTTTGTGTAGCCTTCTTTCTTTTTAGGTCTGCTGCTCGTTGTTTCTTTCTGTTGTTAAGTTGAGTTTTAGCATCAGGGTCAGACATATCAACCTTATCACCTGTAATAGCTTCATATCCCTGCTCAAACTGCTCGTTGTAATATTGGTGTTGTCTTAAAAGTTCTTCTTGGAGTAATGACCTACCGTAAGTAATCATCTCTTCAAGTGTTGAATAGATACCATCCAACTCTGTAACCTTACTTGGATTAGAGTTCTCCATTAGCATTGCATTATTATATTGCATAGCTAATTGAAGGTCAACCATCTCTTCTCTATTCTCTACAGTCTGCTGAGTTTTTTGAGCCAACTCATTAAACCTTTCAAGAAGTTTCATATTAACCTCACCTATCTGTTCAGCAGTAGCTTTTGGTCCAACAAGGTTTGCTTTTATCTTATCTATTCTTTTTCTAACATCATCAACAATCTTCTTTGGTTTAAGTCTTCCATTTTCAACTGCTTGATATTTACCTTTAAGTACACCATCAATCTTTTTCTGTAGTGATTTAATGTTTGTTTCAATAACAAAGTCTGTTACTTCCTGAAGAATGTTTTCAATATTCTTTTCAGTAGCCTTGTTTACTTTATCAATCAACTTTATTACTTCTCCTTTAGAATATAATTCTTTAGGTAAAGATTTACGAATGAAGTTTCTTACTTCGGTCTTTATCTTTTGTAAGTCTTTCGCACCTTTTCTTCTTTGACGTAAGAACAATCTAGCTTGAGCAATCTTTTGACCTAAGTTTTGTGATGGTCTGATACCAAGTGTATTTTGTAAATCACTAAGCATCTGTGCTTGTTGTGTAGATATACCTTTTGTTTTAGCATCAGCTTCAGCTATGTATTCTTTCTGCTTCTCTAAGAACTCAATGGTCTTATCAAGTATCTGTTGTTCAGATAATTTATTTTTTCTTCTGTTGTTACTCTTCTGAAGTTTTTTTCTGTAAGCATCTACCTTTTGATACAATGCCAATCCTACCTGAGCACCACCTTTGACGTTACCAAAACTCTTTGGCATCTTATCAAACAAGTCTACATCTAAAGCCATCAATTGGTTTACAAGCTTGGCAGGAAACTTCTTTACTCTAACTAAGAAGTCTTTAATCACATCATCTCTAAAGTTATTTCTTCTAGCTTCTAAGATGTATGATTCAATATCTTTTTGTTGTCTACCTTTATTCTTATAAGGATTAATCTTGTAGCCTCTTGAGTTTGTCAGGTAGTACGAACCACCTCTTCCGTATTGGTCAACCCTAGATTGTTTAACACCAATGCCCGGTGGTAATTCTTTTTTCAATCTATACAAGTCCACTTGCTTTGGAAAGAAACCATAGATATTCATATTATAATTTCTTGCTATTTGCTCAACTGACTTTTGTTGTCTTCCCTTTGGTTTAGATTGTGTATCATCTATCTTCTCAACGATTATACCTCTGTTACCAAAAGTGTTTTTCTTGTACACATTTACTTTATCGCCAAGTAAATCTTGTACATACTCTACAAGTTCATTACCATCAAAACCTTTTTGGTATACATCTACTACCTCTCCACCTTTTTTTCTTTTGATGATATAGCTTTTATCTTCAGGACCTTTTTCAAAGTTCTTAGCATTTGCAATATCACCCTTGAATCCTCGTGAACTAATTACTGCAACACCACCCGGCTTTAGGTTTTCATATATATCCTCTACAATAAAATCTCGTACATCTTTTGGTACAACATTGAGTACATTCAATGATACAATAGCATCGTATTGTTTATTAATATCACTAGCCTTGGTATATGTTACAGGCTTTTTACCTTTCCATCTTTCAGGATTTAGTTCATATGAGTCAACCTCAGTTCCTAATACTTCTGACATTGCATCAGTACCAAGACCAAGACCTGCACCATAATCTAATACTTCACCTTCAATCTCAAGGTCGTTAACTATGTTTGCAGCTTTCACATAACTACCTGTGGTGGTAGCTACCTGTGTAGTGCCTGAAGACTTAGATAATGCTTTATCTATTTTTTGTTGTCTTTGTTTTCTTGATGTAACTTTTCTAACTCCCGAACCATAAGGTGCTACCTTTTGACTTGTTGTGGTTCTACTTGAACCTTCCATTGAATCCCTCATTTCTTTAGGCATCAATTCAAATGCATCAATTTTTGTATCAGGTACACCAACTACATCTCCTAAAATAGTATTGCTATAAGTCGAATGATTAGAACCTTCCTGTACTCCTGTTGGCTTTAACACCATCATTATGTCATTCTGTTGGAAATCATTCTCTTTATAGAAACCATCTCTAAAAGAGTTAGGGTCTATGAAACCACCCAAGCTATTAACTAGTTTATGGTATCCTGTGTTTGGAGTTTTTTCTTGAGCATTATGTGCAATTAAAAAGTTTTTTCTAACTGAACCATCAGCTTCTTTTATAGATTCCCAACTATCATATTCTGTAAGTACATCTCTGATTCCTTTTACAGGTTTAGTTTTTAATGCTTTCTTTTTAAATGTAGCATAGTCCCCTAGTTTATTTGTATATGCATCATATACTTTTTTATTAAACAAGTGACTCTTTGTAGGTGAACCACTAATAATAAATATGTAATCGGAATTGTTTACATTCTTCTCTAGTTTAGTTACAGGAAAACTACTTGCCCAAGCAACCCCATCTTGTTGTAAAGCAAAACTTGGACCTGCATCAATATCCATTTCAGCATCTAATCCAAGTTGGTCAGCTACCCAAAACCAAACCTTTTGGTCATTGTCAGCTATCTCATCAATCAATGCATCAATATCAATTTTATTTGCAGAACTAATTAATGATAGTGGATACGAATCTTTGAACTCTAACTTCTGTTGTTTTCCTTTTGGTCTTACAATAGTAGTTGGATTACCAACAGGATTAGTACCATTGTCTAGTTCTTCTAATGTAGCAATATCAGACTCTTCAATAACTTCACCTGTTCTAGTCTTTCTTGATATTACATTTAATAGGTCAATAACATCAGCATCTCTTGCACCAAAGTCATTACCTATATTAATACCAAACTTTCTAGCAATGCTTTTCAAGAACTCTATAACTACATTCTTAGAAGGTCTATCAAGTTGTCTGTATTCAGAAGAAAGAATACCAACTAACTCAGCTAGTCTTTCTTCATTTTGGAACTCACCTTCATAGCCTTTAGCAAATGCTTCAATTCTTTGTCCAAGTGCACTATCTTTTGGTACAACTTTCTGTACAGATAATACCATCTGTTCTGCTGCTCTTGCAATGGCAGGGTCAGTCTTAATCTTTTCCATTAAAACTGCGTGGAATATTTCGTGTGGTACTGTACTCTTTGTAGCTTTAGATAAGTTGATATGAATAGTGGTATTGTCAGGGTTATACTCTGCTCTACCATCACCAAGCTTTGCGTATTTTAAATACTGCTCATTAGTTTCGTGCATAACGATTCTAACTTTAGGCAATACTTTTGCAATAGCTTTTGCTCCAAGGTCAGCAATTTTAATTACACTACTTCTAAATGGGTTGGTATTTTTAGAACCATCCTCACTTCTATTTAAAGCAATGTTCTGTCCTTTAACCTCAGAACTATCTTCTGTTTCATCGAAGAAGGAATCAATATCACTTTGCTCTTCAACTGTTACATTACCCGGTGCTTTAGTAGATTGCTCTTCAACTACTTCGCCATCTTGGAACTCATTAATTTTTTGTTCAGATGTTTTATCTTCTTGTTGTTGCGTAGCTACCTCACCTACGATTGCTGCTAGTCTATCATTAACTCTATTTAATAAGTCTTGTTTTGGTTTAGATAATACATCATCTTCACTTTTAATTTGTGACTCAAGAGATTCCTTTTGAAATATTAATTGTAGTGCTTCTTTCTTTTGTTGTGTATTGTATTCACTAGGTATTCTTGGTAGGATACCTTGTAGCTTTTCAACTAATGCTAACTCTTTCTGTGCTGCAGCTTTAGTTTTAGGGTCTTTTGTATTAGCAATTTGTTGTTTAAGTTTTGTAACATACATCTTACTGTAGTTAGCATCTTTAGACATTGCTTCAAAAATTTTAAATACATTATCATCTAGACTTTGTATTTGCAATCCTGATACTGCATTAGAAACTGCACCCGGTGTGCCTAATATGAAACCACCTACGGCTTCCTGCATACCTGCTCTGTTTACTTGACGAATCCAATCTTGCCAAGTATCAGGGGTTCTAAACATATCTTTCTCCTTGGTAGCATTATAAATATCTTTTATAGTTATCTCTGCTGCTTCTTGTGCTGCACCTGTTTCGTATTCAGCTAACCCTGCACCGGTTACAGTCAGTAAACCTCTTGCTATTCTACTTTCAACATCCTCTCTTATAAAATTACTAAAAGATTTACCTGTAGTATTTTTACTAGACCTAGCTACTGCTTTTGCTATAACACTATTTAATAGTCCCTTTTGACTTAGTACATTTCTTAAACCCAAACTTTCAAGTGTACCAACTGCAATACCAATAGGTACATTAACTGCTGCTTTTTCGTTTTCAGATATGTTATCAAACGCAGGGTCTTTTTCCATTTCTTCTGTAACGTGGTCTGTTACCTGAGCATACATCTGTGCAGTACGTTGTGCCCATCCTGCAGGATTACTACCACCAATCATAGCCGGTAATGATTCAGCTAATCCTAATATAGCACCACCCCAAAACGATTGCTTTTCTAAATCTGACCATTCTTTCGTTGTGCCCTCAGAACCAAGTACATATCTCATACCCTTTCTGTTAGCATCAAGCATACCTAAAGTAACATCTGTAGTGTTGGCAGCTTGTGAATAAGGATTATAGAATCTACCCTCAATATCTTTCTCTTTGGCTTGGTCATAGGTTTCTTCATACTTCATTCCTTTACGAGCCAAGTCCATAACTTTTGCGTTTGCTTTATCAAATGCAGTTTCTTGAACTATATCTATATTATAGGCATTCATACCTAACTGACCAACCATTGCACTTTGTAAAATCTTTTCACCCAAAAATTTCATATCGTTAGAATCACCACCAAGTTCCTCTATCAATTGTTCTTTACTTAGGTCGTACACACTTGGTAAAGCTTCTAGTGGTATCTTTTTAGGTGTGCCTAACTCAGGGTCTAACACCTCTATCATACCATTTTTTACTTTGTCTTCAGGATAAGTTTCTCTAAACTTACCTTCTTCAAAATCACCATTGGCTAATGCAACTCTAGCTATCTCAGAAGTATAAGCTTCTTCACCCATACCTCTGTTAGGTGTAAAATAAGTAGCTGCATCAATCATAATATTAGTTGCTCCTGAACTTATTCTACCTACACCATCTAGTATGGCATTATATATACCACCTGTATAAGACCCCATTTGTTGCCTCATTTCAGTATATTCTCCTGCCATTTTATCTAACTGTGCACCCTGTAAAGCAAATGATTCATTTTCTGCTTTAAGGTCTGATAGCATTTGAGTAGCCTTTGCATTTGCCTGTACCCATTGTTCATAGTTGGCTGCTAAGACTTCATCATTTTGCAACTGCTCTTTGGTTACATTAGAAAGTTTTTGCTTGTAGAATCTATCAAGCTTGTCTTTGTATAATGCGTATTCTTTTATTCTATTTTGGTATCCCTGTGCTTGTTCGTTAAATACTTTAACTGCCTTTAAGATTTCTTTTTCTTCATAAACCTTTTGTTCATTTTCTACTACCAAACCTGCTTGTTCTAAGATTGCCTTATTTTCTGCACGGTTATCTCTAAGGAATTTTTTTAATTCATTAGCCGTATCTTCTTTGAAGAATAATCTATCCAAGTTAACATATAGTTCATTACCGTTTTCAGATTCAACGGTCATACCATCACCAAGTATATCGGCTTTTTTAAACTTGAAACCATACTGTGAAAAGTAGTTTGCCATTTGTGGCAACACTTCCTCTTCAGTATCAGCAATTAAGTCAGCATCAACAACCCTTTCAACTGATTGTTCAAAGGGGTCAAGGTCTTCATCAGGAGTTAGTATGGTATTAGGGTCAGAGAGATTATCCTCTTGGCTTTCTCCTGAACCCAAAATAGGCATTGAAACATCCGATGGAGATATAGATTCCGGAGTGTCGGGGAGTTCTTGTTCGGTTGACAACGAAAAAGGGTTTCCTTGAGGTTCGTCTTTTTTTTTTACTTCGCTATCAATAGCACCTGTACTTGCATAAACGGATTGAAACTCTTCAAAGTCCTTAAATGCACCTTCCATTACAAGACTATATATATCTTCAGGTGTAACCTCTTCGTCATTTACAAAAGCTTCAAACTCTGCCTTGTCAGCAAAGGCTCCCTCTACCATTAATTCAAATAAATCTTCGTATTCAAACATCCCTATTGATTATTAAATATTTTAATTGCTTCTGCTCTTGATACACCATCTTCTTTCATAATCTGTGCAATGGTTCTCTTCTTTGTTTTAGAATTTTCTTTCTGTGTTTTAAAGTATCTCTGAGCATTTGTAGGATTTATGTCAGTTAACATATAAGCCATCATTGCCTCTACCTCATCTTCATTAAATGTCTGTGAGATAGAACCTTTAGGACCACCCGGCTTAGTAATAGTTACTGTATTGTAACCATCTTCTACAACAATTCCGAAAGGTTTACCAATCTTAGCTAATGCAGGTGCTTGGTCATCATCATCGGTTATAGATGCAATGTTTGCTGCTCTCATTTGTTGTTCCATTGTTTGATAAGCTTTATCTGCAGCTTGTGATGGAGATAAATCCTGCTCATCTCTTTGTACACCAAGTCCTGTTGATGGCTTATATTCAAAATCTTCAGGGTCACCTGAGTAACCTCCTGCTGCTTTCTCCATTCCTTGTGGGTCTGATACATCGTGGATTGCTACACCTGCTAATGCCCATTGCTCTTCAGTTGGAACTTCACCTGTTTTATTAATAACGATAGCATTTTCACCTGTTTTATTTAAGGCAGGGTCAGCATATATGATTTCCATTACATCGTTACCATCATATGTATTAAACTTAACATTAACAATTCCCTTCTCAACTTGTCGAGGGTCCATAAGAATGGCATCTAAAATATTCTTCTTTTGAATTGGGTCTGATGTTCTACGGAGATTCATCCATTGAGTCATTGACGATTCTTTCTTCTTATCGTCTTGACTAGCTTTTATCTGTGCAGCATTAGGTGGAGCAACTGCTTTACTCTCTTTCTCTCTGAATACTGCAGCCTCTTCTTCTGTATAGTCAAGACCAATATCAATTTGTTTTTCAAATGCACGTTCAGCAATAGCTAATTGGTCATCTGTTAAATTATACTTTGGGTTACCATTTTCGGTTGTTACCAAAATAACTTTTGCTTTTTCCTCATCGCTTAAAGCATCGTACTTTTCCTGAGTCTTATCTCCATCTCCAATAATATAAGTATCGTATCCACCAACGTGGTCAAACAACATTGATGCTGCATTAGTTCCACTAGCTTCAGGAGATAACTGAGATTTAACATAGTTCATCTGTGCTTCTCTGTAAAGGCTAAGTGTTTTTAAATCTGCAATATCTACACCTGTTGCATCAGCAAGTTGTGCAAATTGAGCATCTGTTAAATCAGACAAAGAACCTTCAGGTGCAATCTTTTGAGTTACATCATCAATAGTTACTAATACATCTGCAGTTAATTTATTTCCTAAGTCTTTAAATTGTGCAACTTTATTAGAACCCAATGACTTTATCCACTTGTCAGCAGCACCCATCATATCAAACTCTTTTGTATTAGATGCTAGTCTTCTTTGTAAGGCAAAGGCAGTAGTGGTATTTATTATTTGACCATTTTCATCTGTAACACCAATACCCATTTGTCCTGTATCAGGATTTACTGATACTTCGTGGTTTGCTAGGTTACCCAAACCTTCCATTGAAGCCATAAGGTTAGCTTCAAGACCTGATAGTTTTTCACCCGGAGGTACACCATCTGCCATAAGTTCCATTTTTCTTTGGTACTCATCTTGGTATTGTTGAGATAAACTAAATATTTGGTCTGTACCATCAACAAGATTTTGTTGCATTATGGTATATCTTTTGGGGTCAAGCTGACCCGACTTTAATAAAGTCAATTGCATCAAAGCTTGTTTCTGTAGTTTAGATGCAGCATCTAAAGCAAACGTATTTGCTAAACCATATTCCCCTTTGGGTACATTATTAAGTACCTCTTGGTATTTTCTAGAGGCTTCATCAATTGCTGCTTTCTTCTCTTGTCTAACACGAACCTCTTCCTGTAGAACATTAGAAAAATTCTTACCAACCTCTGCCCAATTTATTTGGTCTTCTACTTTTCTTTCAACGTACTTATATGCAGTCATTTAGTCTTGATTTAAAATATTAAATGGGTCATTATAAGCACCTATATAACTATCACTTTGAAACAACATATTTTGTTGCTGAGGTGTCATCCCTTTTTTGAACTGTCTAAACTGTCTGTTGTTTAAATTATTTAAGTCAGTAAAACTAGTTAAGTTACCTAGTGACCCATCACCTGCTTTATTAAACGCAGCTACATCTACTCCTGTAACATTACCTGCTGCTGACCTTTGATTAGCCGTTCTTTGTGGGAACAAAGGTGCTAATTGCATAGCTGATTGTGCTGCTGATATAGTAGACTGAATACCTTGTTGTTTAGCTGCCTCTGCCCTTGCTTGTGCATCTGCTGCTTTTTGCTGATTACCTGCTACTTCTTCTAAATCTAAGGCTACATCTAAATCTCTTAACCTTCCTTCTTCTTCAATTATAGCATTCTCAATGTTAGTCATCTCATCAGCCATAGCACTTCTTACACCGGCTTGACCTTGTTGTTGTGCAGCAAAAACTCTACCTGCAGTTGCTGCAGCACCTCTTTCACTTTCAATACCTGCTTCGGTAGCTTGTGCACCTGCACTTAATAATGCTTCTCTTTCCAAATCATATGCCTCTTTTTTAATTGACATTTGTTCTGCAAAGTTTACATCTAATTTTTTTCTAGCTTCAGCCATAGCTTTTGCTGCATCTTGCTCTGCCTGTGCTTGTAATTTTCTTTGTTTTGAGGCTTGGCTAAATGACATACCGGCACTAACTCCCGATATAACTAATCCACCAATTGCTGCCGTTGCTACTGCCATATTATAATTTTTTTATCATTTCAACTGTGTAAGAGTCTGCCTTGGTATAACCTAATTTTTCGTAGGTTGACTGTAATCCTTTATGCTTTATTAATGCGTAGCAATATTCAGCATCAAGACTAGAACACAAGTTTGTTAATGTTTCTATTAAAAGTCCTATTGCGTTAGTTCTATGAGGTTTCTTCCTATACTTCTTATTAGAAATAATCCAATCAACCCAAGCCACTTTAGAGTTGGTCATATATACAAAACCTGCACATATTGGTGTTCCATCTCTATCTAGTATCATCATACCACCCTTCCCATCATCAGGTAAGAAATCTTTTGGGGGTGCTTTCCATCCCCAATCTTCCCACCATTTTACAAGATAGGTATTATAATCGTCTAAATTAAGTGGTCTAACGTCAAAAGTCATTATACTTCACAAAGATACTAAAATTAAGGGAATGATTTCATCACTTCACTTTCTGCAGCAAAGAGTTCTACTTTATTTGTATTATTATTAGTTAAAGTAAATACTGCATAGTGACCTAGTATTCCGTGAGATTCTGCTACTGAATTTTTAATATATAAAATAAACTCTGTTGGATTGCTTGGAGTTACTGCTCCTCCAATAGAATTATCTACTATTATATTGTTTACTCCATTAGGAATATTTACATTAACTGAAACCACTTGACCCAATAATTGTGGTGTAGTTCCAAAGTATAACATATCTCCAATACTAATAATACTTCCTATGGAAATTGTTGTAGCAAAACTAACTTGAGTCTGACCGTTTAAAGGAAAGTCAACTTGAATATTTTGACTTGTAGCAATACCATTCAAAGACCTTAAAGGATATTGATTTGAATTAGCAGGAGATGTAAAGTCTTGACCTGAGTTTCTTACAAAAGCAAAGTATGCACCTTCTTTTTCCTCATAATAATTAGCCTCAATAAAACCTGTGTCCTGTTGGTCACTAACTAATATTGTACCCCAAGAATCATCTCCCTCTAGATTCATAGTTTTAAATAACTTATTCTCTAAAGGTTGTTCGTTAAAAACAGATTGCATTACCGATGGGTAGTTAACACCATAGTATTGGTTTCTAGTTTCATTAACATTATGTCTATACAAATTACCACCCTTATATGTATAGAAAAAGTTATTCATTCCTATCATCCAATCAGGATTATAAGAATAAAACGAAGGGAATCCTTTGACTCCGTTGTCGTAACTTAATGTATAATGTTGTCCGGGTTGTACTGTATTACTCATATCTTATATTTTATGGACAATGTACTGTATCATTACAATCGTAATCTACAAAGCCAACTTGATTAGCATTTGTATAAGTACCTGTATTGCCTAAGTTTGTTATTGTACCACAATAAATTTCAGTTCCTATAACTTGTGTGGTTTGATTAATTCTCTTGTACTGAATTACCTCTCCAATGTTATTGGTTCCAAATCTATCATTCATTGTGTATAAATTTTGATTTGTACAATCTTGAAGTGTAATTGTATTGCACCCACCTTGTCTGTTTGTTACAACACCTCGTGGTCCTACTTGATAAGTATAACCTGTTGGGTGTAGATACCATCCTTGAGGTGCAGGATTTGCTGCATCGTGGTCAGAAAAAATATAGTCACTTACCTGAACTCCACTTGTCGGGTCTACATCAACGTGATAAACTGTGTTATTTAAAATTGCAGCACAAGCTTCTGCTTGAGTATTTTGTGGTGCACTTGCACTAATAGGGTCTAATGTTACAGGACATTGAACATTAAAGTTCCAAGCAGTACCATTACAAGGTCCAATAAAAGTAAAGTTTACTACTGCAGGACTTGCATTGGGTTTAGGAATAACCATAACACAGTCACCCGGTCCACCGGCAGTTAACTGTGATTGACCTTGTTGTATTACAACAGTAGTAGGTTGTCCTGTATTTACAAATTGATTTCCTTGGTATTGGAATACAGATATATTTGGATATGTACCACCACCTGCAGTTCCACAATCTGAGCCTGTAGCACCTATATAAGTAGGAACACCCGGAACTGTACTTTCAAGTAAACCAAACTGAGGAGAACTAAGTGTATTGTATACTTGCCCATCATAAACTGCTTGTACACCATCAGGAACATTAAGTGGGTCAAATGTGATTATAATAGCACCTGTATCATTCGCAGTACCACCCACATCCATATCTAATTGATAAACACCTTGTGCTCCATTACCTGTAATTTGAGTACCACAAGGTGTAGCACAAGTAGGACAAGGTTGAGGTGGTAGCAACACACAACCACTACCTTGACTCACCTGTTCTCTTGAACTTATTCCATCAGAGTAAAATCCATTAGGTGCACAGGTAGTTAGTGCAGCATCCATATATACTGCAGTTGCGTTATTTAAAGTTGTTCCATCTATATAATAATTTGCCATAATATTAAATTTTAAGTAGGTGAAGTTTCACAATCACAACACGAGTCAAATACATCATTTCCAAAACACAAGTCTACAAGAGTTGGTTTTCTGTAATCATATATAATATATAAATATTGTTCTGTACCTACAGGAACTCCAAACGTAGCCTTGTAATAATCAGGAGCCAATGAAGAATCTATTGGACTTGCCACACTAGATAATCCGATTAGCTGAGATATAGCTTGAGGTGTATTAGCATATAACGTATTACTCTTGTAATATCTAAACTTATTTGTGTTTATATCAAATGTAGCCGTATCACCACTAAACTTATTAAATGCCATAGTAACAACTGCACCATCAGGTGGTATTTGTCCTTGACCTTTAAATCCTGTAATAGTGTTATAGTAACTAACTACAGGGTTACCCCCACCTGATAAGAAAGTTACAGGCTGAGAATCTACAACAGATTGGAAACCTGATTGTGACCAATTGTAATCATTATGAATAGTATCATCAGATTCGTTGTCACTTGTAGCACATATATATACTACAGTCATTTGTTGTGGTTCAGGACAGTTAACTGTTAATTCAAATTCAACTGAACCGTTAGTTACAATATCCAACACCATTTCAGTATTGTTTGCTAAACTCTTAGGGAATGTAAGTGTGCCTGAAGAAGAAACAAATCCGGTGTCATAGTCTATACCATTATAGGTCGCAGTAAATTTTACTTGACCTGAAATATTTATAATGTTATATTCAATGTTAACATCACCTACTGCATCACCGAGTTCGTAGCATTGCTTAAACTTGTCAGTATTAATTAAACTGTATTGAGTTTGAACACCACAAGGCAAACACTCTTCAGGGAATGGTATTGGAATAGTGTTACCTGTAATAACATATTCATTCATATAAGGGTCATAACCACCAAGCTTCTGAGTATTCTGTTGTACTAAGAACAAATCTCTAAACCAAGTTCTCATTCCAAATGAAGAAACTACTGCAAGAGAATCATTTGTATAGCTTGTTCCACTAAGCATCAATACAGAACCTCTTTTAGAATCTACAAAATATTTTTCAGGTCCCCATTGTACAAAGCTTTCAGGATTATGACTAATACCAAACTCTTCGATTCTAGCAATCTGTGTTCCTAAAACTTCAGGAACTGATTGTAATAAACTTCCTGTACCTGCATCAGACAATAAGTTTTTACCTGATAGTACATATGATATTTTATCTTCTTGTAAAGTAAGAACATCAGTTTCTCTAGCGAATAGTTTTTGTATTGGTCCAAAGGACTCTTCTAAAGCTTTGAAGTTAAGTAGTCCACCGTTGAACTCATTTAATCTATTAATATTAGACTCATCATTAAATACACCACTATAGGTAATATCTGCAAATCTTCTAATTTCTTTATAATCTAAAGCTTGAGTAGATGTTACTCTGTTACCAAAAACTAATTTTTTACCAAGTAAACCATCTCTAATTTTATAACTTTCAACTCCGTTACCAAAAGAATAACAATTGAACAACCCAACATTTACAATACCAGCTTGTGTTGTAGTCTGTGGTTGTACATCTGTAACGTGACTTCCTTGAGGTAAAGTGGTAGAATCAATAGTAATATTTGCAGGGTCAACAGGAGGTGTTGAAGCACTTACTCCCATTGTACCACACCTACCAAAAATATCAGTAATTGTCTGAGCAGGGTTACATACTATTTGTTGTCCTACACCATCAAGGTCTACATAATTAAAAGCAATTGGGTCAGGCTCATTTGTATCTACAGTTATATCAAAAGAACAAGAGTCTGAATCTGATATAATTGGAAAAGAGTCAGCACCTTCATACCAAATATCAGGTGAAGAATCTATTGGCTCAGATTCAAATACAATAGTATCTTCTGCTCTAAATACAGTAATTTTTAATATTACTCTTGACCTTTGCTTTTTAGTTCCACTACAGGCTCTAGTACCTCTTACACAAAACAATAATTGATTTGTGGTATTGTTTCTATAGAACTGATAGTAGTTTGTACACAAATTTTGTGGTACATCCTGTGGTTCTTGACCATTATCACTTTCTAGAAGTGCAGGTAGGTATTCGTTTTCAGGTGGACAAGAATTGTCACCTGCGTAACCTACACCATTATTTAGGGTTTCACCAATGTTGTCGCCATTAAACCAATCCATAAAACTATCGTAGTCAGAACTAGCTACATAAGTTTCATCTAAATCGTAAGTCCTTCTTTCACAGGCATTGTTACCATCACCTCTACCAATTCTTTCAAAATAAAAATCAAAAACAATTCGTGAACCTGCAGGAATATCATAATCTACAAATTCCCACGTTGGGTTGGCAGAGTCAGTTCCTGCAATATTAACAGGATAAGGAACTAGTGGATAATGGTCCCTTTTGTCTGCAGTTGTTTTTCTTTTACCATAACTAACAATAGCATCAGGGTCTAACTCAGCACTAAACTGAGTTGAATTTATTTTCATATATGTACCTGCAGGAACAGGTATTGGCTCACCATCAGGGTCGGGGTTTTCAAGTGAAACAAACCCTTCTTCTTTAGCTTCTTTCTCTAATACCGTTGCTCTCACACATCGTATCATAGGACCTTCAGTATCAGCTTTTACAATCAACCTTTGACCTTCTGTAATCTTTTGAGAGTTCTCACCTTCTAGCAAGAAATATGCAGCAGATGAGTTTGGGTCTTCATAAAATAAATTAGTGTATATAGTTTCGTAATCTTCTTTATCAGGCTTAATAACAAACTTATATCTCTTTGCCCATTCCGGTGCTATTTGTGTAGTTGGTATAGTAACCTGTATACTATTTTTAAAGAAGGATGTACCACAAGGAAAATGTTCTGTGTTATTCAAACTAACAAGAGCAGGTGTTGCTCTGTTAAACTCATCCATATAAACCATACCGACTTCGTAACCTCTGTTACTATGTAAGCTTTCAGCCACACCAACTTTTTGATACAATACCTCACCAAAAATTATATCATAATATTCATATACATTTTGTGTGGGTGTAGCAATATCATCTACAAACTGTACTGCAGGTAATTTTAATCCAATAGTATTTGACCCCGGTGAAGCAACAATCTGAATTGGTTGTGGACCACCCGAACTAATACCACCATCGTATTTAAACAACGCATCTAAGTTTGCAGGAATCGAACAGTAAAAAGCATCTGTAAAAGTTGTTCCGTTACAAGAATTGTTTTCAGGTTCTACTGCATCCTGTAGTGGTTTGATGTTACTAGTAGTACCAACTTGGTCCATAAAACTTAAACTCGTAGCATATTCATATACACTATTAAAGTCTTGCTGAACATTAAATATAAATCCAATCTCTGTTTCAAATGTTGTTTCAACAGGAAATGGTGCAGTACCATTAAAACTTTCGTGTTGAAATTTTACAGTAACCTGAATAGCAGAACCATTAATCAACTCTATGTCATCAGGAAACTCTAAATTAATTTGAGCCAAAGAAGTATTGGATGGACCAATAGAATAATTAACACTATCTGTTGTATCGGCTACCTCTTCTAATCCAATATCGTCATTTGTTTGAGTAGTAAAAAAGTTTAACCTTGTAGGATTACCTTGATAATCAATAAGGTCATAACCTTCAACATAGTTACCATACATCAAACGATTACCCATTAAGGTTTGTGCTTGTGCAAATCTTGGTACATTATCATACAACCTTAATATTTCTGCTTCAGGAAGTATTGTAAATATTTTACTATTGGTGAAACTATAAGTATACTCTTGATTATCTAAGTATGCATTTTCTGCTTTGTCTAATTTTTCTATAATCTTTACAACATTACTATCATTGTCCTTAAATAGTAAGTCAATACCTTTTACTAATGGACCACCTGAATTAAAAGTAATTTGAGCAGTATTAGTAAAGTTTATCATACCCTCATTTAGATAACTATCAGGACTAAACTGAAAACCACCGGGAGTAAAAGCTGCAGTAGAAAACTGAGAAGTAGCTGAATACTCGTCATCACTATATTTATACCTATAACCAAAACATAAGAATCTATCTTCCATATAAGTAGATTCTCCACCTGTATTTAAAAGTGTAATCTTTGGAGATGCACTTGGTGGTTTTTTGATTACTAAAATTTCGTTATATGCAAATTGGTCAAGACCATTTGCAGGGTCAGGATAGTTTTGAGTTACATTTATTTTTCTTGGTGGATTATAGTTGTCCGTAAAAAACAATAGTGTACCATCTACCAAGTCTACACCTGTAATTAAATAATCAGAATTAAAATTTAAAGTAGTTGTTACATCTGAACCATCATTAACACTAATAACGTGATACGTTAGTGCTGATGTTTTAACATCAAATGATACTATCATATCCACTATCTGAGTAGGAGTACCGGGACCTTCAAATGTAGGGTCGTGAACAAACCAATATAGAGTTTCATTTGCACCATCTTCATACGCACCAATACAACGAGCAGCACTACTTAGTGCTACACCTTCAAATCTTAGGGTAGTAAGTTGTGTATTACCTTTTGAGTTTTCAATAACACCTATCTCTGAGCCTTCAGTTGAACCCATACGAACATTAAGTGCATCAACGTACTCGCCATTTGGAACGAGTCGTTCATCCACCATTTTGTTCATTTTACCCTGTGTAAAGTTTCTTGTCGTATTAGCCATATTACTTAATCCACTTATCTCTACCCCTCATATTCATTAATAATCTTCCGGGGTGTATATTACTTATTCTAATTTTTGCGTTTCTTAATAGAGCAGCTTTTCTTTTCTTTGCTCTAGCAATAATGTATTCTTGAACCCCAACCTTAGAGTTTAGAATAGCAAATTCTACTGCAGCATAGACGTACTCTTCAAAGAGTTTATTGACAGTAACCAAACTGTCATTGCCATTTTCCATACCATCAGAAACATACTCAAGTATGATTAACTCATTAGCCACACCTGAACTAAAATTAATTACACCACCTTTGGGGTCAATCTTAAATGTAGGATTAGCATTAGCCGTTTCGGTATTTAAACCGTAACGTGCTCCAATGCCATATTCAAAATACCAAGCACCATCTACACAGTAACCTGACTTTCCATACATTTTAGAATTTTGATTAAGATAAATAGATTGTTTACCACCTCTAATTCTTTCGTAATCTATTGTTGAATTTTGTGGAGATAAAGCATTTCCATCAATATCAAATAATATTCTACAATCATTATCTTGTAGGTAAGCACTAGACCAATTAGTCTGAATGTTTTCTGTAAGTGGTTTTAATAATCCGTTTTGATATAAAGATACTCTCACCCAATTGACATAATCAGAAGGCAAAACATATCTCAATGTATCACAAACATTTAATTCAAGTATTTTTATTTCTTTGAATGCATCGTAATTTAATTCTTGTATTGCACGTTTTGCGTGAAATAGAATTTTATATCTTTCTTCGTTATTTACAAGACTATGGTTTCCTGAATACATTAACATAAAATTGTTAACTATGTCTTCTAAAGAAACATATTGGTATGAACCCCAATTTGCATTCTCAGGTTGTTGTCCACCATTCTCGTAATATTGATATTGTGTTATATAAGCCATAATTATCTTTCTGTTGTTGTATTAGCAGTTTCTTGTGCTTGAGCAAACTGTACAGAACTCACTTCTCTAATAGACATTCCTGCATATTGTAATATCTTATTTACCAAGTTTACTTCATCATCTTTTGGTAACTCAAAGTCTTGATAGTCTGCAGCAGTTTGGTCGAATGCAGGTTCTCCACCCGGAAGAGTTACATAAGTCCATCTAGGTGGTCTTGGAAACCTAATATATTGACATTGAACTGCACCCAACTGATTTATAGTATCAGGTAATAATGTTATAGTTGGCTCTTGATGTGAGTAAGCCGGAAACATTAAAGTAGGAGCAGTAAGTATTGAATTGTTAAGCATAGTAATCTTACTATTAGTAACCTTCTCAGCTTCTTTAACAGGCTTAGTAGAGTATATTAAATACTGCATCTGTGGGTTTATAAAACTATCAAATGGATTTCCATCGTAGTCAACCAACGTAAGTTCTGTATCACTTACAACCACACTTACATAGCCAACTGCAGGTGGATTAGAGGAAAGGTTTACCACTATATCCCCTACCTGTACACCACTAGCAATAAAGGTAGCAGTTGAATCAATCAAGGATTGTATTTGCAAAGCATCGTTAGTTCCACTAGCAAGTAACTTTGAATATATAAGTACCTTATTTAAAAGGTAATAGTTGTCACCTGTGGTAGATTCACTAGGTGTAAAAAATCTATTTTGATACTGATGTTGTAAAAATCTAGTTTCAGAAAATGTATTTATTACCTCCTCTATTCCTTTTGTAATATCAGCATACCCTGTCCCTGATTGACGAGCATTTTCTTTCTGTAATTGATAGTTGTACTGATAAAAATAATTCTCAAATAAATCTAACTGTGCTTGTTTAGCAAATAAGTTAAAGTCAGATGGAGATATATAACCGTAATTATTCTTATTCAGAACAGACATTACCGTTTGTCTAACTGAATTTATCATCTGTAATTCTTTTCTACAAAGATAATGAAAAAAAAAGACCCCTTCATTTTTGAAGAGGTCCTTGATTTAATGTTGGTTAGATTGTATTTACGGAAGCAATTGCATCGTTAAAGAAGTAATCTCAGTACCATCTACTAACATACTATCAGGTACAACTACAGGATGTACAACTTTTAGCCAACTTGATGCGTATGCATCTGCCATAGCATCTTCAAGAACTTTGACAATGCCAAGTCCTGTATCAAGTTCAGCACCATCAATTTTAATCCTGTGACTTCCACCTGTTAAGTGAATATACACTATATCAGCAGGTGTTGTTTTGTCATACTCTAGATACATCCAAGTATCTATACAAACTAATCTTTTTCCTAATTTTGTATCTATTTCTAGATATTTCTTCATATTACTCATAGTAAAAATTTAATGGGTTAATAAAGTACAAATATAAGGATTAATCTAATAAAGATTCAAGATGTTCTAACACCTCAATACCATCATCAGACTGCATATATTGACATACAATATCTATTGGTTCTTCACCAAATGGTACGTTTAATAATTTAGTCTTGTTAGTGTTGGTGTTAAACCATACTTCTTTACCACTCTTTCTTAATCCTAGTAACCCATTATCAAAGAATCTTTGAACAGTACCCATAAGTTTTAAGTCAGGGTCTTTAATTACTTCTAAGAAATCAGCAGGACTCTTTTTAGCATATACCAATACATCTCTTTTCATTTCAGCAGTAGATACTACAGAAGTGTCAGTATTAAATAGAACTCTACAAACATTCTCAAGTTGTTCAATAGAAAGTTTTTTAGCTTCTACCATTGCATCTGCTTCTACCATAAGTCTGTCAACTTCTGAAGCTGCATCTTTGCTCTCATCAATCTCTACAAATGATTTACCATTTAAAGAATGATAGTGTAAAAACTGTTGTAATACTTGATTTTCTTTTGGTACATATAAGAATCCATCCTCAAAGATAATTGGTTCTAATACTACATTTTTATCTTGCTCATCTACAAAACAGGAGTTTTGATTACGAGCATATCTCATTTCACGGTTAGTACCGGTTTCTTCATCAAAGTGTAGTAAAGAAAAACTTTTGGAATGTTTTGTTGGTAGCATATAGGAAAGAGGTGCTACTCCTCTTGTAAGCTTGTAACTCTTGTCCACAAACTTTGCTTGTTTCTTTTTTGCCATTTTATTTAAAATTTAATTAAAGTAAAAAAAGGGGGAGGTAATCCTCCCCCTTAATAGTTTTCATCTTATGCTTGGAATAAGAAGAAGTTGTTAGCACCTAAAGTACATACTGCTCTTTCAGATAAGAAGTGTACCTCCATAGCATCTAAGCTAGAAGTTCTTGCTCCACCTGCAGAACCTGTAATCCAAGTTTTGTAACGTCTGTCTTCTGTTTCAGAAGCTCTATATCTAACGTGCAAGAATGGTCTTTTTGCATTCTTACCTAAGATTTGGTCATATACAGAAGTAGAACCTGCAGGAACTAAAAGTCCATTGATTTTACCTGAACCTGCAACACTTGATAAACCACCTCTCATTGTTGGGTCGTTCAAGTATTTCCAATCAGACTTATAGAAGTCGTAACCTCTTCTAAATCCTGTGAAACCTAGGTTCAATGCCATTTCTCTTTCGTTGTCAAATAGACCGTAAGAAACACCACCTGCTGCGTTAGAAGATTGCTCAGAAAGCATATCGTCAATTGCGAAAGAGAAATCTCTATCAACAAAAACAACATTCTCTTCAATCGCACCTTGCTTATCTAGTCTTGAGATAATGCTATCCCATTGTCCTAAAGTAGTTGGGTTACCACCTGCCCATACGTTACCTCTGTTTCCAACAACGTAGAAGATTCCTTCAGAACCTTTGTTACCGTAATCAGGGTTAAGTGCAGGATTGATAGCACCACCATTAGCTTCTGCAGGAACTGCTTCAATCATTGCAGTTTCTAGGTAGTCATCGAATCTCAATCTAGTTTCGTGCTCAGACTTTAAATACCATAGGTATCCGTTAGCACCATTCTCAGTAGTTACTTCAACCCATCCAATTTGAGCCATATCAGAACCTGATACTGCATACTTATCTTTAATGATAATTGGAGAGTTCTCGAAGATTAGGTCGTCAGCTTCTAAGCTACCATCCATTCCTTCAGTTCCTTTTTTAAATTCAGAACCGTAAATGAAAGTAGTAAACTTCTTACCTGCACCTGCTACAGGAAGACCATCAGCAGGATAAAATGCTACGTCAAAAGTGAAGTTAGCTAAATCAACATCAGTAACAATTCCTTTTACAGAACCACCACCTGCGTTGTCGCTAATCATAACAGTCTGACCTTTTCTGATAGCAATACTATTACTAGCACCGAAAGCAGGAACACCTGCATCGTTTACTGTAAACGTAGCTTCGTCAGCATTAATTACTGCTGCAGTAGTACAGTCAGTATATTTAGTATGTAATCTACCTTGTTCTGCCCATTTAATAAGGTCAGAGTTAGAAGGCATTTCTGCTCCTACCATTCTCAAGAATGAGGAGATTGTTCTATTACCATATCTTTCAAATTCTTTTTCATATGTATCAGGAAGATACTGATTAAGAAAGTCAAAGTTAGTAATGTAGTTTGATGCAACCGGCACTTGTTGTGCTGATGGTTGTAAATCAAAACCGGGTACGCTTTGTACACTCATAATTTCTAATTTTTAAGTTTTAAACATTTATTTATTTTTACTTCTAATCCGTAGACCCCGACTGCTCGGTGGTGTTACAGATTTGATTTGCAAACCGTTGTTTGACTTAGTAATTTCAGGAGTTGAACGAGTTGACATATTTACATTTTTCAACTTTTTCATAGTTTCATCTGCTGCTGCAGACTTCCCTTGCTCATAAAAAAACCTTGCAAACTTTTCGGGATGCATCGCCATTGCTAGTGACCTGTGGTATCCTGCTGCATCAATCATCTCACCGTTTTCACCTAAGAACTTTTTTACAAAATTCTGTGGCTCACTTTGCAGTTTTCTGATTTCTGTAGCATCACCCGGAGTAAAGTAAACTTTCTTGTCATCTAACGTAAACTCAAAACCTTTGAACTCACTAAACAAATCATCAGTTCTTTTGTCATACACCTCTCTCAAACGAGATTGCTGCTCCTGATATGTCTTCGCTTCAGCTATATAATTACGATATGCTTCCAACTCTTCTGACGAAACATCCGAACTTTTGGCTTCTCCCCTTGACTCAAGAGGAACCTTATATAGTTCTTGTTGTTTGGCAAAATAATCTTTAGCCTTCGCAATAGTTTTTTTCTTTGCTAATTTAATTTTTCTAATCTGCTTTTCATCATCAACGTCTTCATCAAAAGTATAGTCCTCCATCAAATCATTAATATCTTCAGGGTCTAATCCTTTTTCTGTTGCAGTTAGATATTCTCTTAGCAATCTATCAGGTTCCATTTCATCGTAATTCTTTTGCATTTTAGCAAAGTCATCGAATCCACGACCTGTTTCTTTTTTATATTTCAGATACTTAGCTACATCTTCAGGTAGAGGTTCCTCCTCTCTCTGTTGTTGTAACTCATCAAGAGATTTAAACTCTTTACCGTATCTGTTACCAATAAATTTAAGAACGTCTTCCTCTTTTAACTCTGAGGATTGAGTTTTAATATCTTCTTCAACCTTTGGCTCTTCAGCTTTCGGTTCTTCTTTTTGTTCTGTCACCTCAGCTTTTACTTCAACCTTTGGTGTTTCTTCTTTTACAGTTACTTGTTGAGATTCTTCCCCCTCTATCTTGGCTTCGTGCTTGTCCAACAAATCTTGTTCAACTTGTTGTACAGACTTCTCTTCAGTTCCTGTAACTGCTTTTACTTTTATTTCCATATTATATTGAATTTAATTTTATACAAAGTTACACAAAAAATCATATAGTTTTAGACCATTTATCTAGGTTCAAACTCTGCTAAATCAAAACCATCTAAACTATCTTCATTAGACTCAAAGTTAATCGGAGGTAGATTGTTCTTTCTCTGATTAATCATTTTAGATTGTTCTGTATTAGCTTGACTTATACGTTTTGCTTTTGCATCTTCTCTAGCTTGTTCTCTATTAGACAAACCTTGGTTGTTTAGTTTAGCCAACTCCACATTTAATTGGAACTCTTTATCCATTAACTGTGATTTCAACATAGCTTCATTCTTCATTTTCTCAATCTCAAACGCAATATCAGCTTGTCTGTATTCCATTTTAGCTTGAGTTTCCATTTGCATTCTCTGTAACTCCTGTTGTTGTTTCATTTCTTGAGCCTTCAACATTTGCTGAGATTGCATAGCTTGTTGTTGCATTTGCATTTTTTCTTCTCTATCCTGTTTAGATATTCTCTTCATTTTGAGAAGTTGATTCGCAAGTTTTAGATTTTTTACTTCACGAATATCAATAGCATCCTCCAAGTTAATATCGCCTTTAGATAAAGCCATCTGTATGTTTTGCTCCAACTGTTGTTTTTGTTCTTCATCAGGAGATAATTCAATGAATATACCAAAGTCATAAATGTATAAATCAGCTATATCATTTAGTATTGATACATTGTATTTACCTATTTGGTTTACAAACTCTTCTTTAAAATCTGCATACTGTAAAATATCAGCAACCCTGTAAGTTAATGCTTCAGCTATAGTTCTGTATATGTAAAGACTACCATCCAATATATGTCTAGTAGCTACGTTTGAATTTAAAGCTGCAAGTTTCTGTAAGCCAACTAATGAGTTAGGGTCAGGTGTACTACCATCTCTAGCCTCATTCAATCCGGTTACGTTTCTTATTTGGTTTAAATAATGATTGTAATTACTAATAAGCATTTGTGTTTTAGATGCACCTGAACTTGATTGTAATTCTTTGATAGGTACTTTACCTTGGTTGTAGTCACCCTCTTGAGTATAACTTCTACCAATAACAGAACCTGTTTGGAAATATAATCTTAAAGCATCTTCAGGATTATAAGCATTACCTGTACCTACATCAACTTCATTCAGACCATCTGCATCTATAAATACACCATCAGGTACAACTCTTGAAATTACTTGTTGCAACTTTAAGTGTGTTATCTGAATAAGGTCAGCAAAAGGAATCATCCTTCTAACCAAGGATTCAATAGCACCTTTATACATTCTTGGTGCAACTGCTACATAATTTGGTATTGCGTGTTGAGTTGCTGATTGTGGTCTAACCATATTTTCCATAAGCTTCCATTCAAGCATTATGTTAGTTCCCATAACCATTACACCTTCATACCATACATCAATAGTCTTCTGTACTTTCTCATAGTTTTGTTCTTCTTGCATTTCAACAGGTGGATTGAATTGGTCATCCTTTTCAATCATACTTACGTTTCCGTTGTCTTTCACCTTTCTTTTATAAGTTACCCTTTTAGTAGTCTTATAATTGAAATACATTAAGGTTGCAGTATCTCTATAAAAAATATCGTTCTCATAAAACTGAGCAGTATTATAATAATCATACCAACTCTGAGAGTATTGAGATATTTCTTCTAAGTCTTCATTAGTTAATGATGGGTCAATCTTTTTAAGTTCGATAATTGGAACTGTTTTAATTTCACCCCAATAAAAACAATCTTTAAAATGTGGGTCTTCAGTATAACTATAAACAATGTTAGCAGGGTCAACATATTTAATGTTAACACCATCACCTTGTAAGAACTCGTGCTTTGCACAAGAAATACCTAAAACAGTTAGGTCGTAATCAAGACGTTTTCTAATATCATTATACTTGTTTGATTCAAACAAAGTATTAATAGCTTCCTCTTCTGCAATTTCTATTGCAGGTTTATAGTTGAGTTGCATATATAGCTTTAACTCCTCATCAGTATTTGGAAGTTCATCAGGCTCTACAGTAAAAGGGTTTGCTCCTGTTTTTTGTTGTATAGTTTCGAGCATCGGCTTGGCTGCCATCTGACCCTCAATCATCATTTGATACTTGCTTCTTCGTGATTGAGATAATGCATCTTGTGCATATGCTTTGACTTGAAAATCTCTGTCCTGCATTCCATTTACTACAATGTCAACAAACTTTGGTAGTATTGGCACAGGAGTCCAATCTAAATTTAGATAGGATAAATCTCCATCAATTGCTAATTCGTTTTTATATTTTCCTATTGGTTGTTCTCCTCTCGCATATAATCTTAAACGATTGAAGTCCCTCCATTGATTATAGTATCTACATTGGTTTCCATCTTTTTTGAACCATTCATATTGAATTGCTTGACCAATTTGTAACCCAAATTCGACAGTAGCTTTTTCAGAATCGGATACGAATTGACTAGGAAAACCTGCAGATGATATGTTTATGTTTACTTTTTTCATCTGATAATTTCGCTATATTTGCCCTTGTTACTATACCTTGCAAAGTTAATCTTTATTTTTGAAAGTTTTTTCTCAGGTAAATAGAGATGTTTCTGTGTAGCCATTATAGCTAAACCTGAACTAATAGCAGCATCATACTTAGTACGATTGCTAATATCAAACTTTGCCCAATCCTCTAGAGTCCTTGTAAAAACCATATCTCCCATCTCCATATCATCTTTCATACCTATATGATTTTCGATATAAGATTCAATAGCAGATGCGTGTGCTTGTTTTACATCTTCACTAGAGTTAGGAATACCTCCTAATTCTCTTTCAGTTTTAGATAACTTTGTATATATTTTATCAGGTCGGTTCATACAGAAATGTCTATATCCCCTATTTTTAAAATGATACAATAATCTAGGTTTGTTATTTTCTATTAAAATCGGCATACCATAAAACACACAAGCCATCAATACATCTTCAAAGAATATTTCAGCAGTTTGTGGTCTTGCTATATATTCTAAGAAAAATTCATTACTTGGTGCTTCATCCATATTAAACATAGTTTTTCCGTGTAGTGCTCCGTTAGAACCACCACCACCAACTACACCTGATATGTCATAACTGTCACATCCAAATGCTCCTATATGTTCATTGCCGGGATACTTATTTCCTTTGCGTGTTACAACATTGTTTTGTAACACTTTATTAGGAGTCCAAGAAACAAAAAATCTCCCACGATTGTCAGGTGAGAAAATTACCTCGCTATCTTTTACTCCATTCTTCCAACGTAGATTACCACGAGTAACGTGATGCTCTAATATTAGAGAGTCATTATAATCTATTTGTTGGTATATCTTAGTTAGGTTGAATATTGATTGTTTACTCTCATCTCTAAATGCGTGGGACTCACTTCTAGGGAACTGTCTGTAGTATTCATTCAAAGCATCAGGGTCATTCTTTAATGAATCAACTTCAGCTTCCCAATAGTTTACTGCACCTTGGTAAATCATTTCACCATCAATACCTTCAACTTCGTTCTTTGGGGTTTCTAAAACAGGCATTCCATACCTGTCAATAAACCCTTCCATATTCCATTCCATAGGAATAAACAAACTATACATTCCACTTTTAGTTTGTCCATTTGCATTTCTTTGTAGTACGTTAGAATCTGTATATAGTTTTTTGAAGTTACTACCACCTTTATCCAAAGCATTTGATGTAGAACCCATCATACACTTTCCAATAATCTTACTACCTAATCGTAAACAGGTTTTAGTTACTCGCCAATTATTTAAAATATTATTTGGCTTTACCCATTTACCACTTTCATCGTGAACTAAAAGCAAAAGCTTTTCACCATCGTAAGAGTTGTCATCTGTGTTCTTCCAATCAATAGTAGTATCTAGACCATATAACTCATCATCAGATACTTCATACATATTCTTTTTAGTAATCTTGGATGCAGGGATTCTAAAAGCTAATTCTGTTTTAGGTTTGTCCATACCATCCATAATAGGTTTAAAAAAGAATGGTAGTCTATTATTTATTGGAACAACTTTATCTGTAAACATTTTTTTAGCATCAGAACCTGTCTTTGACAGTATGCCAACTCTTGAGTCTTTTGCTAATGTTCCTGTGTTTACACATTCAGATGAAGACATAAAAGAAAAACCGGAACGTCTAATCTTTAGATATATCATTCCAAAACTTCTCTTGTCAGCTTTACAAGCTTCCCAAAACAAAAACAATATTCTGTTTGCTTCTCTAAAATCAGGATAGCCTACGTCAATACTTGTCCATTGTAAATACATATAATGAGCACCTGTAATGTATACAGGTTTTCCATTTGACATAAACCACATCCCATTCTCCCTGTAGTCAAACTCTGCTTCAATATAATCTACCCATCTATCTTTAAAATCAGAAGACATTTCGTTCCATTGAAAGATAGATTGTATTCTAGATAATGCTTTAGGTAAGTCTTGTCTTTCCCAATACTGTTCTGATTTCTTTTTACTTCTACTATATACTGATTTGGGAACTTTAGGTAGTGCAATACGCAAACCTTGTATCTCTATTATATCTCCAATATCACCTGTTTTAGATATAACAACAATATCATACTTAGCATCATACCCATATTTCCACGTTTTAGCCTTGTTCTTAGACGTTAAAACATTTTTTGGTACTACACCCTCAAGAGTTCTATATAAGTTATTTAGACCTTCGTTCTGCAAATCCTTGTTTTGTATCAGTTTTCTTTACTCCATTCTCTAAAGAATCAATAGCTTCTCTTTCAGCTTCGATTCTATTTAATATTTCAAATGCATCAAATATTGCTAACTTTTTTGTAGCTGCTGCATTCTTTAATCTATCAGCAGATAAATCATCTTCAGGGTCGTGTTTAATAATCTGCTCCTTCGCCACCTTTATCAGTTGCTCTACTGCCCTGTGACCTGCCTCTATTATTTTTAATTTTATTTCTTTTGATTTCATTTTTAAATCTTTTTGCTTTTCTAAAAGGAATAGGTGAACCATCGTGTTCGTTCCATTCATCCTCCCAATAAATAAACTCATTCATTTTTATAAAACATTACATAGACTATTCTACCCTCTTCCCAACTTTCATTTGGATATTTACTGTGAAAGTAATTACAGGGATACGATAGTAATCTATTAGGTTTATATCCAACTACACTTTTTAAATTCCATTTATCTAAATCATTAGAATCATTTTTCAATGCCTCATCAAACTCTGCTTCAGAAATATTACTCGGCATAGTTTCACCCATACTTTTGTGTTCCCAAAAAGCAGTACCGTGAAGTTCATTCATATTAGATTTAGACAAATATAATACTAATGCTCTATCGGGTCTTTCATTATTAATTATGGTATCTGCGTGTATTCTCCAATCTTTATCTACCTCCTTATTAGATATTCTAAAAAAACTTAGTATCTTTCGGATTGGCTTATTTTCTGCGACAGATAATTCAAAGGATACTATATCATCAAAAGACTGACTACTGTCCCAAATCCAAAAGCTTTTTTCTCCTGTATCTACTTCTCTATATTCAGTAGATAATAAATAATCCATTAGTTGATTATATACACTTTCACTTAGGAAGTTGTCTTTTATATATATCACAGTACCATAGTAATTTGATGGTCAAACATTCTATATAGTTTCTCTCCATCAAGATTAAATTCATATTCTGAATCAGGCTTGAAACAAATCTTATCTCCTTCTTTTAAACCTTTTGTTTTTAAATATTCGTTAGGGTATTTCATTAAACCAACTAACGGTTCTTCTGTTGTGTTTTTATAAAGATACGAATCTTCTTTTGATATTGGTTTTACAAAACAATATCTGTCAACTGCATTCCATTGTGTACCATTATGGTACATATAAAACTGTTCAGGTTCAACAAAGAACAGGTCATCTTTAAAATAACTTTTGCCACTTCTTTGCTTTCCTTGCATATCGTTATAATACTTAAATACATTATGATGTACTAATAAAAAATCTCCCACCTGTATTGGACCTTTATATCCTAGGGGGAGTTCTATAACTTCAGCTTTTCGATTCGCAAATCGTGCTTCTTCTTGTGATGTGCTTACAATAAATTCTATTCCACCAATATTCTTAGTGTTATCATATCTCTTCCCTTTGACAGGTTTGACGATGAATGCAAACGGTGATTTCATAATTTAATTTATGAGCCACAACCAATACAATCTATATATGAATCCGTTGGTTTGACTCCATTCAATTTCATTTTAATATTATGGATTTTATCTGCAAGTTCCATTTCTTGCTCAAATGTCAGATTAGGTTGTTTCTTTTGTTCAGTATAAACCTCAAGTTCTTCTTGTAATTGTTGGGTAGCTAAGTCTGACATTATAAAAAGTTTATGTTATATTCAATTGATACAGGCATTGTAGATGTAAATTCTTTCCATAAAACAATTTCACCATCAGATTCAATATATATTAATATTGATTCCCTATCCATATCAAACTTTATTAAATGGATTATATAATTACCATTTAGAACAGATTGCCCTACAATGTAATGCATTGCACCTGACTTGTAATCAGGACCTATTGAAATCTTTCTAATATCCATTATGCTAATTTATGAATAGCAATCCAAGAAGCAGGAGCAGTAGGCATAGATGCTACGTTAGTTACTGCAGTTTTAGTATCTGCTTGAAGATTTGATATTGTTGCAAGTAAGTTTAAAGTAAACGTATCACCTGAAGTATTAACAGGGAAACTAACTTCCCAACCTGAAGGTTGTGCACCTGATAATTGATGAACCCAAGTTTGTAAATAAGGATTACCATTAAGGGTTGCAGTAAACATTGCATATTGAGTTATGATGTCTGAGTTTTGTAAGTTAACACCCATATTAACAATATAATATCCCGGAGTATTAAATACAACATTACCTATTTTATCAATGCTAATGTTAGCAGATGCTTTAGCAGCACCAAAAGATATTGTGGTAGCAACTGAAGGGTTAATTTGCTGAGTTCCTGTTTCTGCATTCTCAATGTCTAGTATCATTGTAAAAGGTGAACCACCCGATACTGTTTTCCATTCAGTCTGTACATCAACACCATTAATACTTTTAATTCCTAAATACTGTGATGTTGAAGTAGGTTTAGCTTCAGGTAAAGCTATGGTCTGAGTTTCTGCAGTTGTAGGTGCTTCAAGTGTAAGTGGTATAGGAGTTGTTCCTTTACCATCGTTACAAGCTTCAAGTACAAGTTTACCTCCTTGTGTGTTGTTAGCACCATCACTTTCAACTTGTAAAACTCCGTATGCTTCTGTTGGGTTATCAGATTTACCTACCTGTAAGGTTCTAACTCCTGCTGCAGATGTAAATAAGAATCCTACATCAGCACCAAACGCACCATTGTCGTTGTACTGAACCATTGTGTTACTACCTGCAGGACTTCCTGTTCCACCTGCAAAGTTTATAACACTAGGATTACCTGATGTCATCGTAACACCCGGTCCTGTAAATTCAAACGCACCTGATAAAGTTGAGTTACCAACTTTAATGCTATTAACCATATTATAGGAAACTGCGTGGATTTGAATTAGTTTCTCTCCACTAGGCTCTGTTGTTATGGTTTGAGTTAAACCTGAACCAATAGTAATTTTATCAGTCCAATAACCTGCAATAGTGTCTGATGCATCTATCTTAAACTTTTCATCTGTACCACCACCTGAGCCATTGGCTACTGCAGTAACAATACCTGCTTGGTTTACTGTAATGTCTGCATTAGTGTATGAACCCGGTGTAACTCCACCTTGAGGTGAAATAGTAAAATCTAATTCCCTAGGTGGTCCTTGTAAAGACTTAATAGTAATACTACCATCTGCAGATATACCTGTTAATACATTGTTGGTAGGGTCTATTGTAAGAGTATCCCCTGTTACAGTTCCACCACCCGGCTTGTAATCCCAAGCACCAAGACCTCCACCACCACTTCCATTAGAAGCTGAAGTAACAATACCTTGGTCGTTAACCGTAATATTTGCATTGGTATATGAACCTGCAACACCTTGGTTAAGTAGGTTAAAGTTAAAGATTCCTGTATTTTGACCTTGAATAACTAAGTCGTTAGACTTAAATACTAATTGGTCATCAGTTTCATTTATAGTTTGAGTTGTACCTGAATTACCTGTTATATCAAACTTATTGAAACTTCCACCACCACCTGAACCGGTAATAGTTATATCAGTACCGGAAGCACTAATAGTAATGCCTCCTGCACCGATTAAATTAAGCTGACCTGTTAATCCATTTAATGACTGAACCGAAGAGCCTCCTCCGGGAACCAATGCAAGAATGTCACCAATAGTATAGTTCTGAGTTAAATTGGCATCATCTACGTTAGTACCAATAACTTTATCTTCTAAGGTTGGTTGTGCATCAATTGCATAGGTTTTTATTCTTGCCATTATTCTACTTTTTCTAGTTCTTTCTTTTTAATCTCGCCTGTTTGAACATCAATCTGTGCATCAGAACCATACTTATCTGCAAGATTTTTTTCAACTTTTGCGTAGTCTGTTTTCAATTCATCAATCTTATCAATGATTGATTTCTTTTGCAACTCAGCATCTCCAAGTTGCATCTTCAATTGGTTGAATGCATTCAGCATTGATTGTACTGAAGTCAATTCGTCTTTGGTCAATTTCTTTTTTGCCATTTTAATAAAATTTAATTATGATTAATATATATACAAAGATAGTAAAAATTACTTTCTATTACTTACCACCCTCTACATCTATGATTAAACCATCTTGGATAGTAATTCTGTACGGAACACCTCTACAATCACACAACTCAATTGTTCCACTATAGCCATTTGAAAATGCTTGTGAAATTGCATTATTAACCGTAGAAGTTACTTGTGATGAAGTTTGGTATCCTGCACCATTTGTAATCTGATTGTTATTTGTAGGTATGGTTGTACTATTAAAAGCATTACTACCAAATGTATAGCTTTGATTAGTTGCTCCATTTACAGACCAAGTAATAGTATTACCACTTTTAGATATTCCATTCAAATAATAATTTGGTGGAGTACCCTGATAATATCTACCATCAAGATTTACTTTAACATCTGATAAACCTTGTCTTGTTGCAACTAACTCTCCACTCTTAGTATCAAAGGATAATCCGTTAAGGTAGTTATTTGTAAAGCTAGTTATGTATCCTGCACCATTAGTAAGCTGATTATTGTTTGTAATATAATTAGCATTTGAGTCACCTGTAAATCCAAGATTACCTAGAGTTAAAGTTCTCTTGTTAAATCCGGTTACTACTCCACTACTTAATATTATACTATTAATAACCTCAGCACCTGTAAGGCTAATATTACTATTTGTACCTATGACAGTATTACCACTAGATGTTACATAACCTGCACCATTAATAAGCTGCTTATTATCTGTTGGGATAGTTGTGCTATTGAAAGCATTAGAACCCAAACTCGTACCATCAACTTTGATGTCGGTAGTAACTGAGATGGGTTCTTTAAACTCAATGTATGATGCCATTTATTAGCCTATTTTCTGAATCATATAATTTAATGCTGATGCACCCGGATTCTTGGCTACTGTAATTGTTACATCATTAGTATTTGGTCTAGTAATTTTGACCTCTACGTTATCGTAAGGAGCAGTATTACTATAAACTTGTACCATAACATTTCTTGTACCAAAACCGTGAGTAATAGTCCAAGTTGTAGCATTTCCGATTGTACCTGCCTTCTCTCTTGCAGTCTGACAAGAAACAACCTCAGTACAGAAGTTCTTCACCTGACTTGCTGCAATCGCAATGTTTTGCTCTGATAAAGCAGTTACTCTACCTTTAGCATCAACAGTTATACT
>Ga0164321_10000006_pt1 | contig 35344 bp, 24 predicted proteins | sample GuaBasSediGuay12_FD_121799 | JGI IMG/M metagenome (GOLD analysis project Ga0164321, IMG submission 121799) | Subseafloor sediment microbial communities from Guaymas Basin, Gulf of California, Mexico - Guay12, Core 4567-28, 21-24 cm | ecosystem: Environmental > Aquatic > Marine > Hydrothermal... | reverse complement strand
TTCCAGTAGTCCCGGATCCAAGTTCATTCCCGCAAGGAGACGGCAGAGTTCTAGGTCAGCAAACAGACCAAGCAAACCTAAGCCCACTTCATGCAGAAGGATTTGGGTGTGGATGTCCTGGAGGTATATGCACAACGGAGTCCGATGACTGGTGGGACTGCGATCCAGAGGGTCGTGGTGGCCGCTGCGGAGATTGCCCGGAGTGTCTTCACATTAGGGGTGCCGAGGGAGATGTTCAAATGGTAAAGATTCAAGATCCAGTAACAACTGGAGCAAAAATGGCACTTGGAGTAGTAGCTCTAAATGCAACGGCAATAGCAGGTGCAGCTTTGATAGGTCTAGCACTTACCTATTCAGCAAGGAAAGAGGAGTAGATAAAATGAATTCAAAAGAAATGATAATTGTAGGTGCAATGATAGGAATCATAGGCTGGCATTTTGGAGTCTTCGATAAGTTGTTTGGAGATTCAGAAGCTATGGAAGCTGAAGTTGCTGTAGCTGACCAACCAATCCACATTCAAAGAGATGTTGGATCTGTTTCTCAAGTAATGACTGATACTGCTAATCTAAATGGACAAGCAGTCGGACAAAACGCGCGCAACTTTGGTGTTAGTGGTTCGTTTGGACTAACCCCTGGACTAGAAGCATTTATCGATCGTGCTACAGTAGCCTCCTTCGGGCAGAATTTTAATGGACGCTCATTGGGGCTTAACTAAATTTTGAGAAGGAAGTGAAATAAAATGGTAGTCGATTTTTCTGAATTAAGAAATAGGATTCTCGCTGGCGAAGAAGATGCTAGAGAGGAAGCACTTCCAACACCCCTTCGAACAGAATTGAGAGAAGATAATTCCACATTATTTTCCATACTTTTCGGCGGATCATTATTAGGTGTTTCCATGTTAGATCGCGCCAAACATGATGGAGCAATATTCACTACACAAAATGGAAATAGTTATGGACCTCTAGCTGATGCATTAGGATTTGGATCTTTAATGTTTGGATTAGGAAGACTATCTCGTGGACTTAGTGCACAAGATGAAATTAATAATTATGAAAGATTAGTTGAGGAAGCTGAAAATGTTGTTTTAGCTGCGGAAGCTGAAGTTGAAGAAATGAAAGCAGAGGCCGAGGAAGAAGATGAAGAACCAAAGAAAAGGCCAGAGCAACTAGATTTGATCGGCAAAGATTGGAATACACATATTCCAGCAGGGGGATTAATGAATTTCGGAGGATATGGAAATACTCACGGAAGTGCCCTCGGACAAGAGCCAATCTTTTACAGAAAATCCACTTCGGATCCATTTAGTTTCTAAGTTTGATGTCTTAGCGAGTATTAAATAGTCGAACTGGGATAGATAAAGTATGCAGCGACGAGTTTATTGCGTCGGACTTCGAAAGCACGTCGAAGCCGATATAGATGATATAGTTCCCATCACAGGAAAAAGAGGAACCAAATATCAATGCGTCGGAAAATATTCAGAAAACGGCAAAGATTATGTCGTTAAATCGTGGGTGCCCAAAGCAGATTACGAAGCTATGCACGGAACTGTTGTAGAGATCGAAGATGTCGCAGCTGCAGAAGAATTTAATGGTGCAGATGTGGAGGCGGCCGAGCCCCTCGCCGCTGACCCCGTTGCAGACTCTCCGGTGGCGGAGGATTCCTCCGAGCCGCTGGAAGTAGCACCGGCAGATAAATCTTACTTCCTCAGCGAATCAGTGGTCTTATCGGCAATCAAAGAAATGGCTGCAGAAGATGAGGAGCCTCCAGAAACGATTACATATGATTGTATTTCATGTGGAGAAGAAATCGATGATGAAGACGGACATGAATTAGTTGGAGAATTCCAAGAAAAGTGTTGCCTTCCTTGCTTTAAGACAGCCTTTGGAGCAGAACAAACTTTCGAAGCTCAACAAAAAGATCGCAAAGATTATGTTTCTGAGCAAGCAGCTCTTAGATTAATTAAGGGAGCTTATGGAGTTAAAAGAATAGTTTCTGGTCCAACATATTATAGATTTGTTGAGGGCACATCTTCTAAATTCCTAATGTTCGCTGTAGTCGAAAGAAACAATGGGACTTTCCAAGCAGTAAATGTTTATGGTCGGAGAGGAGCAAATTTCCCTACACTTTGGACATCTGATCCCTACTCAACCGAAGCTCAAGCAGAAAGAGCTTCAAAAGCAAAACAAAATAAAAAGTCTCGAAAGGGATATGTTTTCTTAGATGCAGAAGAATTCAGAGCATTCATGGCTGAGCACTTTAATTCAGAAACATTAAATAGCAGCGAATCGATAGATAACTATATGAGCGAATCACCGTTAGATGAATCTCCAGTGGATGAAGACCCACTCACTGCTGACCCATCAGATCTAGGTGGTCCAGAAGACTTTAGTGCAGATGCTTCTATCGACCTAGAAGATGGAAAAATTACAATTCACGAAAAGGGTGTAAAATCTGGCGGCTCAAAGAAACTACTATTAGGAGCAATCTTGGTAGTTGGTTTAGCTGCCGCTTATCAGAATTCCGATGCAGTTCTAGAGTTCTTTGAAGGACTTAAGGGTGACGAAGCGGATCCAATCTTAGGTTGCATGGACGAAACAGCAAATAATTATGACGCAACTGCTACAGAAGATGATGGAACTTGCACATATGATCCAGATGACGAAGCTACAGCTTAATTAATTATCTTTAAGTAGTAGTGTTGTATATAATAAACCATGTCAGGTTACGATATTTCTTGTGATCCAGGAGATCTCTATTCTAGAAAGTGCTATGTTAATGTGCATGATCCACCAGGTTGTGACCCAGCAGTTCCACCTTGCACAGTAACTCAGCAAGAAATAATTTCATATACTGGATCCGGAGATCCAATTTCTAAAGCACCTAGCACATCTTCATGGATTGCTTGGGTGCCTACTCTGAATACATTAAATATGTCTGGAGTTTCATATCAACCCTATGGAGATGCTGGCCTTCCTTATGCGTCCGGAGCTATTACTACCGGTGCAGGTTTGTCTAATCCTTCAGGAGATTCAGGTTCTGGATCCACAGATATGTCAGATAGTTCGGCTACTGGAACGGGAACAGGAAGCGAAGAAGAAAGTAAAGTAGCTCCAGCAGTAGCAGCCGTAGGAGCTTTGGCTCTGATCGGTGCCACAATTAAATATGGTTGGGCTGCAGATATCATGGCAAAACTGAGGAAGTAAGGAGGGTCTTGAAACATGGGTTACTTTGATGATAATAATTGGTGGAATACCCACGTAAAACCCATCACCGGTCCGCTATTTGCACCTAATGATTGGCTACCTTCAGGTGGTGCAGATCCGCAAGATTTCGTATATTTAGAAACTATGCCTGGTGCATTCGCTCGAAGAATGACTAATACAAGAGTTTGTGATCCTCTATGGCCAGTTTTTGGTTGTAAGGAATCTACCGATGGAGAACATACCGAGATAGTTCCTGGATATGAATTACCATATCAATTTCAAAGTGAAGATGATGCAACTTGTGATGATGTAGCCTGTCCTGAAGATTTGTGTGATGATGGAGAGGGTCGTCGACAGATAGGGGATGACTGTTGTGCTTGTCCAGACGATTCTGAAACGCCAGAAGATTCAGGATCCTCAAAAATAGTGGGCGTAAGTTTGCTTGGAGTTGGTTTACTTGTCGGCTATTTGATAGCACGGTAGGTGAAGTAGTTGGGCGAAAAGAAGGATAAATCCAAGAAAACGACTGCGTTAAAAGCAGACGAGATCGGATCCATCAATCGAAAATTCGATGCGGATAGTGTCCAGAGAAAAGAATTTGGTAGGTCATCTTGGATGGCTTTAATAGTTCCAGCTGTCGGAACTTTCGCAGTTTTAAGTTCATTAGTATTAAATATAGTTAGAACATATAAGAAACATGGCTGGCCAGAAGATACATTTAGAAATAGAGATTTAGTGATCGTAGCCATTCCAGCATTATTAATTGGTTTTGCTACTTTAGAAGCTATGGAAATATTAGATCCTGATCATGTGGGTGATGTTTGATGATTGAAATTGATGATGGCGAATTAACGGCTATTGTTGGAATAGCAGTATTTATTACTTTCATGTTGGAGAACTGGGTTAATCATTCAGTCGCTGAAGCGGATGAACAAGATACCCCTTTAGTAAAGGCATTACTCACTCCACCACCCGCAAGTGTTTTCGCAGGTATGGCTGTGGTAACATTGATTTTCAGTGCGCTTGGAGCTTGGCTTTCTGATGAAATGGTAGATGCAGTAGTGGCTTCACCTGCATATGTAGGTAATGAACGGTAGTATTACATACTAAGAGATTCCTTAGATTAATATGGCTCCCGAGGATAGTTGGATAACTTATTTACGTGCTCAGCGTGAGAAGTTTTTAGCTAACCGTAGACAGAACTTAGGTCCAGATTATTTTTATGATACTACCTCGTGGGATATCGTTTTAGAGCAAGAATGGCAGTCATTTCAACAAACTTTAACCCCTATTACGGATCCTTCGAATCGTCCAACTAATATAGAAGAATTGTTAGAACCTATAGCCACACCCGAGATTATTGAGAAGCTTCAAGTAGGTGAAGATATACTTAATCTATACTACTTCGAAGATTTCCAGATGCTAGCGAACCAGGGGATATTTAGAGAAAGCCACTTTTTAATTGATAAAGGGAGAAAATGGGAGAAAAAAGCTATTGAGTTGGTTACGCAATATGGTTATCAACACATAGGATATTATCAAGAATATTTAGAATTTATGGAGGCCAGAAAATGAACGAAGAAGATATTGCACTTTTATCAAATCCTAAATTTATTACGGCTAAGCAAATGCTAATAGTTATCTTTACGATCGCCGTTGTTCTACAAAGTATTTCACATTTTATTCCACCCTCTCAGTGGTTGAACTGGCAATTATTAGTATTTATTACGAGCACTAATTTAGGTGCAGTATTTTTGGCTATTCAGGCACAAAGATCTGCCGACGATATAGCAGAAGTTCAGCGGAAAATATTTACTCCAGAATTTTACAAATCTATGAAATCTATATCTAATTTACATGGCTTAATTGAAGATGAAGCTGACCGTCAAGGACACAGCATAGAAGATGAACTAAAGGATATGGCTCCGAAAATATATGGCTTAACTAGAGCTTATTTAGATGTTAGGGCTACAGAGGAAGGAATAACCCCTCCGGATCCCGTAGTGGAAAAACCTCCTCAATCCTATGAGGATGAAGATTTGTTTCAATGATTCACGAGGGATGTTTTGAAAGGAATGTTTTAAGTAGTAGGACAGCGGAGTAATAATTACAACAAGGTGACTGATTATGGCAAACCAAGACCCACAACCAGAGATTTATACTACCACGCACACATTCGATGCGTCAGGTGGAACGATCGCTGCATTTACTAGCTCGACTGTATCTATCTTTACTAATCAAGCAAATAACGAAGAAGTAAGATTATACGCAATTGCAGTAGAAGTTCAGGATGATACTACTGGGGCTGCAGCCACAACTGCATATGATTTCGCAGTCACAATTGGTGTAGGACCAAACAACGTTCCATCAAATTCTTTTGATGTCGGTTGGCTACATAATAACATTGCTAACGGTGGACAAGTATTAGCTTTCTCCTCTCCAGTTCTTGCTTTATTCCAGCAACCACTACAAATCACAGTTACTAATAACACAGCGATTGCTGCTCCATTAGAGCGATCCGTTAAGGTATCACTAATTGGTGAATTGGCTATCCAAAAGATTGCAGCCCGTTACTAATATTAGTCGGGCTATCTTTTAGCAGAACCTTTAACTAGCGGCGGTGCGTAAGCATTATTGGGTTTAACTATGATTAGGCGACAGGCATACGAATGGCGCAATGTAGTTCCCGCCAATGAAACTAGTAATTATGTCCTCGGACATCCCATAATTAATCCATCAGTGGGATCTAGATGTCCAGCTATTCCAGCTAGAGTTCCTATAGATATTTTTACTGGAGGGTATGGAAATAATTTAGATAAGACAGCTGATCTCAGAGCTACGCAATTTATTATAATTGATTCTATAGCGGGCTGGGATGGAACCAAACAAGGAATCCCTGGAGGGGGCAATGGTAAACAATCGGCTTTCGTTGCTATTCGCGTTGAGACTACAAGATATTTTGTTAATCCTGATGGAACATTTCAACCAGGATTACCGACCTCTGCAGTTCCATTTCCAGACACATTAGGAACAGCTTCGGGCATTCAATCGGTATTTACATTTGGGGATTTTAAGGATGGATTGCCTACTCCAATTTATATTTTACCAGGACAAACTTGGGGAATAGAATTTTATTTACCCGACGGATCACCAGCTTATACAGCTGAAAATGATTATGAGATCCACCGAGCATTTGTTAAATATTTATTATTAGAAGATGTTGACATGGTCATAGCTATGCAATTATTAAAAGATGGGATCCCTGTCACAGTCGAAAATATAAATCAATATAGACGATCTTTAATTCGTCAACAACTTTATTTGGATAGCATCACTCCGATTTCTAAGGGAACAAGGAGGCTGTCCTGATGACCGTTAGGAAGCAATTATATGAATGGACTCTGAAGGGTCTTGGAGCCTTTGATTCGGATGATTATCCGAAACCTGGAGAAGAAGTATCCATTTTTACTGGAGGATACGGTAATAATGTTACCGAAGCAAATTTAATTAGAGAAGCTAATTTTGTAGTGATTCATCAGTTTGGTTCAACTCCTGGAGTTGTAGTTCCTAGTGTTGCGGGAAGTTTTATTGCATCAGGAATAGTTACTGGAGTTAATTTAACTGGATGGATTCCTAATAGTTTCGTGCAAGTATTTTTAGATACGACCGGTTACTTTCAAGATCCACAAAATGTTTTCTCTGGTGGAATTTCCGGAGAAGCCACACCTTATCCAGCTACGGCAGCAGTAAGACCCGATAATTATCAATTATCACCTCCAGTGTATATTTTACCTGATCAGACCTGGGATATTAGAGTAACTTTCATGAATGATTTGGCTGCTTTTATGGCTGATGAGGGATTAACTACGATCCCAGAAACTACGATTTTGGGACAAGTTTTTGTTCAATATTGGTTATTTAATGGGTCAGATGCGCTAATTGCAAATACTTTATTAGATTATGGAATTGATGTTACCGTAGACAATGTTGAGTGGTTTCGCAGACAGTTACTAAAGCGTGAAGGATTAGATGATGAAACCTGGAAAGAATATTTGGAGTTAGCGGATGCATATAGGAAGATGGAAGAAGCCCGAGATGAGCATCTTGTATGAAATCAACAGTATTAAATAGTCGTAAGGAGTAAGAATTATCATGAGTTCACCCAATGAAGCTCAAAGAGATTTGAAGCGTCCGTATCGCAAGAAGGCGTTTCAGACCGGATATACTCAATCAGGAGAGGCGGTAGCCGCATATCCACCTCCTCCATCTTCATATGGAACCACTGAGCGAGCCGGAACAAAGGTTATTCGTCCTGGTCAGGATCCTGCTACTTTTGATAGACAAGTTAGACCTGCTGTCGAGTATGCAGATAGATCAAAATTATTAGATTTCGCTGCCTATCCATGGCATTTAGTTCCTAAGCCAAATTCGGCCAATGTTACCATTCGTCAATTATATAATTTCGCTACAGGAGCGGCTTATAACCTAGGGAACGGAGAATATATAGATGCATTAGTTTTGAATGTTTCAGATACATATGGTTCAAATTCATGGACAGATCTGTCGGGAAACGGAATTTTTCAACCGACTCCGACTGCATTCACAGGCGAAGCTCCCGCCCCTCAAGTCCGTTCATTACCTACTACTGCCGCAAGACCAGTGAGAGCTTCTACTAATAATCGTTCTAATTCTGGCACACCATTTTCTACTGATACAGTTACTGCTGCAAGCCCAACGATAGGAAGAACGCTTAATACCACTGCTGGAAACAAAGGTGATTATTATCATATCGCTTCCTTCGGTCACACTGAGGCATCCGCTGTTGCAGGTGTCCGATATCAACTATGGATCGATGGCCAATTATACCAGGAATGGAGTGATTTCCAATGGTCCGTCATCATTCCAAAAGCAGATCAATGGCACTTTGAGCTCCCTCTTGTTGTTACACAACAAATTGTTTTCCGTGTTATAAATGATTCCGCTGGAGCTATCATTACTGGATCAGTCGAAGGTTGTTTTTCTGGATGGACTGAACAAAGAGATTACTACCAGGATGTAGGCCGCGAACAAAGCACAAATGTCGGTGCTTCACCGTCCTGATAATACTTCACAGTATTATTAAATAGCAGGGCATCCTAATATATAGTGCAGTGGTAACTCACTTGATAGTAATTTTAAGTAGTAAAAGGACGTGTATGTTAATATGGCAGGTATAATTTCCAATAAGTATACAGGATCCGATGCAGCCAGTCCGCTATCGTGGGGATTAGTAGTTAAAGAAGTTGACGGTATTCCGACAGTGGGAAACGTCAATACAATTATAGTTTCTAACGGAACTTTAACAGATAATGGCGGAGGAGTAGTCACTATTCTAACTAGTGGTGGAGGCGGCGGTGGAGCCCCAAGTGGTCCGCAATATGCCGTTCAACTCAATGACGGTGCGGGAAATTTTATTGGTTCAGCAAATTATACCTATGATTATGCAGCTTTCGAACTCACGGTTAATGGTAAAATCATAATGAATAACATCGTTGAAGATACCACCGGTGTTGACTTTTCACCCGTGGCCGCCAATCCAGGAACTACTGCTGCAGTCACATTGTGGTCGAATTCTACAGATTCTAATAATCTTTACTATGGAGCTAACCCTGTTTTAACTGATGCTAGCACTTTTACTTTATTTGATATAGAAGATGATACAACAGCTACTATTACAATTTCTAGATTTGATAATTTAGAAGTATCTGGTGGAACTGGTATCTCAACAGCCTTGGCAGCGGGTCCAGAATTAATTTTAACTAACACTGGTGTAACCTCGATCGTAGCTGGAACAGGAATTACTATTTCTGGAGCTACAGGAGCAGTAACTATAAATTCTTCCACTACTGGAACGGTTACTTCAGTCGCAACTGCAAACTCTACATTCGTCAGTTTAGCTGGCGGCCCAATTACTACAACAGGAACACTAACTGCATCATTAAGTGCTACTGGCACTGCGAGTGCTACTACTTTCTTAAGGGGCGACAATACTTGGGCAGTTCCAGGATCAGGTTTAACTACATTTACTGTCTCTGGTGATGGTGGTGTTGCACAAACTATTGCAGATGGGGATAATCTTCAAATATTAGGAAGCACCGCTGCAGGATCCGGAGCAGACCTCGCCGGGGTCTTGGATACAGTAGCAGCAGCCGGTGATATTTTATATGTTGAAACACGAGAGATGACTGGAGCTACCGGTGTTGCAGATGGAGCAACAGGTTTCGCACCAAAGGCATTAACTGGAGAACAAGATTATTATTTAGCCGGAGATGCAACTTGGAAAGTTCTTCCTATAAATTATTCTTGGATAGTTAGTGATGGAACTACTACTGATACCATAAGTGATGGAGAAACGGTTCAGTTTCAAGGAACTGCTACTCAATTAGTGGCTACTGTGGCTGCAGGGTCACCAGCATTAGTTACATATGCATTAGTGAATGTAAATACTTCAGGATCTGGTTCATATGCTTTCCCATCTAATATTACTGTCGATCTTCAGGGAAGAATTACTGCTATTACTGCTGGTGGTGGTGGAGGCAGTGGAACTGTTACTTCCATTACTTTTACCGATGGTGCAAACACCGATACAATTACTACTGCTGGAACAATAGAAATAGTGGGTGGAACAGCTATTGATTCAACATTAAATCCAGTAACCGGTGTATTCACTATTACCAGCACAGGTGTTAATTCGCTTGCTAATGTTGGAGGAACATATGCGGGCACTGGCGCAAGTTATGTGATACCTTCTGCCGCTACAGGATCAGGAATAGATTTAGAATTAACTACAACAGGAGTAGCTGCAGGATCCTATACTGCTACAAATCTAACAGTTGACGCTTATGGTAGACTAACTGCTGCTTCTGATGGATCCGCTTCAATTGTAAATACTAAATTCTATATAGAAGACGACGCTGCCAATAACGAATTAGTTTCTACTAATGATACAATTCTACTAAAGGAAGGCTTAGGTGGAATGTCGGTTGTAGTTAGTAATCCTGATACGGTAACATTTGGATTAGATACTACGGGTGTTGTCGCTGGGTCATATATTGCAGCAGATATTACCGTTGATGCATACGGAAGATTGTCTGCCGCTTCACAAGGAACACAATTTAGTGGCGGGGCAAATGTAGGAATAGTTCCGACTGCCGCTGCCGCTGCTAACAATACATATCTAGAAAAAGATGGAACTTGGACTGATCCCTTGGCTGGCTTAGCTGCTGGAGATGGAATTACTTTTGCAGCTCCTACAATTTCAGTTAATTTAACTGCCAATACTGGTTTACAATTTAATGGAGGAACAACTGCATTAGAAGGAACAGTCTTTACTACTGCAAATATAGGAATGGTTCCCGCACCAGGGGCAGTAAATAATTTCTTCTTAAGAGATGACGGAACTTGGGTAGCGGTCGGAGGATCTGGAACAGTTACTTCGGTAGCAACTGCTAATTCTACTTTCGTGGATTTATCTGGTGGACCTATAACAACTACGGGAACCTTAACGGCTAGTCTTTCAGCTAGCGGAACTCCTAGTGCTGGAACATTTTTACGAGGAGATAACACTTGGGCTACTCCAGCCGGTGGTTTCTCTAATTTCGATATAGCCTCACTTCCAGTTTCGATCACAGAAACTATTAATTCTGGAGATACAATTACTTTCGCAGGTGGCACAGCATTAACTGGAGTTATAACAGCTACAGATACAGTGACTTTTAGTTTAGATGATACAGTGGTGACTCCAGGAAGTTACACCTATGGATCCTTTACTGTCGATCAACAAGGCCGATTGACCGCAGCGAGTTCAGGAGCCGCACCCGGAACAATGAGCACATGGATTTTAACAGGAGATTCTGGAACGCAAACAATTGTAGACGGAGATACAGTAGATATCGCTGGAGGAACAGCAATTACTACAGTAGCGAGTGCAACCGATACATTAACTGTGACTCTGGACGATACAGCAGTCACTCCTGGCTCATATACATATTCAAGCATTACAGTAGACCAACAAGGACGACTTACAGCCGCGTCATCAGGATCGGCACCCGGAACCATGAGTTCCTTTGATGTCGATGGTTCATCTGGCCCAACTCAGACAATCAGTGATGGCGATACACTTATTATTGCTCAAGGAACTGGAATCACCTCTGTTGCTTCAGCAACTGATACGATAACAATTACTAACACTGGAGTTACTAGCATAGCTGCAACTACACCAATTAATGCTAGCGCACCTACAGGTGCAGTAACTATTTCATCCGATGCATATACTGGTGGGGCTGGCATAGGTTATGTTCCCGCTGGAGGCTCCGCTGCAGATTTCTTAAGGGGTGATGGAACTTGGGCTACTCCAGGAGGTTCATTTACTTTTGATGTAACCGGTTCTTCCGGAACTACGGAAACTATTAGTAGTGGAGATACATTAACAATTGCTCAAGGAACGGGTATAACATCTGTTTCCTCTGCCGCAGACACAGTCACAATTACGAATACATTACCATTCAACAGTTTAATTTTGGCTGGAGATTCCGGAACGCAAACAATTGTGGACGGAGATACAATTACCATTGCTGGAGGCACAGCAATAACTACTGTTGCAGCCGCCACTGATACAGTAACAGTTACATTAGACGATACAGCCGTCACTCCGGCAACTTATACTTATTCAACCATAACGGTCGATCAACAAGGTAGAATAACTAGTGCAGCTTCTGGATCAGCACCCGGAACTATGAGTGATTTCATAATTTCCGATGGAGCAACTACAGAAACTGTCGCTAATGGGGACACAATCACATTTACAGGAGGCACAGCCCTAACTAGTGTCGTTTCAGCAACCGATACAGTTACATTTAGTTTAGATAATACTGCAGTTACTCCAGGATCATACACATATTCAAGTATAACTGTAGATCAACAGGGAAGATTAACAGCCGCCAGCTCTGGAGCAGCTCCTGGAACAATGAGCACTTGGACTCTAGAGGGTGATGCCGGAACTCCACAAACAATTTCTGACACCGATTCAGTCGATATAGCAGGTGGCACAGCGATTACTACAACAGCAAGTGCTACCGATACTCTAACAGTAGATCTTGATGATACAGCAGTAACTCCTGGATCCTATACTTACACAGCTATAACAGTGGATCAGCAAGGAAGATTAACTGCTGCAAGTTCTGGAGCAAGTCCTGGAACAATGGATGATTTCTTACTCGCAGGTGATACTGGTCCAAACCAAACGATCTCGGATGGGAATACATTAACTGTCGCTGGCGGCACTGCTCTTTCCTCAGTAGCCAGCGCAACTGATACGGTTACACTAAATCTCGACAATACGGCTGTTGTTGCTGCAGCCTATGGAGATGCAACCAATGTGCCAGCATTTACTGTGGACGCACAAGGTAGACTCACTGCGGCGGCCGATGTAGCAATCACATTCCCGTTTAGTAGTTTCGATATAGCCACAACTCCAGCTACAGTAACACAAACTATTTCTGATGGTAATACATTAACTTTTGCTTCAGGAACATTCATCACTCAAACAGTTGCCGCAACAGATACAGTTACAGGAGATCTTTCTGCAACCGGAACACCGTCTGCTACAACTTTCTTAAGAGGGGACAATACGTGGGCAAGCCCCGCAGGTTCATTTACTTTTGATGTAACTGGTTCAAGTGGAACTACTGAGACAATTAGTAGTGGAGATACATTAACGATAGCACAAGGAACAGGTATCACGGCTGTTTCATCGAATCCCGATACAGTTACAATTACCAATACATTACCATTCAATAGCTTAACATTGGCTGGAGATTCAGGATCGGAAACAATATCTGATGGAGATACAATTACCATTGCCGGTGGCACAGGATTAACCACTGCTGCCGCCGCAACAGATACGGTCACAGTTACATTAGATAATACAGCCGTAGTTGCCGGATCATATACTTATTCGAGTATCACTGTGGATGCACAGGGAAGATTAACAGCGGCTAGCTCAGGATCTAGTCCTGGAACTATGGATGACTTTATAATTTCCGATGGATCTACCACTCAGACGATCGCAGATGGTGATACATTATTATTTAGTGCTGGAACCGGTATCACAGCAGTGGTCAGTGCAACAGATACATTAACTATTACAAACACAGGAGTTACATCAGCAGTAGCCGGAACTGGAATTTCAGTTTCAGGGGCTACTGGTGCAGTAACCATAGGGAATACGGGAGTTACTTCAATAGTGGCGGGAACTAATGTTAGTATTTCAGGAGCCACCGGAGCGGTTACCATAAATTCAACTGATCAATTTACTGGAACTGTAACTTCAGTAGCAACCAGCTCAGGAACATTCGTGGATGTAACAGGTGGAACTATTACGACTACTGGAACGATAACAGGAGATTTGTCTGCTACTGGAACTCCCTCTGCTACAACATTCTTGCGAGGAGACAATACTTGGGGGACCCCTGCAGGTTCAGGTGGAACCGTAACTTCTATCGATGTTTCAGGAGGCACTACAGGATTAACGACTTCTGGTGGTCCAATCACTACATCCGGAACAATAACTTTAGCCGGAACACTCGTAGTCGCCAATGGAGGAACGGGTGCGACCACATTAACTGATGGTGGAATATTATTAGGATCTGGAGTCGGAGCTATAACTGCTACGGCACAACCCACTAACGGACAATTATTGGTTGGATCCACTGGAGTCGATCCAGTCTTGGCGACATTAACTGCGGGCACTGGTATTGGTATCGCTAATGCTGCCGGATCAATTACTATTACTAATTCTTCTCCAGGAGGCTCCACGACTTTTGATTTAACCGGAGATACAGGAACCACCGAAACAGTTTCCGATGGAGATACAGTCACCATTGCTGGAGGAACAGCAATTAGTTCAGTTTCAAGTGCCTCCGATACTGTAACTCTTAGTTTAGACGACACAGCAGTTACCGCTGCTGCTTACGGAGGTGCAACCACTGTGCCTACATTTACCGTTGATGCACAAGGAAGATTAACCGCAGCCGCTGATGTAGCCATAACATTCCCAACAGTAGTCACCAGTCTGACTGGAACTACGCCAATAAACGTTTCTGCTGCTACAGGCGCAGTAACGATTTCATCAGATGCTTACACAGGCACAACAGGAATAGGTTATGTGCCCACCGGAGGAACCGCTTCAACATATCTAAGAGGGGACGGCACTTGGGTCAATCCACCCGGAGCCCTCCCATTCAATGACCTAACTTTAGCGGCAGATACTGGAGCTTCTGAAACAGTATTAGATGGAGATACGATGACATTTGCAGGTGGAACGGGTCTTGCAAGCGTAGTTTCTTCTAGCGATACGATTACATATAATATAGATTATGTAGGAACGGATAACTATATTTTGGTTGCTACTGATGATACTACATTGATTGGTGCTGACTCTATGGCTTTCAGCGATTCGGCCGACTCAGATACAGTAAAGGACATCTTGATTAGTAATATTCCTCTTAGTGTGTTCGACAATGATGCAGGTTGGACAGCAAATGCTGGAACTGTGACCTCGGTAGCGACATCTTCTGGAACTTTCGTAGACATAACTGGAGGAACAATTACTACTTCCGGAACGATAACAGGAGATTTGTCCGCAACAGGAACTCCGAGTGCGACTACTTTCTTGAGAGGCGATAACACTTGGGGAACTCCTGTCGGAAGTTATGACTTTGATATAGCGGGCGATACCGGAGCAGGTTCTACAATTGCGAGCGGCGACACAGTAACCATAAATGCAGCCGGAACTGGATTATCTTTTGCTGCAGCAACTGATACATTCACACTCTCTGGAACTTTAGATGTAGATCATGGAGGAACTGGACAGACTAGTTACACGGATGGCCAATTACTAATTGGAAATACTACTGGAAATACTTTAGCAAAATCAACTTTAACTGGTGGAACAGGCATTACTATTACTAATGGAGCCGGATTGATTTCAATCGCTGCAGATAATAATGGAACTGTGACCTCAGTTGCAACCAGTTCTGGAACTTTCGTTGATATAACCGGAGGAACTATTACTACAAGTGGAACAATTACCGGAGATCTATCGGCAACTGGAGTTGCTTCTGCTACAACTTTCTTAAGGGGCGACAATACGTGGGCGAGTCCAGCAGGTTCATTTACTTTCGATGTCGCTGGTTCATCAGGAACACCACAGACAATTAATAGTGGAGATACATTAACGATAGCACAAGGAACAGGAATCACAGCCGTTGCATCGGCTACCGATACTATTACGATTACTAATACTTTACCAGGAGGATCAACTACTTTCGACATTACTGGTGATGGAGCCGTTACAGAAACAATTGCTGATGGAGATACATTTACATTAGTCGGAGGCACAGGATTAACCAGCGCAGTCTCAGCTACCGATACTGTAACTTATAGTCTAGATAATACCGCAGTTACCGCTGCCAGTTATGGATCGGCTACAAATGTTCCAACATTCACAGTTGATGCACAGGGTAGATTAACCGCAGCGGCCGATGTAGCCATATCAGCCGTTCCATCTTCTTTAACTGATACCTATGTAGGATATGGTTCAGCTTCTAACTTACTAACTGGAACTGCGAATTTTACTTGGACAAATGCGAGCAACTTACTTACATTAGGTGCTGCTGCCGGAACAGCTACTATTACTGCCGCAGATGGATCTACCAGTGCGGGTGCAGCCTTAACATTAACAGGTGGAGATGGTGCGGGCACTAATGAAGATGGAGGAAATATTACTTTAACTCCTGGAGCCAAAGTCGGAACGGGAACTCGAGGATCCTTAGTATTAGACTATTCTACCTATCCCGCATTAGACGCAACAGGAGTATTAACCTCTGATGGAGCAGGTGGACTTTCTTGGGGATCACCAGCTGGAACTTATACATTTGATATTTCTGGTCAAACTGGAGCAGGATCTACAATTTCTAGTGGAGATACATTAGATTTCACTGCTGCTGGAACAGGATTATCTTTTGCTGCAGCAACTGATACAATTACACTCTCGGGAACTTTAGATGTAGATCATGGAGGAACTGGACAAACTAGTTATACGGATGGACAGTTACTAATTGGTAATACAACTGGTGGAACATTAGATAAGGCTACACTCACTGCGGGGACAGGAATTACTATTACAAATGGTGGAGGTTCGGTTACCATTACTAATTCTACTCCTGGAGGAGCTTCTACTTGGACTTTATCTGGTGACTCTGGAACCCCTCAAACAGTCTCATCTGGAGATACTGTAGACATAGCTGGCGGGACGGGAATTAGCACGGCAGCCAGCGCAACAGACACATTAACAATTACTAACACAGGAGTTACCTCGATCGTAGCTGGAACAGGAATTACTATTTCTGGAGCTACAGGAGCAGTAACAATTACTAATTCATCACCAGGAGGAGCATACACTTTCGATATAGAAGATCAGTTAGCAAACACTCAAACCATATCTAATGGCGACACATTGTCTTTCTTGGATGGAACATTCATTACTCCAACAGTTTCGGCTGTTGATTCAGTAACTCATGACTTATCCGCAAGCGGAACGGCATCCGCTACTACTTTCCTAAGAGGAGATAACACTTGGGCCGTTCCAGCGTCTACAGCGGCCAGTCTAACATCAACCTTTATCGGATATGGTTCCGGAGCTAACTTGCTGACCGGCACATCTAACTTTACATTCTCAGGAGCTACAGGAATAGTAACACTAAACAGTTCTGGAACCACTGCTACCATACAAAGCGTCGATAAACTCGAGTTAACATCTACAATTGCAGGGACAGCAATTTTATTAACTGCTGCGGGGGCAGATTCTGTTATTCAATTAGATGACGGGACTGCATCTCCACAGAACACTGCAGAATTAGTGATTATTGGACAAAACGCCACTACTGGAACCCTCAAAGTTGTAAATAGTCTAATCATAAATGCTCCTACGGCCAATGATACCGCAACCGGAGACACTTATACTTTATTCTTGCAAGGATTAGACGATCACAACCCTATTCGTATCGGATTTGGAGGAGATCAGAATACTCAAGGACACCATTATATGATTGGAATGGAATCTACAGCTAATGCTGGAAATGACCGAGCAGAACAATGGTTCGGAGGAATATCTACTTCTACGGTTACGGGTGCGGCGGCCTTAGATGAGGTGTGGGTGCCAGGATTCAAACAGTTTATGCAGAATAGAGGTGTAGGTGCAACTATATTCGAAGAAAACCCTTCAAATGATGAAGACCCGACTTGGGGTAACGATGGAAACGCAAACTTAAGCAAGACTGTTGCAGTAAACTATTATCAAAGACAACAAGTTATATATCTACGGTTAGGAGGAACCTTAGATTATGATACACACGCGGGAGCACTCATATATGTCGATCAAGGACAAACGGTGACTCTACCACAAATCAAGACAGTAGTTGGAGATACTTATGAAATTTTGATCACCCCCAATCCAGCTCCCGTAGCTGCGGTTACCATAGATCCTGGAGCCACTGGAGAGATAGATGCGGTGGGAGTGGCCGGAACGATTTCAATAGACCCGGCAGGTCTAGGAACATATCCTAATTATCAAAGATCGATTAAACTAGTTTGCATTGGACAAGCTCCCGGTTCACTCGGTCCGCTCTGGTCAATAGTGAGGGGCACATGAAGGAAGTAAGGAGGGTCTTGAAACCAGAGGTTTAAGGAAAGTGGTTTTATATAACAAAGATGGGTATTAATAGGTGAGAATATGGCTGGCATAAGGACAAATAGATATACTGGATCCGATTCAGGAGGCAGCGGTCTGCGTATGCTAGAATTGGACGGCACTCCAGATGTCCAACCAGTAACCACAATATATGTTTCAAACGGCACTCTCACAGATAATGGAAATGGATCGGTAACATTAGTCACTGGTGGAGGAGGTGGTGGCGGTTCACTAACCGTAACCGATGGAGTTACTTCTGTCGGCAGCACAACGACATTAACTTTCTTATCCGGAGCTACGGTAACATCAGGTGGTGCAGGGTTAGCAAATGTTACAATTACTGCTGGAGGTGGCGGAACTATTACAGGATCTGCTGCTGCAGGTTTAGTAGCCTATGGTAGTGGTCCAAATGCTATCACTGATGAGGCTGCCTTTGCTTATAATGATACAACAGATACGCTTTCCGTTCCTACTATAGATTTTGGAACTGCAGGTTCTAGACAACTAACTTCTAATACAGTTTTACTAGCTAGTGGAGCATCCATAGTCGCATCAACTTTTGATGGCACCGTCTTTAGATCGTGCAAATATACTGTTCAAATCACTAATGTGACTACCAGTGAGTATCAACAGACAGAACTTTTGGCCATTCATAACGGAACGAATCTTTATATAACGGTGTATGCTAATATATACACAGGGGCAAGTGCATTAGGGAATTTTTCCGGAACATACGCAGCTAATACAGCAACAGTTTCTTTTGCACCACTCATACCAGCAAACAATTACGACATAAAAACAATAGAATGGCTCACGGAGATATGATAATATGACTATACAAGTATTTAGTGTTGATGAAGGGTTAAAGGTCGATAACGGATCTGGAACTACTGTTTGGGATGTTGATAATACTGGGGCTATGACTGTCGCAGCCACATCTCGATTGACCGGTATAGTAACTATGGGAACTGCGGGAAATACATATGCCTTCCCTGCAGTCGATGGTGCAGCCAACACAGTTTTAACTACAGATGGTGCTGGAACTCTAACTTTTACTGATCCAGGTGCAGGTTATGTTTGGAATATGACCGATGGCTCTACTTCACAAGCAGTAGCCGACACAGAATCAGTAACCTTTACTGCCGGAACAGCGATTACTGCCGTTCTAGGTGGAACTCGTGAATTAACAATTACTAACACTGGTGTGACTTCCGCAGTAGCGGGCACAGCAATAAGTGTTTCCGCTGCCACTGGCGCGGTTACCTTTACCAATACTGGTGTAACCAGTCTAGCAGCGACAACCCCTGCAAATGTGAGCGCAGCTACGGGCGGAGTTACAATTTCTATTGACGCATACAGCGGAACTACCAATGTAGGATATGTTCCTACTGGCGGTTCTGCTACTACATTCCTAAGAGGAGATGGAACCTGGGCTGACCCTGGTGCTCAGTATGAATGGACTCTAGCCGGATCTACAGGTTCAGAAACTATTGCTGATACAACCACTGTTACACTAGGAGGTGGAACAACTGGATTAACTTATGCAGTTGCCGCTGGTGTAAGCGTTACTACTGCCGGAACTTTAGCAGTCGGACATGGTGGAACAGGACAGACCACCTATACTAATGGAGAATTACTAATTGGTAATACTACCGGTAACACATTAGCAAAAGCAACATTAACTGCTGGAACAGGAATTACTATTACAAATGGAACGGGAACAATAGAAATTGCAAATAGCTCACCTGGAGGATCAACTACTTTCGATATCGCTGGAGATACAGGAGCAGGATCCACAATTTCAGATGGCGATACATTAACAGTAACTGCCGGATCGACTGGATTATCCTTCGCTGCGGCAACCGATACCATTACACTTTCTGGAACTTTAGCTATTGCTAATGGTGGAACAGGTCAAACATCTAAGACTGCTGCCTTCGATGCATTAGCCCCTACAACTACTAAGGCAGACATTATCGTCTACGATGGTTCGGATAACCTTAGACTTGCTGTCGGATCAGATGGAGATGCATTATTCGCAGATTCCACAACAGCTACCGGTCTGAAGTGGGATGCGGTTTCCGCTTCCGCTGGTGGAAATACTACTGAAGTGCAGTTTAATAACGGTGGTATACTTGCTGGTAACTCAAATTGGACATTCATAACTGGCACGAGCGTTATGTCTTTAACTGGACAAATGAATGTTGATAATCTAAGATTTGATGCTAATACTATTTCAACCACAACTGCTGGTGGAATAACTCTGGATCCAAGTGGTGGAGGCGGTCTAGTATTCGATTACGCAACTTGGCCAGCAGCTGACGCAGCATCTTCCGGATTCGTCTTATCTTCCAACGCTGCTGGAACTCTTTCTTGGATTTCTAACGATGCAGCTGATTCGGCTGGCGCACAATATGATATACAATTCTCAGATGGTGCTGGCGGATTTGATGCAGATACAACTAATGAATTCCAATATAATGATACAACTACTAGTGCTACAGCTACTGGCGAATTTATATTAGGTAAATCTCGTCGGAGAACTATTCAAACTACTGCAGCATTATCCGCAACTACCACAATAGAAACATTTGCGGGTGCAACATACGGGACTGCAGATTATACTCTGAGTTGGACAGATCCAGCTTCAGGACAATGGGGAATTACTAAATTTACTATTGCTACCAATGCAACCGTTGTAGTAAATCAAACTTGGGCAGTGACTACTTCAGATGGCAATCCAGCAATAGTCCGACCAGCAGTTACTATTGGTGGCGGAACTGTTACCGTTTCTGCGGTGAACTCTAGTGGTTCAGCGTGTGCCTGTGTGACTACTAGAACACTATTCGAAGTCTGATATTAACGACGACTAACATTAAATAGTCGAAGTGCCTATACTTTACTAGGGTTATCCATGGCAGAACAACCATTTACAGTTCCAGACATGAATGTCGAGGACGATGCGACGTTTGATACTGATACTTTAGTGGTCGACGGAACAAATAATAGAGTAGGTATACTCGTAGCAGCCCCTACAGTTACTTTCGATGTAGCGGGCAGCTCATTATTTACAGGCACAGTTAATGTAACCAGTAGTTTAACTTTGGGAACGGGAGGAACTGCTTATGTTTTTCCGACCACAGATGGCGGATCTGGAGAAGCATTAGTTTCTGATGGCGCAGGTAATCTTACTTTTACTGCCGTTGGAGCTGGATCGGTTACTTCAGTAGGAATAACACCTGGAACTGGAATTTCAGTTTCTGGTTCTCCAATTACTACTTCAGGATCCATCACGGTAACAAATACTGGAGTTACTTCACTGGTAGCGGGAAGTAACATAGCTATTTCAGGAGGCACTGGTGCAGTCACCATTAGTTCAACCGATCAATTCACAGGAACAGTGACCTCAGTTGCTACTAGCTCAGGAACATTCGTTAGTGTTACTGGCGGAACTATTACTACAACGGGAACGATTAGTAGTGATTTATCAGCCACGGGCACACCTGGTGCGACTACTTTCTTGCGTGGTGATAACACTTGGGCTACACCTAGTGGGGCATACACTTCATGGACATTAGCGGGAGATTCAGGATCGCCTCAAGCAGTTACTGACGGTAATACCGCTACATTTACAGCAGGTTCGGGAATTTCTACAAGTGCTGGAGCTACCGATACTCTAACTATTACCAATACTGGAGTTACTTCCAATGTAGCCGGATCAGGAATAAGTGTCTCAGGGGCTACTGGAGCAGTTACCATAGCGAATACTGGAGTAACCTCAATAGTAGCTGGAACAAATGTCAGTATATCAGGAGCCACAGGAGCAGTAACTATAAACTCCACAGATCAATTCACTGGAACGGTAACTTCTGTAGCGACATCATCTGGAACTTTCGTTGATATAACCGGAGGAACTATTACAGGATCTGGAACTATAACTGGAGATCTTTCTGCAACTGGAACAGCGAGTGGGAGCACCTATTTGCGAGGAGATAACACTTGGGCATCCATTCCAGGAGGATATACTTCATGGACATTATCTGGCGATTCAGGATCGAATCAGACAATCACTGACGGTAATACTGTAGATATTGCGGGAGGAACTGGTATCAGCACAGTAGCCAGTGCTACTGATACAGTAACAATTGGTTTAGACAATACAGCAGTTTCCGCTGGAAGTTACACATATGCAAGTTTAACAGTCGACGCTCAAGGAAGATTAACAGCTGCCAGCTCAGGATCTTCTCCAGGAACAATGAGTTCCTTTGATGTAGACGGTTCATCAGGATCCACTCAAACTATTTCCAATGGGGATACATTAACTATTGCTCAAGGAACGGGTATCACATCTGTGGCTTCAGCAACTGATACCATTACAATTACCAATACTGGTGTTACTTCTGCAGTCGCGGGCAGCGGAATAAGTGTCTCAGGTGCCACCGGTGCAGTAACAATAGCTAATACAGGGGTAACTTCCATAGTGGCTGGCACTAATATAAGCATTTCAGGAGCTACTGGTGCTGTAACAATAAATTCAACTGATCAATTTACCGGAACGGTAACTTCTGTCGCCACTAGCTCAGGGACATTCGTTGATGTTAGCGGCGGCACAATAACTACTTCCGGAACAATTACTGCCGACTTATCCGCAACTGGAACTGCCTCTGCTTCTACATATTTGCGAGGAGATAACTCATGGGCTACAATTGCTGGAGATATAACCGACGTAGTTGCTGGAACAGGATTGTCGGGAGGAGGAACTTCAGGTTCAGTAACTCTAGCAGTGGATTATTTAGGAACAGATAACTTTATTGATTCTGCTACAGACTTAGAGGGAACTCCAATCGCTTCAGGCGATAGCATAGTTTATCACGATACAGGTGATAATAATGTGAAAAAGGGATTAGTTTCTGATTTACCTTTCACTAATACTTCTGGAACGGTAACTTCTGTTGCCGCCACTGCGGGAACTGGAATAAGTATTTCTGGATCCCCAATAACTACTTCTGGAACATTAACGATTGGAAACACGGGTGTGACTTCCAATGTAGCCGGATCAGGAATAAGTGTCTCAGGGGCTACTGGTGCAGTAACCATAGCGAATACGGGTGTAACCTCTATAGTCGCCGGAACAAACATAAGCATTTCTGGAGCTACTGGTGCAGTAACCATCAATTCAACCGATCAGTTTGCTGGAACTGTGACTTCAGTGGCTACATCATCTGGAACTTTCGTTGATATAACCGGAGGAACTATTACTACAAGTGGAACAATTACTGGTGATTTATCCGCCACCGGAACTGCATCCGCCTCGACTTACTTAAGAGGAGATAACACTTGGGCATCCATTCCAGGAGGATACACTTCTTGGACTTTAGCTGGAGATTCAGGAGCCAATCAAGCCATTACTGATGGTAACACCGCTACAATAGCAGGTGGAACTGCTTTATCCACAGTAGGATCGGCTACAGATACTTTAACAATTAATTTAGACAACACTGCAGTGACTCCAGGAAGTTATACTTATGGGTCTTTTACAGTAGACCAACAAGGACGACTTACAGCCGCGTCATCAGGATCTTCTCCTGGAACCATGAGTTCGTTTACTTTAGCCGGAGATTCTGGATCGTCCCAGACCATATCCGATGGAGATACAGTGGATATAGAGGGCGGAACAGGAATTAGCACTGTTGCTGGGGCAACTGATAAGGTAACTATTACTAACACTGGAGTTACTTCCAATGTAGCCGGATCAGGAATAAGTGTTTCGGGCGCAACTGGAGCAGTTACCATAGCGAATACTGGTGTAACTTCCATAGTCGCCGGAACAAACATAAGCATTTCAGGGGCTACAGGCGCAGTCACAATAAACTCCACAGATCAGTTTGCTGGAACAGTAACTTCGGTTGCCACTAGTTCGGGAACATTCGTTGATGTTACTGGAGGCACTATTACTACAAGCGGAACGATAACAGGAGATCTTTCTGCAACAGGAACGCCTTCTGCTTCGACTTTCTTAAGGGGCGACAATACCTGGGCAAGCCCAGCGGGTTCGTTTACTTTTGATGTGACAGGATCCTCGGGAACTACTGAAACAATTAGCAGTGGTGATACATTAATTATTGCTCAGGGAACTGGTATAACCTCTGTGGCGACAAATCCTGATACAGTAACAATAACATTAGCTAATACCGCAGTTACTCCTGGAAGCTACACCTATGGTTCATTTACCGTGGATCAGCAAGGAAGATTAACTGCCGCTTCCTCGGGCGCAGCCCCAGGAACTATGAGTTCTTGGACACTATCTGGGGATTCTGGAAGCAATCAAACTATATCAGATGGAAATACTGTGGACATAGCTGGCGGAACTGGTATCAGTTCGGTTGCCAGTGCCACGGACACAGTTACTCTTAATTTGGATAACACTGCAGTTTCCGCTGGAAGTTATACTTATTCTAGCATCACTGTGGATGCACAGGGAAGATTAACTGCTGCTTCTTCAGGATCATCACCAGGAACGATGGATGATTGGACATTAGCCGGTGATTCAGGAACACCACAGACTATTTCTGATGGAAATACTGCAACATTCACTGCGGGATCTGGTATTAGCACTGTTGCTTCTACCACTGATACGCTAACCATTACCAATACAGGAGTTACTTCTAATGTAGCCGGAACTGGAATTTCAGTTTCCGGGGCTACTGGTGCAGTAACCATAGGGAATACTGGTGTAACTTCCATAGTCGCCGGAACTAATATTAGTATTTCAGGAGGCACTGGTGCAGTAACCATAAGTTCAACAGATCAGTTTGCGGGAACCGTAACTTCTGTGGCGACATCATCTGGAACATTCGTAGATGTTACAGGGGGAACAATTACTACTTCTGGAACGATAACAGGAGATTTGTCTGCAACAGGAACGCCTTCTGCTTCTACATATCTAAGAGGAGATAACACTTGGGCATCCATTCCAGGAGGATACACTTCTTGGACTTTAGCTGGAGATTCAGGATCATCTCAAACCATTACTGATGGGAACACCGCTACAATAGCAGGTGGAACTGGACTCAGTTCGATTGCTAGTGCAACAGATACCGTAACCCTCAATTTGGATAACACTGCAGTTTCCGCTGGAAGTTATACTTATGCTAGTATAACCGTTGACGCTCAAGGAAGATTAACAGCAGCGTCATCAGGATCCAGTCCTGGAACTATGAGTTCTTTTACTTTAGCCGGAGATTCGGGTTCACCTCAGACCATAAGCAACGGAAACACAATGGATATTGCCGGTGGAACGGGAATTTCCACAGCGGCCGGTGCCACGGACACAGTTACGATTACTAATACTGGAGTTACTTCCAATGTAGCCGGATCAGGAATAAGTGTCTCAGGGCCTACTGGTGCAGTAACCATAGCAAATACTGGTGTAACCTCAATAGTGGCTGGAACAAATGTTAGTATTTCTGGCTCGACAGGAGCTGTCACCATAAATTCCACAGATCAGTTTTCTGGAACGGTGACCTCAGTTGCAACCAGTTCTGGAACTTTCGTTGATATTACAGGAGGCACTATTACTTCTACAGGAACAATTACCGGAGATCTGTCGGCAACCGGAACCGCCGGTGCGACAACTTTCTTGCGTGGTGATAACACTTGGGCGACCCCTGCCGGTGGAGGCACTATGTCGACTTGGACTTTATCAGGCGACTCTGGATCCAATCAAACTATCTCAGACGGAGATACAGTCGATATTGCTGGTGGAACTGGAATATCCTCAGTAGCCAGCGCAACAGATACGGTTACATTAAGTCTAGACAATACAGCAGTATCAGCTGGAAGTTATACCTATGCAAGTCTAACTGTGGATGCTCAAGGAAGATTAACTGCTGCATCCTCGGGCGCAGCCCCAGGAACTATGAGTTCATTTACTTTGGCGGGTTCATCAGGTTCGTCTCAAACGATCTCTAATGGTAACACATTAACCATTGCTCAAGGAACGGGAATTACTTCTGTTGCTTCAGCAACAGACACCGTTACCATTACTAATACTGGAGTTACTTCCAATGTAGCAGGATCCGGAATAAGTGTTTCTGGTCCTACCGGAGCAGTTACCATAGCGAATACTGGTGTAACCTCAATAGTTGCGGGAACCAATGTGAGCATTTCAGGAGCTACTGGTGCTGTAACAGTAAATTCAACTGATCAATTTACCGGAACGGTGACATCTGTGGCTACGAGTTCTGGAACTTTCGTAGACATAACTGGTGGAACAATTACTTCTACTGGAACGATAACAGGAGATCTATCTGCGACAGGAACTGCATCTGCTACAACATTCTTGAGAGGAGATAACACTTGGGCCACGCCCGCTGGTGGAGGAACTATGTCCTCCTTTACCTTAGCTGGTGACTCTGGATCCTCTCAGACAATTACAGATGGTAATACTATGGACATAGCCGGTGGAACCGGAATTAGCACAGTCGCCGGAGCAACAGACACAGTTACTATTACCAACACAGGAGTTACTTCCGCCGTAGCCGGAACAGGAATAGATGTCTCAGGAGCTACTGGTGCAGTAACCATAACAACAGATGTGTCCGACTTTATGACTAATGGCGTAAATAATAGGGTTCTGACTGCTACGGGCACAGATGCTATGAATGCAGAAGTCAACATGACTTTCGACGGTTCAACATTAGATGTGTTGGGAGCTGGTAGAACTTATCAAGGATCAACTACTATATTTTCCATAGCTGCTACTACTAACTTAACTGCAGCCAACGATGCTGGAAAATATCTAATTAAAACCCATACTTCAACTCATACATTTAATTTACCTGCGGCTTCTTCTGTCGGTGAACATTACACAATTGTATATGGCCCTGCTGCAACTACCACATCAGGACAAGTAACGATTACTGCCGCAGCTGGTGATAACATTACTTGGTATGATGGGGCGGCTTCAGTATATGCTAACAGCATTGGGTGGACACCGAAAGCAGGATCCGCGATCACAGTAATTTGTTCTTCTGCTAGCTCGGCATGGGTAGCAATTGGAACAGATCAGTGATGAGGTGAGAAAATGACTTATGGTATCGGAGGAACTTGCGCCCCAGGAGTTTTAATGGGCACTGCGGCTGGTGGAGTTACACCACCCACAGCGGTTACATTATATTACGATTCAACATTATATCATAGGACAACGGATAGAATAGGCATTTATGGAAATGCAGATCCTAATTGGGGAATAACACATGGAGTTACTGATGTTGTAACAGGAACGGGTGTATATGGTATGGCCCTGAATGCAGGTGCAGAAACAGCGGGTAACGTTCCTCCAAACCCACCCTGGAGCACTTTTCAATTCAGTATGACAAATACTGGTAATGCTACGATAATGGAAATCGACTCATTGGATTACGATCTCAATCTGGTATCTTATGGTGGCGGATATTCCGATTTCTTTAACTATGGTGGTTATGCTGATGGGGGAGTAGGAGTAGGTGTAACTTGGACATGGGATGTAACGATAACTGGTGGAACATTAACCGGCGGAACTATTGCGACTGTTACTGGAACTCCTATTACTGCACAAGATGGAGCTTTTACTACTACAGGTTGGACAGGAGTTGGAGAATATGTTGATATACAGCCGGGACGTGGTGGTGGACCCGTCCCAGGAGATAACCTTCAAATAGTAGTCACCGCTACAGCTACTAATGCTGGAGGATCAACATCCGCAAGTTTTAATCATGATATAAATTGGATATGAGGTAATTAATATGGGAGCAGCTGTAGAATCAGGAATGAATTGGTCTGAACTATATGATAAGAGATCAACCTGGACAGTTGATATACCAGTAGGAACTGTTGGAACACACTCTATCGTTCATTATAATATAGAAAATTATGACAGTTGGACACCTTATTGGAAAAGTTATCATCAAGCAAGAAAAGAAGCTCCACATTTGAGAAATTATACAGTTTTACTAAGGGAAGATCAAAAGCTCTCAGTGATGCAAGATAGTTTTACAGAATTTGAAGAACACCAATGGTTATGGGGTCATGCGACAGGAGATGTTTTAATAACTGGTTTAGGGCTAGGATTCGTTAATGAATGGTTGATTAAAGCTCCAGGAATTACTTCAGTGACGATTATAGAAAAACATCAAGATGTTATAGATCTAGTCTGGGATCATTGTGCCAAAGATGAAAGATTTACTTTAATTCATGATGATGCAGATACTTGGGACATTCCAGACGGAAGTAATTGGGATTGTATTTGGATAGATCACGAAATTTCTGGCCACATCCATAAGGAAGAACTAAAAGATAAATATGGGTCACATACTTCCAATCTTGGTTATTATGGAACCCTCAGAGATCTAGAAAATTATTACGAAATAAATGAGGAATCCGGAATGTTGGAACTTCGGGATCCTAATATCTTATTGCCTTGGATGTAAGAATCAAAGTTATATAAAACCCGTCGAGTGCAATGCTTTAAGTCACGGAAAAACAGAGTAGTTAGTATGTCTGCTCCAAAGGATCTACCTGTAGTAGCTCCTAAAACTCGTATGACGGTGACGAAAGTTGGACATAAAATTGATGAACTTCATGAAACCGTAGATACGCTTCATCAAGAAATAGAGGAGATCAAAATTGTTCTTAAGAATCTGGTTAAATTGCAACTAGATGTAGAGGAAAATAAAACTGAGGATAAGAAGGACTTTCTGGATCCTGCGATAGGTTAAAACATTAAAACAATTTACTTTGTTTGAATTCTTCTTGGTCATCAAAAGTTTGAGACACCCATAAACTAACGAACTTCCACAGTTGCTCAATATATTCATCACAACCATACCTTTCGACGAGTTCTTCCATTAATCCATTATATTTCTTCACTGATCCGTGACTAACAGTCAGAATTAAATTCCCATCACACATTACGATTTCATCTTCACCCGTAACAGATTCGTCGTGTGCTTTCTCAGATAAAACAGTTCGACAAGTTCCAGAAATCGGCGGTCTTCTATATTTAGCACCACAACGAGGACAACGAACAGATTGTTGACCGAAAGCTCTCAAATTACCTCGCATATCTCTAATTAAATGCCTATCAATTAATTTACTGGCTTGAACTTTATTATCTACTGAATAAAGCAATTCACCTAAAGCAAATTGAGCCATAGTCTTTTGTTTCATAGATTCCAGTTCTGTATAGGGATTATTTTCTGGACCACCACTGCAGTCATCAGAATCGTGAGTAAAACCAAATCCTGATAATTCGGCTGGCGATCCTAATCTAGATTCTACTATTTCCACACCAAGAGCAACTGCTTCTTTAGCAGAAGGGAAATTCTGAGTTCCCTCGTAAAAACTAATTGGATAACGATTTACAGTTTCAACATTCAGAGCTTCCTTATCTATTTCACTTGGATTAATCTTCATAGTTAAAATTAGAGGAGCATCCATAAGTCCTCCACGATGGGAAGGCAAGAAGGCTCTACTAAAATTCAGTAATCCATCGACTAATAACAAGAAGGCATCAATATCTCCATCACAATTTCTTCTTTTAGCGGCATGAAAGAACGGATGACCATAGTGTCCTTTAACTCGAGCGAAACCAATAATTCTGCAGACAATAGAACCACTGGTATGTGGAGCAATTCCCATCCCTAACTGACCGATCAGATCTTCAGGATTATTTACATTATAGAAGCTTTTCTCACCATACATCCTAACTAATAAATCATCAATATATTTGGTAGCTTGAACTAAATTATCCGCACAATTTATTGGGAGAACTACATCTTGAACTCTTAATTCACATATCTGTTCTGGATCCAGTAAAGGGTCACCTAAATAATCATTTACATATCCTAATTCATGAGCTTTATCAATAGACAAACCAATTTCTCTAGGCTTAAAATGAGTCATAGTAATATCTACCATATCGTATCTCAAAGTCCCATCTCTAAATGTGGATACTCCATGCTTATATCTTAAAACACCTTTTAGCATATCTTCTGCAGTTCTCTCGAGCGCGCTCATTCCCTTGATTCCCTTAACAGGAGGGCTTCCGGTTACATCGGCATTAACTAAGGCTTCTTCCCAAAGAGTATTGTAATCTACATTGGTAGTAACATTTTCTTCGAAAATAGTTTCTACGATCTTGCCGGTATCTGCAGACCGAATAAACTTCTTCCAAGTAGACTCACCAGTAATGGGATTTCTTCTTTTAGCTAAATCGATTTTTACATTTCTAGCAGCCGCATCTCGAAGCAATCTTTTGTTACCAACTTTGTGCCCCACAGGGAATAAACTATGCAGAGCTGGCTTCATTTCTCTAGGCTTACTACCCTCCGGTTTACCCATTCTGGCACCTATACGGAGGGTCAGGTTAGGTCTAACCTCTAATTGCCCGTTTATGGTGCTTTTAAGCCATCTCCAGCCATCCTTTTCTGTATCTTCTACCCCGACACCATTCTTACATAGCCATGCCCAAAACGCACCCTTAAGACAGGTCAAATTACCTTCGGAATCTATATCAAATCCGAGTCGATAGACGAGTGATTTCATCCCGTCATCCAAGACGGTTGCGTAGGGCTTAGACGAGTGATTCAGTGCGCCAGTAGTTGCCCGCCGCAAGGCGTTCAACTCGGCGGCTGAGAGTTCGGCGTAGAACCCTAGCAAGCTCGGGTGCAACGGTAGACCCTTCCTTACTTCTTCAAGCGATTCGTTAACTGAGGACACAATTCTTTTTCCAGTTTCGGATCCATCAGCAGTTTTCACTTGTTCGTGCCACTCAGGAACATAAGGACTTGGAGGCAAAACATGATTATTCTCTATGAACTCACCTACGGGAACTAATAATTCTCCCAGATCCCAGATAGCAACAATAGGCCACTCAGGATCGGTCGCTAGACCATCAGGTAAATCACCAGGGTCTTGAATCCTTTTTCCAGACCCATCTGCGAACTGAATATACGGCCCTTCAATATCACTACAAGGTGTGACGACTGTTCCCTTTCCTGGTCTTTCATATTTTAATTGAGTTCCAGTAATAAAGAATCCGTTGACGGCCTTCATAGTCGCTGGATGCACAGCAGTAGTCGCTAATCCAGCTAATCTGGATCGACCGTATCTTAATCTAAATCCACCAGGAGCCATAGGTTGAGAAAATATAGGACGACCTGCCACCATATCAGATAAGAATTTTCCAATTGGTTGGAGCTCAGTAATTTTTTCTTTATCCTCATCTCCACCAGGAATGAAATCTTTAAGCCATTCCCATTCTTTGAAACCGAGTTCGTCAGTATATTTGATAATTTTCGGTGCTTTCAAAACAAGTCCCTCACACAATACTAAAAGCATTCCTTCTCGACATTTATTTGTTAAAACTCTGGGCAGATCACGCTGTCCAGAAACTTCTTCACCAACGCCTTCACCATCAATATAGACTGGACAATTCTTAGCAATAATTTCTAATTGTGGGTTCGAAGGACGATATTGCAAACCACGCCCATACTTTGAAACTTCTTCTTTATATCTTTCAATTTCATTCCATGTCATATCTGGCGGAACTAAACCAAAATCTCTGCGCAAAATATCTCCAATTAAAACAGATAATGCTTGACCCGTTCCTCCAGCAGATCTAATAGGTCCAGCATAATTAATTGCTAAAGACCGGGATCCATCTTCATTTGAAATAATTCTACAATTAACTACTCCCTCTAGTGGAGCAACTAATATTCCTTCCGTTAGAACGGCTAAACCTGCACAGACTCCGTGATATATACAGAGAGCCATGCGCGTTTTAGTAATCTTTGATTTATCTTCGATTTCATTAAATTGCTTCAAACTATCTTTCCAATGTTGACTCAGGATGTCAGATTTATAATCTATTTTGATTCCAGCTCCAGAACAACCTTCACAATCTTTAGTTCTATAACCAACTTTGATTGAACCTTTACCATTACAATCTAAACATTTTCTTGATTGTCCATAAAGAAATGTTTCTGCAGTTACGATCCTAGAGATATCTAAAGCCACTAATTCACGGTTTCCGTCGTGAATCTCTGTGAGTTCTCTAATTTGTTCTGCAGTATTTCGTGGATGAAGGAAGTCAAGTAATTTTTGCGTTCGATCAGCTAAGTCACTAGCTTGTGGAATCTCGCAAACTATTTCAGGATCCAAGCCTTGGGCTCGACAATTATTTACTAACTCGTAAATAGAATCTGTCTCCGTCTGAAGGGAGTCGAAGTATACATCGTAATCGATGACCTCTGGCTTGCGCTCATCCATGCTGAATTAACTGGTAATCACCTATTTATAGGTGTTTATTCCACGGCTGCTCTCAAGCGGGCTTGAAGATCAGCTTTCTTGCCAGATACCTTAAGTCCTAGATCACGCAGAGATTCTTTAAGTTCGGCAACAGTCATAAGATCGATATTGATCTCAATCTCTAAGCCGGTTTCTTCTTCTATCTCGGATTCGAGTGCGTCTTCTAGTGCATCCACTAGAGCCACATCTCCTTCTCCTTCTGCAACGCTCTCAAGAGTGTCTGTAGCGACATCGTGTGCCGAATCTGCTATCTTATCCAAGGCTGCATCTACTTCGACATCTAACCCGAGTTCGTCTTCGAGTGTATCTTCGATATTATCAGCTATGGCCTCCTTATTTTGTGCCCACCAAGTAGCTACCATACCAACCACACCAACACCGACAACAACTGTTGCTTCATCTACATATTCTGTAGCGAGATAGGCTAAGCCGCCAGCAATCGAAGTTAGGGCTGATGCAATAAACACTTTACTGTCCTTGACGCTCATGAGTCAGGTTATGACTTGCTCCTACTTAATACTTCTTTCAATAGCGGATTATTTACGCTACCATATACTGAAATGGTAATTTTAATCCATTTGGAGGATATATTTCCAAATTACCTTGAGTTAAGAAGAATGCTTGAAAGACTCCATCAATAGTCTGAATATTAGTTAGCAGCGGATCCGTTTTAGATACGAATTCTGGAGTAGAAGATGCTGGGTTAATTCTATTAGAATCAATTCCGACATTTATTTTCTTAGCGAAGCGGATCTTATATCTGGCTAACAAGTTTTCTAGTTCATTAACATTTTCTAGATCGCCACTAGCAGTTAATCTATTATCAGACACAGCGTCGGCAGCCACTTTAGCATTAGTCATAAATTTTTGCCCGAGTGCCAAATTTTTAATTCGATAGGGTTCTAAATGACCACCTAGAGCGGAAACTAAAAATGGTTTCCAAAATTGAACAGCTTCAGCGGCTGACATAGTCGTTTTTAATCCTTCTAAATCGTATTGCCACCAAATATCAGCATAATTAGGATCGGCGCGATTAAGCGCGCCACGCTTAAGTGGACCAGCAGTAGTTCCTGGTCTGCCTTGCAAATTATCTCCGAATCCTAATAATTTTCCGTATACGACTAGATTGTGATCATAGATAGGAACAAAATTAGAGTCCCACTTGGATCCTACCTTAGAAATAATATTAATTCGAGCTCCAGAACTATCTATTCTAGTAATCTTTTTCATAGTATTTAGAGTAGTGCCCGATACTTTAGCAGCTGCAGTAGCGGATTTACCTTGAGCCATCGAGCTTAAGAAAGAATTAACACGAGCTTCCATCGGAGGCTCTACAATTATTTTTCCGCCAGATCCTATTCTGGTTTTAATATTATTAGCTGTCAGCCACTTAAAAATACTGGCTCGAGTAGTTCCAGAGGATCGTGCAGCAGAATAAATTCCCTCTCCACCTTCAATCATTCTATCGAGCGCGAGCATAACGCGATTTTCTATAGCTGCCGACATACCTTGTGGTCTGACCATAGTAAACACTGACTCCACTAAAACCTAGGGTTACCATCTACTTAAGGGTTCTCAGATTATGGGGTCTATAACCTTTTTTTCCAGAAACTCGCCCTCTTTATCGGAAGTATTATATAGGAGATAACCATACATAGTATTGTCGCAGACGGTTGCCATAAATGCTGAGGAAGTAAGGGGCGATCAGAGGGTCTTGAACCCTCACTGCGGCACCTCTTTTCAATCGGAGGCCGTTAGGCTGCGTTATCTTCAGACTCTTTCGTCTGTTCCGATCCCGAATCTACCTAGACATTTGCTAATGTTGGGATGAATTGTAAAGCTCCCATCATCATTAACTGTAGTCCCCTTGATAAAGAATTGGAAATATGCATCTTCACCTTTCTCTCCAATCCAAGTCATCATGTCTATCAGCGGGTCATTACTTCTAATTTCCCAAGGAGGATCACTTTCATCATGATTATAGAGTTCTTGGAGAATTAAGAATCTTTCAGACCATTCCAATCTCATGACTCCAGCCATAAACTGAGGGAAATAGGATCGGCGTAAATAATCCCAAGTCATCTCTTTCATACTTTCAGTCATTGTTTCCACCCCCTTCCCAATCAAAATCTAATCTGATTGCTAAGGATCCATCAGACATTGAATCTAGAGCTCCCATAGAAATTAATTTGTTTATTTGCTCCGAGCTCATTCCACTTATCTTTTTAAGATCAGCCTTTGTATTATAAATAATTCTATCTGCCTTTGCAATTTCGTATACAGTTAAGAGTTCAGTATCTACACCCGCAGCCATAGCCTTCATCGGGAATTCTTCTGTTAGCGTTGCCAGACTCTTTTCGAATAATTGTCTTGCTTGCATTAAATGTCCTACAGTAATTCTATCAGATCCATCTAGCTTAGCAAATGATTTCACTAAGTTAATAAATTCTTGATACTTTCTATAATCATTTTGAGCCCTACTGAGGAATGCTGTTTGATATTGCGGTCGATCTTTCATTTCATTAAATGTTGAATCTAATGTGGGCATTAACTTTCCAAATTTGGGATCCAGTCCAGAGACTTTAGCTAAGTATTCTCTAAAGAAGTTTCTCCATATTTCCATAGCCTCTTTTGTATCGCCATCATCGAACATTCCCTCTGCATCCATTAACATAATATTTCTAATATGCTTCTCTGCGTCTTCCCCAGCTAGACTCATTTCTGTAAATATTAAAGTTAATCGACTTACAATTTGATATGTATACTCACCAAAGGCGGCCAGCATTTCTCTTTTATCGTGATTCTCCTCGTCAAAGTAGTGCGGAGGATTTCCCAAAAACAACATATTAGTAAATGCATCTCTCCTTGTATCGACTTGCCCTTTTTGCATGGTGAAATATCCATTAGCCATAGTATTCATTAACTCACCGAATACTTCTTCATTCCATGTTTGGAATTCAGAAACGGCAATTCTCTCATTATTATGTTTAGGTATTAATCCCAG
>Ga0164321_10000005_pt1 | contig 39968 bp, 42 predicted proteins | sample GuaBasSediGuay12_FD_121799 | JGI IMG/M metagenome (GOLD analysis project Ga0164321, IMG submission 121799) | Subseafloor sediment microbial communities from Guaymas Basin, Gulf of California, Mexico - Guay12, Core 4567-28, 21-24 cm | ecosystem: Environmental > Aquatic > Marine > Hydrothermal... | reverse complement strand
GTATTGATAGTGCTACTGGTACAGTAACTAGTGGTGTTGTTGGTGGCTTCATGCACGGTAAAGATACCGGATCCGGTATCGTAGGTGGCTTTACGCATGGTCTAGATACTGGATCTGGCATCTTTGGTGGGTATATGCCCGGTGGTCTCGAAGGTAGTGGCGTCTTTGGCGGCTACGTTTCAGGCGTTGTCTTTAGCGACGGAACCATTGGTGGCTGGATTCACGGTCTAGACGACGTATCTGGCATCATGGGTGGTTACATGCTTGGTGTCGATGTTGGCTCTGGCTCTATTGCTGGCTATATTCGTGGTCAAGAGGTTGGCTCTGGTCACTTCGGCGGTATGATCTTTGCCTCTGAATTGTCAAGCGGCGTGCTTGGTGGCTTTATGAACGCTTCCGATCTTGGAAGCGGCATCATTGGCGGCTTCATGCTCGGTGGATTACAAAGCAACTTTGAGTTTGACGCTGGATTCACCGTTGACGTACTAGCGGCAAAGGACTTTGACGCACAGCTTGAAATTGCGAAAACGGCTGCTTCGGACTTTGACGCTAAGGTTGTCATTTTCCAGGACGAGATACCTCCTCTAGTAGACATCATCATTCCCGATGCGTCTGTTAGTGGTTTGGCTCCTCCGTTCAACCAGTACTTCATCGCCAAAGCTTCTGGTCAACAAGGCAAGACTATCGATTCCACTAAGTGGACGTTCGGTGATTTTACTCCTGCGGAAACAGTTGCCGAGAGTGGTGCGGGATGTTATCCTGTTCAGCACAGATACGCATCTAGCGGATTCTTCATTGCGAAGTTTGAAGCCATTGACTCTGATGGTCTACACGCTTCGGCCACAAGAATCATCAGTGCGGCATCTGGTATTGATCCTGTTCTAATCAGCCTATCGGGTACTCCGCGTTCTGGTGACGCTGGCCTGATCGTTGACTTCGATACGGATATCAATATTCTGCCGCCTGGAGTAAGTATCTCAACTCAGCTACTTCACTTCGATGATGGGCAGACAACGATTGCATTTAGCCCGACACACAACTATACGCAACCAGGAACGTACAAGCCAGTCTGGTGTGTACGCGATTCGCGTGGTGTGATCTGGTGTGATTCACTCGAAAGTGGTTCAGATTTTTTAAATAGTCAGAAATGAGAAAGTATACACTTAATCAGGATTTTTTCGAACATCCAAACGTATTGAACTCCTATTGGGCGGGGTTTATTGCGGCAGATGGATGTGTGTATCGAGACGAATTGATTGTTGCATTGAATAATCAGGACAAGAATCATCTGCAACAATTGGCTGATGATATGGAATCTAATAGACCATTACGACAAGCTAGAATAGACCTGACAGAGTTGCGTGCTTATAGTAAAAAACTGTTATCAGATCTTAATCGAAACTTTTTTATTGGTCCTCGTAAGACGCATATACTTATGCCACCTACTCATTTGATTGGAGACAATATGTTATCTTATATTGTAGGCTATATTGATGGCGATGGATCAATCTACAAAGAAGATGACAAATATTTAGCGTTGCAAGTGACTGGTAATGAGTCTATGTTATCATGGATTAAAGATGTTTTTGATGAACTAGACAGTAATACCTTTAAAGGTAAATCATTAGCTAAGCTATATTACTATAAGAATAAAAGGTCATGTAACTATAGAGTCAAGGGCCGACGTGCTGTTAATGTTGCACGACATCTGATGGGACTAGACATTCCATACTTGTTAAGAAAATGGAGTAAGGTATGAATATTCTTGTTTCAGACGGCATTGTTGTTAGTGGGGTAGGTGTACCCCTTAACGGCATCGAATGGCCTTCCGGTCAGTTTGCCAGTAACGAACCGGGATCGCAACTATGTGCGTTCCTATCGTCGGTGAATGCTTCATTTGGTTTCAACTTAACGCCGCATTCGTTCCAGACGGAATGGGTGCCATGTGGCGACCCGTGTGCATTCCACGGTGCTTCCGGCCAACTGCCAGATATCGGGCACTCTCTAGAACTCTTCGTAGGTGATTTCTTTTTTAGAGGAAAAGTTACTCACTCTGATTATACAGCCAGTGCTGGTGGTACTATTGTTAGTGTTACAGTTGAAGACAATAGACACGAACTGAGACGAGTAAAGATTCACACGGAAGACCTAGGAGAAGATGCACCCAGTGGTGTTGTATCTGTTGCTAGAGGCTATCGAGTAGTCAATGGTCTAACTGACGTTGGTGGCGATCCTAATGATCCTAACATTAAAGAGTATCGTCGCATCTTACAGTTTGGTGCTACATATAGTCAGGTGTTAGCTGCTATTGATTTACACTTTAATGAAGGCAAGTGTTCTGTTCCTGTGTCTGATCTACCTACGGTAGAGCAGCTTGAAAAGAATATTGGTGGTACCATTGAGGCTCTTCGTTTCCAGTTTAATTTATCGCAACTGGATGAAGTGTTATCTCGTATACTTCTAGATACCGGCTATGATTGGTATTGGAGCATGGATGCTCAACGTATCAACCTGATCAATAAGAAAACAACGTTTGATATCAGTGAATCAGACATCCTTGATCTAGTATCTGAGTTTGGTAGCACCAGTGGATTGAATGAAACAAAGCAGCTTGGTTTTGGCCAGGATGTTGTATCTGATCCTACACGCTTCCGCGTTTTGGGTGGTCACCAGGAAGGTTTTATTAATTCACACTTACTAAGTCCTATCGATGGATTAGACACTTCAGCACTCGATGATTTAACTGATATAAACAGTATACAGAGCGGCGTTGTGTTTCAGCCCGCGTGGAATAAGTTGACAGTTGGTTTCTATGATGCTGATGGTTTCTATCGCACATATATCCCTCAAGAAAAAGAATTACAACTTGCTCTTGCGGGTATTGAGCAATGGACTTATTTCAAGATTTACCAGACTACGAGTGTTCTGAGTGATCCTGCTGGCTATGATCTTCCATCTGATGCTGGATCTGTTGCTGCTCAACATCCAGCATTTCAGAGTCGTTTTGATCCAGTGATGCCGTTGGCCGGTCTAGCAACTGGTGCAGCCGAGTCTGGTATTCGTGTTATTAATAATCGTAGAGACGAAGAACAAAACTGGGTATTGTCTTTTTACGCAAGACTACGTGATCATGCTTCTAGGCATTATGGTCGTTCGTATGTTCTTGAAGGACTACTGTTTGATGATGCTGAGGGACTATATAATCTTGTTGGTGCTGCGTGGGCTAACGTAGAAAATCAAGCAGAAGGATTCTCTTTATCTCCTTCTGGCACAACGGGAACTAGTGGTGTTTTCGTTGAAGATTATGAAATCAATAGAGACCTGGGTCCAGTTAGTCCGTTTATTACTGATGACTTTCGTGTTAGTGCTTATTGTCGTTTGCCAGGTGATACGGTTTATGGACCACAGGGCGACAGTAATCCTGCTGGTTTTGGTAACTGGACAGAAGATGCACCCCCGTTCAATCCCACCGGAGATGGTAGCCATTACATTCCTGTAGAGTTGACTATCGTGGGTAACCGTGTGATCAACCCTCGCAGCGATGCACTGTATTCTTTTGAAGATTATCCAGAAGGAACCATTTGGTGTCAATTACCCATTAACGCTGGAGCCTCTGGTGGTCTATCTGTTGACAATATCATTTCTTCACTGGCTACACTGGTAACAACTAATGCAAAGTTAGACGCTGAGACAACACTGGACATCATCAACCCTGCGGTTGTCCTGAATGTTTATAATGCTCTATCTGGCGTAGCTATTCCGGTGCAGGCCCGTAATCGTTATGGACAATCTTACCCAAGTCAGTGGGTATTGGGCGATCTCCATTACGAACGTGACGAAGACGTACAACTAGACGACCAGTTTGTGCCTTGGGCATTCTCTCCTGTGGGCGATGAAACATCTTTACAGGTTATGTCTAGTCGTGCAGTTCGCAGAGCTGAGGGCAAGATTGTCCCCAAGAGTTCTTCACGCTATGCTGACTTCAATCAGGTTGGATTACCGCTCCTGTCATTTGATGCTTTTGCTGAACAAGGGATCGGTCCTTCTGGATCATATGGTGAAATTAGTCACGGCGTAAGTGAGACGAACATTTCGTTTGGAACCGAAGGGTTCCTAACCAGATACAAAATTCAGTCGTACTTCCCGAAATTTGGCCGCGAAGCCCCATTGGGAGAACGTGTACGTGCCGTTCTGAATGGCGTCCTGAATCCTATTGACTTCAGTAGTCTAGCACTACTCGATCCTACTCCTGGACCTCCGACGAATCCAATTCTTCCGGGTGATCCATTTGTTCCGCCACTATTCTTTGATCGCGAAGAACGTGCGGTTCGCGTGACGATTACGGAAGTGAACAATATATTTACTCTTTCTAGCACTGCTGGTGACGAAGTAGATGAACGCTATAGAGGGATTGATCAAAACCTATATACGAAACCATCTACCGCTGGTAGTAGTATTGACTTTCAGGAAGGTGCTATTTGTATTGATGGTTTCCTAAACATTAATGATGAGGCAATGTATCATACGGATGAGTTCGAACTATCTGGAGGCAACACTATCCTAAGATACTTTACTCAAGGTCGTCCGTTTGGCAATGGTACTATTGTTGAAGTTGAACGCTCTAATGTTGATGAGCCTACTAAATATGATGTGACAATTGTTGATCCAACGGCATCGGCTTTAGGTACGGATCGTGCCGTGTTTGCTGTTGAAGTTTTGAATGGTTCTGTATCTCTTGGTGACAAGACAACACTTGCTGTTCAAGGTGATGCTCCCGTGTCGCCTGGAGCCAGCGATGGTACGATCTTCATTAACGGTACAGTGACCGATGCTGCTGGCGTAACGCCTGTTCAAATTATTGGTGTGGCACGTCCTGGTGAGTCTACTGCTAGAGCAAATGTCCGACCACTAGATTTCAATGGACAGGTTGTGTCTTCGGGGACACTTACAGGAAACGTAGTGCCTATTCCGTTCCCAGAGCTAGCCGCTTCTGGCGATAAAGGGTACTTAGTGACGCTTAGTGTAGCTAGTGGTAGCTTTGGTGCTACTGCAACAGTCAATTATATTGAAATCGTAAAGCCTGGATTCATTCAGAAATTGGTACTCTAATGGTTATTGGTTCTGGACAAATTCCTTATGCGTATGAGAATGGGCAACCATTCCGACAACCAGCAGAAGGTATTCAAATTTCTTACTCTGGTGTGACGATTGAGGATGCTCAATTTGCTCATACTGCTGAACACAGACAGTTATTTGATTCTACCTTCTTGCCTGATTGGTACGCTTATCGTTCATTTGATTTGTCGCCACCATCTGGCACGTATGAACCACAGCCGGGTGGTGCTACGTTGGCCAACCCTTTTATGGTGGGTAGTGCTACAGATGTAGGCTATATTCTTGATCTAAGAAAGAGTCTAAACTTTTTGTTTCACAGTTATTCTGTAGATTCAAACTATACGTCTACACAACATAGGACAGATTGGTTTAGTCAGATATACCCTGAAAGTCCGAGCGGTCAAGCAGACCCAGGAATTTATCTCCATCGTGCTCCTTCACATGAAGGATTCATTGTTGGAGAAGACGCCGACGTGATAGCCACTTCAGGATATTTGTTTGACATTGATTATGCAGAAGTGATGTGGAATCCATATCCATTTTTAGCTCAACCAAAACGTACAAACGCTCACGGTAATCATAGCAACGGCACAGTGAATGATTTTCAGGTGCCCATCATGCCGATGTTCCCTAACTTCATGAGAACAGATGCAGGTCTTGTTACTCACACAGGAAGGGAACCCAGTTCATTAGCTGGTAATGATTTGTATAGAACGGATCATGTCGCTTCTGGGTTTGTTCGTATTGATGGTTATGCACTAGGGGATTTTACTGACGTATTCTTAGGACAAATGAGTGATGGTGGTATCAAGTATACCAATGCTCCAGGATCCGGTACAAGTCCTGGTGGTGACTTTGGTTATGGTACAGCAGCACCACGTACCGTTGGGTCTTCTGGTGTTGATGTTGATTTTGCTCGTATCTTTGTCACGCCTTCTGGCACTTTTGCATCTGGCGTGTACGCTGTAGCAGCACGTAATCGCAGAGAACATGTACGCACTGCTGTTGAATCTGGTATAATTAGTCGTTGGCCAAATAACGACGAGGCGTTTCCATTAGATCAGATACGTACTCCCGTTGATGTACCGCCCATTGCTTCTGGTGGTATGTTTTTTGGTGGATCAGAAGGATTTGAAGTATTCAATGATGCTCTCTGGATTTTAGATTTTGGGAATATAACTAGTCTTGTAAACGCACAAACTTCTCCTCCATCTGGACTATGTGTAATATCGCCACATACTGGTAAGTATGTGTGGGTACGTTATGCTGATTTAGAAAAAAGTACTGGTGGTGGTGGTGGCAATCCCGGTAGAGGCTGGCAGTGGCACACGGGACTCACTCGTGTACCAAGTGGCGTTGCTGGTACTGCTGAAATTATCAGACTACACAATAGATCGCCAGAAAATTCTCTTCATACAGCAGATATGCAGTTTCAGATTTATGATGAACATCTGAACTTCATACGAGAAGAAGTTATTACGGTACCGACAGCTAACCTAAATTTCCCTAGTAGCCCTGCTGGCAGTAGAGGAGACGTATTTTTTCCTGAGATAACATACGTGGACGACGGTGTTGATAAAAAAATATATGTACAAGGCAGTCCACAGTTTGGTAATGTTGTTTATGAGTCTTTCATTTGGAGATTCACATACGACCACACCGGCATTTCTTTGGACCCAATCTTTTGGTACTATGACAGAACTCTCGGCGTGGGAGTTACCTCTGTTGACCCAGATGATCTTACAGAAATCAATGGGACCTTGTATGGATTTCGTAAGGGGCTAGGTGCAGGTACTAGTGGTCAAATTGACACCATATCACTAGCGGCCAGTTGTGCTAGCCAGCCATGTCTAGCGTCGTACTCTGCTGGATCTAGTTATAGTACAGAAAAGCCAATTCGTGATTTGCCGCCTGATCCACATGGTCTTGGTTACTATCAAAAAGCCAAACTGATAGACCTCAAAGAAGTGCCCGCTACTGCTGAACATGTCACTCCCGGTCTTTATGCGTTAATGATTGCTGCGGATCCCAAGTCTCTTGGATTTACCAACTGGCATCACAAACGTCTATACTTGTTTCGTATTGAAGAACGTTCTGATTTTTTCGAGATTGTTCACTACACGGACCTTGGTCCTCTACAACGGGGATCCCAGACGAACCCGGCGTTTAAGATCGTCTACACTCCAATCAATTAGTGTATTTTATAGCAAGCATTGGTACATACCATAGCTAAGTCTTGGGGTCGTGTTCCGTTTAAAGGATAACTGCTTCTTGAAAAGGAACAAGAACAATGGTATCAGGAATTAGATTTTTCGGTGGATCCGGAACAATGGGTCAGTTGACCACGGGGCGTCTCACGCCAGCGGCATACTACGCTTCGGCGGATACGTTGCCGGTTGATCGTGCTCGTCCCAACTTGGAGATTTTCCAAATGGAAGCGGGGGCAGATGGTAGCCCTAACCGCTTGGGCTTCTTCGGTGCTAACGGTGCTCCAAACAGTGCTGTTATTGTTGGACAATATCAGGATTCGACATTTAGGACTGATGCTCTAGGTGCTGACCTTGGGCGAATGATCAATGCAAAATTCACTGGTGCTAGCCTGGTAGAACACTCAGGAGTTGCATACACGGCTGGAACATTTGTAGATATTCCGTCTGAGTCTGGTACTCTCCTGTGTCGCTTCGCGGAGCCCAATGGAACGGCAGTCATCACACAAACGGCAACGTTCCGTGCTGTAAACTTTACTGCTGCGTCTGGCGTACCGGATATCTCTGATCTGGCCACTGGAATCACGATCCAAGCTGCTCAGTTAGCAGATACCGATGGTTATGCTGGTGCTACTGCATGGTCTGAGATTTCTAGCGGTGGTGCCGTATTGAGTCTTCAAGATCAGAGTGCCCAAGCAAACGTACACGATTTCCACCTGATGCTGAGTGGTACACCCACCTCTGCTGGTCGAAAGACCGACTTCGGATACTTTATCCAGCTTGAATTCCTGTAAGAGTTATTTAGTTCATAAGAGAGCCTACAAGTTGTAACTTGTGGGTTCTTTTTTCTTTCCACTCGTACGCTTTCGCGTATAATGTGTGTACCATTCGTGGTGCTGGATAGTCCACCCACGACTTTGGAAGAATATGACATTAGCATTTAGCTCAAAACACCCTCACGTCCCCAATCCCAAGAGTGATCCGAACGCAAGTCGTTGGATAGCCTCTCTGTCAGACGGAACCACCGTCTTTGAAGACCTCACGCCCGGTGCTATATCTGCGTGGATGCGTCTTAGGGATTACATCGAGGTCCACAAGCTCAAGGTCACGAACCTGAGACTTGAGGCGTATGGCCGCAATGTTGTACTGGTTCCGTATAAAGACGGAGAAGGGAACGCTCAGGTTAATGGCTACTGGCACAGTAAGCAGATCAATGCCCTACTACACACGAGCGGCGTAACCGAAACAGAGTGTCGTGGTATTGGTATTTTGAAGGGAAAAGAAATCTGGATCACCTGGGTACAAGAACAGGGGACAACCAGACAAGAAGTTAGAGAATACAAGTCTGGCGACAAAGCGGTCATTGTCAATGATCCCTCGGTATGAAGTACCCTTCTCTTACTACTCCGGACGTTGAGCACGACGGGGCCAACCTACTCGCAGAATTCATTTGGTTGAATCGCGACATTCGTGCTGACATTTACCCGTGGCGAGGTCATAATGGTAAGGAGTGGGGACGGCTAGTTGCTGCTTTGAAAAAACTAATGGGGGATTCCTATGGTTTATCAGCAGGACAACTGGCCTTTTACATTTGGAAATGTAAGCCGCACCACATCAGCCCACAGCAGTTCGCCAAGATGGCAGTTGTTGCCCGTCAGCTTTTCGAGTCATACGACTTGGAGCAAGTATCACGATTCTACACAGACTGGCAAAAGGAACTCGCCTCGTCCGGTCTTGAAAAAGTTAAGTACAAAGAAGCAAAACCGAAAACACTGTTTTCATTTTTGAGAGAACTAGAGAATGGCAAAGCGTAAGAAACCTGGACTGAACATTGATATCGAGGAGCAGACGACTCCCACCTTTGGCTTTTTCAAGCAGGAGGTAGAACAAGATGGCGTACAAGCCATGTCGGCAGAGGAGGTTGGTGATCCCAATCCTAATCGTAGTGGGTCATATAACTTAGACTACGATTTAGCTGTGCCATTTCCTGAGGGGCGTATCACCGAGATCTTCGGTGCAGAGGGAACCTGCAAGACAACGTTGTCACTAGAGGTAGCTGGTCGTGCTATCCAGGCTGGCAAGACTGTACTATATGTCAACATGGAGAGAAACCTGAACCTATCTCTTATGCGGACGGTTCGAACGCTTCGTCCCTATCTTGATATTGCCGTTGAGCACGCAACAGCCCTGGCCGCTGGCAAGAAGTCTCCGCATCCCGAATGTCCCCTATGGATCGTCAATGCTTCCAATGGTGAGCAGGCTTTTGAAGCAATGCGTAAGTTTGCCGGTATGGTTCCTAACGGAGTGGCCATCCTAGACTCTATCGACGCCGCTCAACCGCAGTCAGTGATGGCTGGAGAGATCGGTGACTCTACCGTGGGCAAGCTGGCCAAGCTCATGTCTGATGCCATGCGTAAGCTCATCGGTGTGTCTGAGCAAAACAAGGTCGCCCTCGTGTTCGTCAATCAGATCCGCGATAAGATCACCATGTATGGTGACCCTACGGATACCCCTGGCGGCTATGCTCTTAAGTTCTATGCTTCGCAGCGTATCCGACTCTTCACGCCCCGCAAGACCGATTGGATCCTGGACTCTGACAAGGAGCGTATCGGCAGCCTAATCAGATACAAGGTAATCAAAAACAAGGTAGCCCCCGATGGTAACGAAGGTGTGTTCCCTATCCTTTTCAAGAACGGTATTTTCCGCGAGCAGGAACTTGTGACTCAGGCGTGCAACTTTGGTGTCCTGCGTATGGGTGGCAAAGGTGGCAAGCAAGTCTTCCTGCCTAAGATCGACCGTGACACTGGTGAGTACATTATGGATGGCGAGGAAATCGCCTCCACTTGTATGAGTCAGTTCAATGCTGCTCGCAGACTCTTGATGGACAGTGTACTATTCAACAAGCTGGACGCAGAAGTACAAAGCTTATTCATTCCTGGTGGACATGATCCCATTGAAGATCTAGTAGATGAAATTCAAGACGCTTAATGGCCGCGAGATTCGTATGGAGATTCTACCCGAAAGGTATCCCGTACGGACACGCGAACAGTGCAAGTCGGCTGGGCAGTACATGCTCGGTCGCTTGCTACGTAGCATCTATGGTTTTCACGCATTGATTTTGGAAGAGTTTCCTCTACCGGAAGAACGACTTTACTTAGATTTTTTCATGCCGCATAACAAACTGGGCTTTGAGTATCAAGGCATACAACACGATAAGTTTGTTAAGCTATTCCACAGTGACAAGAAAGGGTTTGAAAAATCTAAGGCACGAGACGCCAGAAAGAGACTCTGGTGCGAGACAAACGAAATTACATTAATCGAAGTACGTGGTAACGTGTCTGTCGAAGAACTACAAAAACTAATCGAAGAAGCACGAAATGAGTAACGTTGCAGCAGAGAAGATATTCCTAGCAGGAGTTGTACAGCATCCAGACAAGCTGTTTGAGTTTGTTGAATATCTTGGAGAGGAAGACTTTCAACATACGGCTACCCGTATGACCTTTGAGGCACTACGGTCTCTGGTTATTGATAAGGAGGCTCAGAAGGTCACGAAGGCTAAGCTTGTGGCGGAAGCCAAAGCATTGGGTCATCACAACTATCTATCGGCCACAAGGAACGGCGAATGGCTTGATGAACTGATTGCCGAAGAAGTAAGTATCGGTGAGGTTGATAATCACTTTCTTGAAGTCAAGAGACAATCGCTAAAGGATCAATACACCCAAGCGTTTGTTGAGCAGAGAGACTATCTGGCATCAACCAACGATTCGTTGTCAGTGATGATCGGTAAGGTTGAAAATGCCATCATCAGTAAGGTCAATATTATCGACAAGGGTGAGCATGCCATTGAAGATATTCGTGAAGGATTTGAAGAGTTCATCAACACGCTCGCTGATGATCCTGGACACATGGGGCTTGACCTAGGTTATCCCCTATGGCAAGAGTCTATCGGTCAACTGAGAAACGGCTCTATGACATTCTTGGTTGGCACTACTGGTAGTGGTAAATCTCAATTCGGCATGCGTGCCGCTGTCACTGCTGCACGTAAGGGGTTACCAGTTCTTTATCTTGATAGCGAGCTAAGTAAGCAAGATCAATGGGTACGTATTGCGGCCATGATTGCTAGGGTTCCATCACAGTACATTGAAACTGGCTTCTGGCGTATGTCAGAAAAAGAGTTGATTGAAAACAACGTCACGGATGTTAAGATCCGTGACGAGATTATGGCACACGGTCGTAAGCTCAAGGAGCCTCGTCTGTGGGAAGCTGTTGAGAAAATGCCCATCTTCTATCAGTCGATCAGTGGCTTGAGTGTTCCTGATGTACTGCCGCACATCAGGAGGTGGCTACTCACTCACGTCAAGCCTGATCGTGATACCCGCGTGCCGCAGTGCTTGATCGTGTATGACTATATCAAGCTGGCCATGACTAACGAGATTAGTCGTGGTGTTCTACAAGAATGGCAACAGAACGGCTTGCACATTGCTGCGTTGCACGACTTTATCAACAAGTACAATGTACCGCTTCTTGGGTTTGGTCAAACTAACAACGAACTAATCTCTGGCATTAAAGCTGTTGCTGGTGGAAAGCGTATCAGTGAGAACGTAGATTCTGTTAGTTACCTTAAAAGAAAGACCGATGCCGAACGAGCTAACGATGGTAGCGGAACTCATATGATGGAGAACTTCAAGTCTCGATTTGGTAAAGGGCTATGGGGCAGCTACATCAATTACAACGCAGACCTTAGCTGTGGTTATTTCGAAGAACTGGAGATTGGTCACGTAACACCTCCCCAACAAGACAGCGACGACGATGACGACGACGAATGAAAAGAAGCAAACGATTCGTAATCATGCGAACCGTAACATTGCTTATCTATTAGACAGACTAGAGATCGAGTTTGATGATCGTGGAGACGGTCTTATTCAATCCACATGTCAGTGCATGCAACACGGTGGAGATCGTGATAACGTGACAGCGTGGAGTTGGCGAACAGACCTTGGCAAATGGGTTTGTTGGACGCATCATTGTGAGGAGAGTCGTGGTAACGATATCTTTGGCCTAGTGAGCAGCGTTAAGGGTATCAATTTCCGTGAGACCGTTGAATGGATTACCACGCAACTTGAGAATAAGAACGTAGATCTTGATGAAGCTATATCTGATCCAGTCAATATTCATCGTGGTAACAAGTTACACATTCATGAGCCACTAAAAGAGGACAACCTAAAGTTCCTCATGCCGGATCCTCAGTATCTATTGAATCGCGATTTTAGCCTGGAGTCGCTACGCAAGTATGAGGTTGGTCTTTGGAGTCGTCTTGGCACATACATGCATGATCGTGTCGTGTTTCCTGTTAGAGATCACGAAGGTCATCTGATTGGGTATACAGGACGTACCGTTCACACTCCTGAGTATTTCAAGAAACGTGATCTCAAGTATATGAAATGGGTACATGGTCGTCATTACAACAGATGGCCTCAGCGTGGAGACTTGTTTACTAGTTCCATTCTGTACAACCTACATAATGCTAAACGATACTTGGGTATGAGTAAAAAGCTTATCCTGGTTGAAGGACCGTTGGACGGCATGAAGCTGGACGAAGCGGGAATCCACAACTGGGTTGCTACACTTGGCACTAGTTTTTGCCATGCTCACAGAACACTGCTAATCAAGTATGGCGTTACGGATCTGTATGTTGCATACGATAACGATGATCCTGCTAAATACAAGAGTGGAGAAAGCCCCGGTGAAAAAGGATGGGAACGCATGGAGCGTATCGTTGGTGACCTTTTTCAATTGCATAGGATTCTCCTGCCACACGATAAAGACTGTGGCGATCTAAGTACAACTTTACTTCAAGAAATTTTCGAAGGTATCTCATGCTAAAACTCAAATCTATTTCACCCTCACGTATCAAGACTTTTGATATGTGTAAGTTCAAGTATTGGCTAACATACAATACTGATCTTGCACTCAAGACCAACTGGGGTGCTTGTCATGGTTCTCTTATCCATGATGTTTTGGAGCAGTACTCTAATGGTAACGATCTAGACTGGGTAGCCAGACTGTATCGTGGTTATGGCGGCGTACTTGAGACGCTAGACCGATATCAACAGCCAGAGGTCATGGAGAGTCCGCTGGTGTGGGCTAAAGAAAAAGACTACGCCAATAAGAGGCCACTATGTGATACATGTCCTTATGCTTCAAAAGAAGATAACACATGTAGTATTTCGCAAAAGCCTTTAGACGCATTGCCAGGTTGTCCCCGTGATCTGTTTGATGGGTCAATCAAGATGTGTGAAACACAGATTGAGCGTTACGAAGACGTGTGGGATAAGACTCTGCGTGACGAAGAAGGTAACCTGATTGGCTGCGAATATGGTTATCGAATCAATATCCCTGGAACAGACGTGCCGATTATCGGTTACATGGACCTTGTGATCGAAGAAGACCCCGATACCATTCATGTGATCGATTACAAGACTGGCACCTGGACGCAGGACTATCTGCAATGCAGAGAAGACATTCAGGTGAAGATGTATTCCCTTGCGTGTCGTCGTGAATTCATTGATGATATTAGCGGTAAGGGATTCAAGTACAAGAACGTTATTCTGACCTTTGATTACTTCACTAAGAATCCCATTACTGTGGCATTCACGGAAGAAGAAGACTTGGCGACAGAAGAGTGGGTATTGAAGAAGATTGAAGAGATTCAATCGACAGCTTGGATCGAACGTATTGTCAGAGACAATAGTGATTTCGATAAAAGATGGGCTTGGAAGTGTCGTTCGTTATGCGACACTGGCGTTTGTTCTAGTGAGTGGAATGGTAGGTTTAAAACAGAATGAGAGCACGTATTGGTAAAGACTGGATTGACGCATATTTCGACTATGGCGTAGATCGTACTAACAGACGTATCTTTATGTTTGATGGTGTTGATGAAACATCTATTGGTACGGTCATCAAGGGCCTGTATTACATGAACGCAGAGTCCAAAGAGAAGCCCATTGAGTTATTCATTGGCTCGTTTGGTGGCAGTGAGTATGAAATGTACGCACTATATGATGTGATTGGTACCCTAGAGGCTCCAGTCCATATTACCGCTATTGGTAAATGTATGAGTGCTGCACCACTACTGGTTGCTCGTGGCGAGCCGGGACATAGGTATGCTACTCCGAACACTTGGTTCATGGTTCATCAGTCGTGGGATGATTTTGGTCAAAAGCGTACCGATGAACTCAAAAAGGACATCGTTCACTACGAGGCTATGGCAAAGAGTTGGTATGCCCTCATGGAAAAACACACCAATCAAAAGGCTGCATTCTGGAAGAAGCATTGCGAACAGGTTGGCGACAAATACTTTAGTGCTGAGCAGGCCCTAGAGTGGGGAATCATTGATCACATTTGGGATCAAAAAGACGGAGAAGAGTAATGGTTAAACATATTGTAGTAGTAGGCTGTTGGGACAAGGGGCATACAACAGAGCTACTGATGACTAAAAAGCAAGAGGAAACTCTTTGCAGAAAGATCGAGAAGATGAAAGCGGTTTGCCCCGTGTGTCGTGACGAGGGCGTGGGCAATCAAGCAATTGCAATCCTGCGTGGTGAAACGCGAATCACGGTAGACAAATCATATCAATGTCGCCATGGTCACATGACGAACGTAGGAGCGTTCACCAATGGTATGTTACATGTTAAGTCTGGTCCAGAGAGAAGTGATTTCGAGAACATCGAAGGAACTATCGAAGAACTAGAGGAACTGGTTGACAAAAAGACGATTTCATGTCATCATGTAGATGAGAAAGGCCAGCAGTGCGGCTGTAAACTCAAACCGATGGACGACTTACAACTAGAGTATCCGGTAGCTGCTGGTATCAAGACAAGAACTAGAGTTGGAGACCTTTGGGATAAAGCGGGCGTGAACCCCGTACGTACCGGCGGCTACGACAAAGATGGCAACTACAACAAGGGCACTGGAGAAGACGGCAACAAAGCACGCCTAGAGGCTATGCGAAGATTGAACGCAAAAAATAGCAAGTCTCCTGGCAAACGCATCACCAAGCCTACTAATAAGGTTTACAATCGAAGATCCAAATGACATTCACACACCTGAACGTACACTCTAAAGCCTCTATGCTGTACGGTTCTGCTGACATCAAAAAGATTGTCGCCAGAGCTAAGGAGCTAGGACAGCCCGCCGTAGCACTTACAGACTATTCGAACGTCTTTGAAACGGTAAACTTCTGTCGTGAGGCAGAGGCGGCTGGAGTCAAGCCCATTCTTGGGGTTGACCTGTATTTTTGCGAGGACGCAGAGCAGCTTAGAATTCAGAAGGTACGTCAGGTGTCTCACATTGTTCTACTGGCCGAGAACGAAACCGGCTGGAAGAACATCACGCGGCTGCTATCGCACGCCAACAGTCCGGATTATTTCTTCTACAGTCCCCGTATTGACTTTTCTCTTTTAGAGCAATACAGCGAAGGTGTAATCTGTCTTACGGGCAGTAGTCTTGACGGTGTTATTCCTTCTCAGTTGTACGATAAGGTAGACGAGGACGGCGAAGTATACGATAGTGCTGCTCTGTTTAAGGCAGAAGGTTTGATTCGTCGTTTCCTTAAGATTTTTGATAAGGATCACTTATTCCTAGAGGTACAAGATACTGGTGTTGCAGAGCAGAAGCAGATCAATACGAGGCTTCGTAGCATTGGTACTAAGTATGGTTTACGTACAGTAGCCACTAACAACGTTCATTACGTTGAGCAGCATGATGCTGAGGCACACAAGACCTTATTGGAAATGAGTGCTAACAAGTATAGTCGTGCTACGTACTCGGATTTTACTGCTGAGGAGTACTACCTTAAGAGTCGTGACGAAATGGCCGAGCTTGATCTTCTAGACAGTGAGCTTGATCTTGCTTGTGAGATTGCTGATCGCTGTAACGTTAATCTTGATATCAAGAAACGTCGTTTACCTCAGTACAAGTTTATTCCCGAGGGCAAAACGTCTAACGAATATCTTCGTGAGATTGCCCGTGAGGGACTGAGCAAACTATCGCAACGCGATATTACCGGCGAGTCTTATCATGACCGACTGGAAAGAGAGCTTACGGACATTGAAGAAATGGGGTTTGCGGACTACTTCCTCATCGTCCACGATGTCATGTCCTGGGTGCATAGTCAAAATATCTTGGTTGGTCGTGGACGTGGTAGTGCGGGTGGTAGCCTTGTTAGTTATGCTCTTGGTATTACTGAGATTGATCCTCTTGAGTATGGTCTCATTTGGGAGCGGTTCCTCAATAAAGGTCGCGGAGGTTTGCCTGATATTGATACTGACGTTCCCCGTTCGAAGCGACAGAAAGTGCTTGAGTATATCCGAGAACGGTTCGGTGCAGGTAATGTCGCACAGCTAGTCACGCTTGGTGGTCTTCAAGCTAAAGCTATTCTGAAAGAGGTTTTCAAGGTTTATGATATGCCTTTTGATGAGGCTAACAAGATTACAGCCTTGGTGCCTGCCAAGAATGACGATCACGGAGCCATCAGTCTACAAGAAGCCATCGATGCCGTACCTGAACTTAAGGAGTATTACGACAAGTATACACCTTGGTTTAAGATTGCCTTAGCACTTGAGGGCTGTTACAAGTCAACAGGGATCCACGCGGCTGCGGTCGTGATCTCTGACGTTCCATTTGACGATAGTCCATATCCTCTTGCACGGTCGAAGGATGGAAGCCTACTCTTCGGATGGGACATGAACACTGTAGATTCTTTGAGTCTGCTCAAGCTCGATATCCTTGGATTGACCACGCTGGATGATATCCAAGTAACCATGGAGCTTGTCAAAGAGCGTCATGACGTTGAGCTTTCGCGAGAAGCTATGCCGCTAGATGACCCGGTTACCATGGCCATGATCGGTCAAGGCTTTACCGTGGGCGTTTTCCAGATTGAAAAACAACTTGGTCGTACCTGGAGTAAGAACCTACAGCCTGAGTCTATTGAAGAAATCTCTGACTTGGTTAGTATCATTCGACCTGGCCCTATGGAGAGTAACATGCACACGGCTTACCGTAGTGTGAAGAACAAAGGGGAAGACCCGGAGTATATTCATCCTATGCTTGAGCCGATTATGTCACCGACATACTCCGCACTTTTGTACCAAGAGCAGGTTATCTATATCTGTCAGCAACTTGCCTGCATGAATTCGATTGATGCCGACATGGTTCGTAAGGCGATGGGTAAGAAAAAGCCTGAGGAAATGGCTAAGTGGCAAGAAGTATTCGTTTCTGGTTGTGCTCAGAATAACATTGATCCTATTACTGCTGAGGAAATCTGGGGATACATTGAGAAGTTTGCTGGATATGGATTCAACAAGTCTCACGGCGTAGGCTACGCACTTCTTGCGTACGAAACTGCTTATCTAAAAGCCAACTACACTATTGAGTTCCTGTGTGCTAAGCTTCGTCACGCAGAGAGTCACCCAGACAAGTTCGAGCAGATGGCGGCATTGACCTTTGATGGTAAGCTGTTTGATATTGAGGTAGTTCCTCCTCGTGTGTCCATGGGCAATAAAGCCTTTGCTGTTGTGGATGACACACATATTGCTTTCGGTCTTACAGCCCTCAAGGGGGTTGGTGTGACTGCTGTTAATGATCTCGTTAAGCTTTGTAAGGACTGCGACACTTTTGATGATATCTTGTGGAAGTTCAAGACCACCAAGAGCAAGGTGAACGCTGGTGTCATGACTGCGTTGATTCGTGGTGGTGCATTCGATGATATCGAAGAACATAGAGTTGAGAGTCAAGCTAAGTTCCGTTTGCTAGATGGCCTTACGGCTAAGGAAATGGAAACCGTTTTGGAGCTTACATCTTTCCAGCAGGAACCAGACTGGATTCGCATCGTGAGAGCACTTGCTGATGAAGAGAAGTCTCCACAGGTAAAAGAAAAGCACAGTGTTAAGATTCCCAACGTACGTCGTCGTGCTGCTATCAGGGGTCTTCTATCTGATTACGATGGTCGTGACCTGTTCGATACCAAGGCACAGCGAGTAGCCTGGGAGCAACACTACCTGGGGATTTCTCTCAGTGGTAGTGAAGCTGATATCTACAAAGCACAAGAAAGTTGCATTGATTTGGTGCGTAGTGGATACCCTGATATGCAGTTCGAGATTGCTGTCTGTGTGGATGCAGTACGTGAAATTATTACTAAAAAGGGTGACCCTATGGCGTTTGTGACAGCACGCGACAATACGTATGTCATGGACAATATCGTAGTGTTCCCCAAGACCTTCGCAAGAGCTAAGACACTTCTAGAGGAAGGTAACGTTCTTAAGATCAGAGGTAAAATGGACGACAGAGGCTCATTGATCGCTGAAAGAGTTGAGAGACTAAGATGACAAAATACGAATACGATTTCGAGACCGTTCCGCTTGATGAACAACAGCAGGCTATGATAGAAATTGGCGTAGGCAATATGGCTACTTTAAATCCTATCATTAGAGAAATCCTGAATGAACGTGCCAAGAAGGGGTGGGAACCCCTATATCCTTTCTCGATGCCGCAGGTCTGGTTTCGTAAAGCTAAGCCTGAACGTAGAAAAACCACAAAAAAGCCTTAACGCTTTAGGCAAAAACCGAGATAATATGTACGACTATGCAAACGTTCAACTAATGGGTCGAGCCACATCTGATGCTGAACTCGGAAAAGTTGACGAAGAAGGTAGAGTGAGTAAAGCTGTTTTTACTCTGGCCTTAAACATTCCAATCCGACGTGGAAACCAAACTACTTCACGTACCCTATATCGCCGCGTCATGGCACTTGGTTCTTTTGCTAACTATGTGTCAAGCTGTCAAGAAGATGGTGGTCTCAAAGGACGACTCATTAATGTACTTGGCGTGATGGACGACGAGCACTGTACAGATGAAGACGAAGAATACTTCCAGGATATCGTTCGAGTTGCACCCGGTGCTGGATTCATCAAGATTATGGATCGGAGAGCACGAAATGATGGTTGACATGTCTGACACTGAGGCTGTTGAGCTTCTAAACGAGTATAGTTCGGTCGTAAAGAAAATAGCACGTTCTGCGTGTTACTCTTCTGCGTCCATAGATTTTGCTGACCTATGTCAGATTGGTGACATTGCTGTTTTGAAGGCTGTTAAAATGTATGATCCAACGCAAGGTACGTCAATTAGGTCGTACGTCGCAAAGATCGTACGTCAAGACGTGTTTAATGAAGCAGCTAAATTCTTGGGTGTGTTCACGGTGGACCATAGGGTTACTAGTCTAGCAGCAAAAGTCAATAAGTTACACATTAACGACAAGACAGACGAAGAGATTGCTGTCATTCTAACTAAAAACGGTCACCGTAGCTTTGATGCCGATCACATTAAGGATCTACGTATCACCTACAATCGTCGCAAGCATTCAGAGCTACAGTCAGATGACGCTCTGGAAGAAGGGGACGCAAAAGAAAGTACAATCATGACACTACTGAATGATGTCATTGAGGGTAAAACAGAAGAAGTGATTTTAGAGCAAAGACTTATGGGTAACACAACAGCGGAAGACGTAGCTTCTCAGTTGGGTATACACGTAGGACAGTTGTACAAATTGGAGAACGATCTTAAAGATCGTATTCGTCAAGCCATCAGGGGCGTAATTGAATGAGTAACAAGAAACGTATTTTGTTTATCGGAGAAGCCAGTAATCTTAGTACTGGTTTTTCGACATACTATAGGGAATTGATCCCTAGATTGGTGGCCACAGGGAAATATGAAATCGCTGAGCTTGGTTCGTATGTACGCCAGGACGATCCTAAGGTCCAGGAGTTCATCCAGGGTCGCTGGAAGTTCTATGGCGTAATGCCCACGACCCAGGAAGAGGCTCAAGCCTTCAACGCTCCGAATCCGCACCCTCGCACACGAGGCCAGAACACTAACCAGTTTGGCGAGTACAAATTCAACCATGTATGTGCTGATTTTAAGCCGGATATCGTTATCGATATCCGTGACTGGTGGATGCTAGAATTCCAAGAGCGAAGTGTGTTTCGCTCTTGGTTTAAGTGGGTTGTGATGCCTACTGTTGACGCTGAACCTCAGGCAGAAGAGTGGATGAAAACCTATGAGAACGCTGAAATGGTTTTGGCGTACTCTGATTATGGTGTTCACACCCTGCGTCGTCAGAGCCAACTGTTGCCTAACGGTAAGAAAAGCGTTAGTATTTTTCCTAAGGCCATGCGTCCTGGTGTTGACCTAGAAACGTTTCTGCCCATGGACACCAAGGAGACTCGTGAGCACTGGAACCTAAATAGTGACAACCCTGTTATCGGCACGGTTATGCGTAACCAAAGTCGTAAACTGTATCCTGATCTTATCGATGGCTTTGCCGCGATGAAGGAGAAGTACAAAGGAGAAGACGCTGTTGATAAGGCGGTTCTGTTGATTCATTCTTCGTGGCCGGATAACGCACACTCTTACGATTACCCTAGACACATTATGCGTCTAGAGTCTTACGACTGGATGCCATATGCCAGTAAAGGTATTCGTGGTAGTATCTTGCAGTCCATGTACTGTCATGCATGTCAAGAGCCTTCCGTGACCTTTGCTATGAACCTGTGGGGTAAGCCCACGCAGGATGGTCGCATTAAGTTGCCTTGTCCTCACTGTGGAGCAATTGAAGCTTCTCCTCCGAACACCGCTGGTGGTTTTACAAGAGAAGATCTTGCTAAGCTATATAACCTCATGGATCTTTATGTTCAGTGTTCGATTTGTGAGGGTGACGGAATGCCTATTCAGGAAGCTAAAGCTTGTGGCGTTCCGACTCTAGTAACAGACTACACGGCCATGCGTGAGAAGGGGCGTTTCCCTGACTACAATCATTTTGAAGATCTCAAGATCACTGAGGATAACTACACCTGTACTAAGGGTGGTGACGTTATTGATGTTGGTCGTTATTACCATGAACCAGAAACGGGGTGTATTCGTGCCCACCCAGACGTTGACGATCTTGCCGATAAGATGCGTAACATGATCACTGATCCTGTTAAGCTTAAGGCTCTTGGTATTGAGGCTCGTGAGTGTACCGAAGAGAATTACGACTGGAATAAACTCTGGAAGCAATGGGAGTACGTTCTTGATAACATCAAGCCGCTAGACCGTTCGCAGACGTGGGATAGTCCTATTATTGAGCATGATTCTATTCAAGCTGTTCCTGTTCCTGATGGACTAAGTGACGAGCAGTATGTCGAGTGGTTGTACATTAACGTATTGAAGTATCCGGCAGTTGACCCAGAGGGTGCCAAGACTTGGATTCAGCATCTTGGACTTGGTGTTCCTCGTGAACAGATCATGAAACAGTTTGTCGCAATTGGTAACCAGCAGTCTGATGGTGGTAAACTACGCGATCAAATCAGACAAGAGGTTGCTGGTATAGCACCTGTGGCCCAGCGTCCCACGCAAGAATTTATCTAAAGAAAAAATATGATTAACAGCTTAGTAGACTATTTAAAGGAGGGGTTAGTATGAAGCTTTTGTACGTTGGACCGTTGATGGATTTTTCGGGATTTGCCACAGCATCGCGTCATCTCTTGCAGGCACTAGCTCAGAATGACAGACTAGAAATTACGGCTCGTCCTCTTAAGTTTGACTCTTTGGACGAAGGACAAGAATTTGAGGTGCCCGATTGGATGCAACCTCTGTTAGAGAACGACCTACAGAACGTAGACGTTGCTTTACAGATGATTACATGCAACAACGAAGCAGTGCCCGTTCCTGGAATTCCCAATGGTCTATATACTTTTTTAGAGACAGACCGTATTCAACAAGGGTGGGTAGCTAAAGCTAATGAGTTTGACTTTTTGATTGTCCCCTCTAAGCACAATGCTACAGCACTCTTGAATTCTGGCGTTAACAAGCCTATCTTGGTGGCTGGTCCTCCTTGTGACGTTGATGACTATAAGCGTGACTACGAGCCGTTTGTTATCGACAACATTGAAGGGCGAACCGTGTTTTATAACATCTGCCAACTAAGCACAAAGAAGGGTATTGATGTTCTTCTGCGTGCGTACTTTGCAGCGTTTGCTGGTGCTCCTAACGATGTTCTGTTGGTTCTCAAGACCTATGTCAATATGGGTGGACGACAGAATGACCTTGAAATAGTGAAGCAATACATCCAGGGCGTCAAAGAGCGTTGTCGGATCCCCATCAGTGAGTACCCGCCTATCTTGCCCGTCATTTACACCATGAGTGACGACGAGGTTCACGGTCTTCATGCTCGTGGCGATGCGTACGTTTGTACTAGTCGTGGCGAAGGCTGGGGCATCCCTGCGTTTGATGCGTTGGCACACGGCAACACGGTCATTAGTCATAACGCTGGTGGTCTTGCAGAGTTTGTGACACCTGAGAACTCTCTGGTTTATGGTGGTACCCCGACATTCTTCTATGACATGCCGCACCCTGACCCTGGTCTCTTTACTGGTCTAGAACAATGTTTTGAGCCTTCGCCCGTAGAGCTTGCCATGACCATGCAGCGTTTCCATATTCTTCGCAAGGCAAATGAAGCTGATGTGTTGGACGAACAGGGTCAAGCCGAGTGGAAAGCCGTTTTACAGCGTCGTGAGAATGCAAAGCTAGTAGGAGAAAAGCTAGATTACCGTAATGTCCATGAACAGATTGTCGAGCAAGTAGAGGCCGCAGTACAATCTTGGAAAGAGACCGGCGTAGCTAGATATAAGGAAGCCGAAGTATCGTTGGAGGAAACCCTATGAATCAGCAACAAATCCATTACGTACCGCAGATGCAGTGTATTGCGGAGCGTGTCAATCGCCCCGTAAGGATCGTTCAGTGTATTCAGATGCACAACGAGGAAGATTTCGCGGGAGCAGTACTACACTCTATCTATGACGAGGTAGATCGCATTCTCGTTATTGAAGGTGCCGTTGAGAACCGCCCCAACTCCACGGAGGATGGTCACTCAACCGACAACACGAAAGGTGTTATTGATGATTTTAAAGCTCACAACGATCCTGACAACAAGCTTGTGGTGATCTCAATTAACAAGCACTGGAAGGATCTTGAGGATATGAAGCAGACCTTCTTGGACATGTCTGTACCTGGAGATTGGATTCTCATTAATGATGCTGATGAGTTCTATCGTCCCGAGGACATTAGACGATTACGTAAGGCTATTGAGCTTGATCCGCAAGCTCAAGAATTTATTCCTACCTTCTTGCATTTTTATCGTGACCTTGATCATATTGCGGTTCCTGGTCCCGAATGGAACACTCAGCATCAAAGGATTATTAAGTATGTGCGTGGCATGAAGTATAATAGCCACCCTGTATTGACTGATCCTGCTGGTCACTGTACATACTTTTCACCACATTATCAACCACGTAGAATTGTACCTAGGGATCCTATTTTTATTTACCACTATGGGTATGCTCGTAGAAACATGAATGAAGTCATGGAACAAAAACAAGAGTATTACAAAGGCGAGCTTGCTAAACACGACAATGCCGACGTAAAGTTTGACCAAAAAGTTAAAGACTGGTTTGATGTTACAGAGCCCGTGCTGTATTTTGACGGAGAACATCCGGCAATAATTAATCATCGTCCTCAGGTTGCACAACACTGTGACTGTGACAACAACTGGAAAGACGATTCTTTTTATAAGAAGGCGTTAGCTGGTGAAGACGTAGGAAACATTTGGCTCTGTATGACACAGCAATCTCAGCCCTATATGCAGCATTATCATAATGGCATGTCGTTCTAGAAAAGACCCGATTAATCGGTTTCAAGAAAAGTACATCATCGACTCTAGCACGGGCTGTTGGAACTGGACGGCATGTACTGATCGTGATGGTTATGGGTGCTTTAGATTCAGTCATGAGTCTGGAGTGTCTAGCTGGGGAAAAGCGTATGCGTTTGCTTATGAATATTTTGTAGGCGTTATTCCTGAAGGAATGCAAGTTGATCACAAGTGTAGAAATCGTAGATGCGTTAATCCAGATCACCTACGTGTCATGACGTTAGTGGAAAACGTCATGCTTGGAGATAGTCCACCAGCTAAAAATGCCAGAAAGACACACTGTAAACATGGACATCCGTTGAGTGGCGATAATTTGTATGTTCAGCCATCAACGGGGTATCGTTATTGTAGAACGTGCAAAAGAGAATCGGAAATAAGGTGTAGAGATAATGCCCAAGGTTAGTTTTTTGGTTAGTACTTATGATTCTGGCCACTATTTAGACGAGCATATTGCTCACATGCTAGATCATCAGACGGACCCTGATTTTGAAATCGTTATCGTTAATCCCAATTCTCCTGGTACCGATGGTATCATTGGAGAGAAGTGGGCTAACGCGGATTCCCGCGTTAAGTACATCTATCACCATGAGCGGGAACCATACGGTGCCTCGTGGTTGAGGGCTTGGCGAGCAGCCACGGGTGAGTTTGTGATGAATTCTAACACAGATGACTACCACGCACCCGAGACCACGGCAACCGTTTTCAAGCACATGAGGATGGCTACCAGTCCTATGCATGTAGGCTCTAAGATTGCCTTCTGCTACGGTGGTCTGACTATCATCAACGAGAACGGTCAGATGCAGGGAAGAGGATTAAAACCCAAGTTTGATTTTGAGCTTATGTCTCGTGAGTGTTGGGCTGGACCGCAGGTTGTATGGAGAAATGACAAGAGTTTTGTAGATGATCTTGACTGGGATTTGATGGACGAGAGGGCAGCTAGCCACCAGTCTGCGTACGACTACTGGCTTTGGCTTTACTTCATGAGTAAAGGTTATCACGGCCATGTGATCAATCAGTTCATTACAGTTTATACACAACGTCCCGATTCTATTGAAAATCGCAACAAGCACGCAAATAATTGGGAAACTTATGCTTCCATTTCAGAGTTCTTTGGTCATAATTTCAAAGGACACTTGAAGCATGCAAGAGAGTTTAGTGACTTCAACGACCTACCTCCGAAAGATGAATGGGTAGCTAAGATGCAAGCAGGCAAGAAATGGCGAACTTCAAAAAAACATGGCAAAGCTTAGTCGCACGAAGTCTGGTTGAAGAGCACGAGAAGCTAGAAGAGCAGCTTGAGACTCAAATTAAGGTTACCGCCGAACACAGAAATCGTTGGGTTTTAGCCGAACAGATGATCAAAGGGCTTAAAAAAGAAAAACGAGCACTGAGACAGGAGAACGAATCTCTTAAAGGATCTGATCCTCTTGCTCGTTCGTTAGACTCCGCTAGACATAATGCCGCTCAGACACGTATTCGTGATTTGGAACATCAACTGAGACGCAACAATATTGAACCGCAATGAAGTTAGTAGATAAGCCCTGGGGTAGAGAGCGAATCATGGAAGTAAACGACAAGTATGCTTTCAAGATTTTAGAGGTTGATGCGGGGCATCGACTTAGCCTACAATACCACAATGACAAGCTGGAAACAATGTATTGCCTATACGGCTGCGGCACTTTGTTTTTGTCTGCTGATGGTTTTGATCGCGAAATGACATTGTTGCCGGGACGTTTTATTACCATCACTCCTGGGACCATACATAGACTTGAGGCGTCTGCCACATCGCCCGTTGTCGTGATGGAAGCGTCATCGCCAGAGCTAGACGACGTGGTTCGTCTTGATGATGATTACAAAAGAAACGACGAAGAAGAAGAGGTTGACCCGTTCAGTGGTCCTATTGATTTCTCATGATTACCGTTCTACACTACTTGCGTCACCTTGATCTTGGTGGTACAGCTAAGACGTGTCAGTTGTTTTTCGAGCAACTCACTAGTCCAGACTTCAACACTATAGTAGCATACGAAAAAGGTGGCGACCACCCTAGACTAGAAGAGTTTCAAAAGGCCGCTGCCGTCTGTGGTGGCACCTTAGTAGCGGTAGACTCCTATCAGGACGGTGACCCCACAGGGGACGATCTACAGGCTGTTATTGACATGTACGAAGTTGATATCGTACACACGTATCGAAGCGGGTATGCCGAGTTCCCCGAGCCGGGAGTCCACATTCATGTGCCCCACTTCGTGGAGACCAACGTCTTTGGTTTCATCGACCAGAACCCCAAGGTGTCAAAGTCGCTGTTCATGAGCAGGTGGCTAATGGACCACACGCTTCGCGGCAGACTCCATCCTCGGTTTGACTTCGTGAACAACCCGGTAGAAATGCCGTATTCAGACAAACGTATTTCTGGACTTTCAAGCGATGCCATTTGGCTGGGTCGCTGTGGGCGACCGGACAATGGTATCTATAACTCTGTCAGCGTAGATGCTGCCCGGTTACTACGTATGCAGGGACACGACGTACGCTTCCTTGTAGTGGCACCACCCAGCAACATGATCAATGACCTTGCGGAATACGAGATTCCATTTAAAGTTATTGAACCAACAACCAATCCATTAGTCCTAAGTCAGTTCTATAACAGTGTAGACATCTACGCTCACGCTAGAGCAGACGGTGAGACATTTGGAGTTAACATTGCAGAGGCAATGATTCACGGAAAGCCGGTCGTTACACACATTGCCACACCTAGTAATCCAAACATGGGTGTGTTTCAGTCTCAGACAGAACTTGTCGATGATGGCGAGACTGGCTTCATTGTGAATAACGATCCGGCGGAATATGCGGAAGCCTTGTTACGTTTGATCAACAACGAAAAACTGAGAGAAGACTTCGGCCATGCCGCTATTTTTAAGTCGGTAAAAGAATATCACGTTGACGCCTGTGTGGCTAAACTAGAAAAGATCTATAGAGAAATCGCAGATGAATAAAATCAAAGTAGTCCATCATAGTAAAACTGTTGGTTACAGCGGCACAGACCGTACGGCCCAGCTTTTCTGTAAGTATTTAGCTCGTAGCGAACGCTTTGAGCCATACATCGTTTATCGTCTCGGTGATAGTCAGAACCAACGACTAGATATCGCTCGTCAGTGGCTTGGTGATGATCACGTTGTTGGTTACGAATGGGAACCCGGCAAGAAAGGTCGTCAGGCACCGTACATGCCGCAGCACGACAACTTGCACGAGGTGCTAAGTGATATTGATCCTGACATTGTTCACGTTCATCGCTCTGGTTATGCCGAATGGCCTTGTTTCCGTTACATGGCACCTCGTGCAAAGTGGGTGGAAACCAACATCTTCGGTAAGGCAGACAGAACACCGGAACGTCAGATTGATCTGAACATCTATATTTCGGGCTACATCCGAGAGAGAGCGTTAGCTGATGGAAGCCCCGATGGTCCCGTGCTTTACAATCCGATTGATCAGCCGGTCATGGACGTACTACCTGAGCAGAAAGAAATTTGGCGTGAAAAGTTGCTGGAGAAATTCAAGATTCCGCATGATGCTATTCTACTTGGACGAGTAGGACGAGCAGATAACTTTGATCCTATCTCTTTGATGGCATTTCTAGAAGTCGAAAAGATGTACCCTAACGCTTACTACATTGTTGTCAATCCATGTCAAGGGTGGCGTGATACAGTAACAAGACTAGGAATTCAAAATGTTCGTTTCAGTGATCCTATTGTGGATGATACAGAGTTGTCTAGGTTTTATATGGGGCTGGACATATACGCCCATGCCCGCCATGATGGTGAATGCTGCCCGTGCAATATCCAAGAAGCAATGATGCACAGACTTCCCGTTGTCTCTCACGAGTCTGCAATCTACAACGGTCAGTCTGAGATTATTGGTAATGCTGGTTTCGTTGTTCCTGTCGTAGACCACATCGCTTACCGTGATGTATTGGTTCAGCTAATCGAGAACCCCGAAATGGCCGCTGAGGATGAGTCTGGTTTGGTTCGCCTCAGGGAGCACTTTGGTCTTGAGGCTCGTCGTCGTGCTATGCGTTATTTTGAAGCAGAATGCATGACTGGTCAGCTAGTACAATTGTACGATTGGGTGCTTGATAATGAGTAAGGTAATCAGTTTTAGTTTATGGGGCAATGATCTCAAGTATACCCAAGGAGCTATTCGCAATGCAATACTGGCCATGGAGTTGTTTCCAGGCTGGACTTGTAGGTTTTATATTGGACGTTCGACTGCGTTTAAAGTGACAGAAGATCTCATAAGCCTAACAAATAGGTGGTCGCGATTTGTGCGGATAGAAAACAAGTGGGAAGCCATGTGTGGCTCGATCCATACTGAAACCACTAATGAAATTGAGATCTATCACATACAAGAACCGGGGGATTGGCGTGGTATGTTTTGGCGTTTCGAGCCAGCGTCCGATCCTAATGTAGAGGCAATGATTTCACGCGACTGTGACAGTAGACTGTCTTATCGCGAGAAGGCGGCGGTAGACGCCTGGATGGAATCCGACAAGGGATTTCACATTATGCGAGATCATCCTTGGCATGGTTCATCTATTCTTGGTGGGATGTGGGGCGTAAAAGCTGACGTGGTGCCAAATATGATTGTACTAATGGCCGCGTGGAATCAGGAAGACAGGTGGCAAACTGATCAGGACTTTTTGAACTCTATCATCTACCCTCGCATCGTTGACGATGCGATGGTACATGCATCGTTCTTTCGCATGGAGCCACACGCACGAGACTTTCCTTTACCGAGAATCGGCACAGAGTTTATTGGACAGGTCTTTGACGAGAACGGAATAACTATAGCTGAGCACATTCAGGCATTAGCAAAAGCACTATGAAAGCTTTATCGTTTGATGACATTTCTCTTGTGCCGCGATACAACAACATCGCATCACGGAAGGATGTAGACACTAGCGTTCAGTTTGGAAAACTAAAGCTAAAGATCCCTGTCTTGAGTTCAAACATGGACACTGTTACTGGACCAGAAATGGCGGTGACCATAGGAGCCCTAGGAGGCGTTGGCTTCCTTCATAGGTTTTGTTCTATTAAAAAGAACGTAGAGATGTACGAAAGCTTGTTTCATTTACATATGGAACGATCCAGTGTACTTATGAATTGTGACGCCGTAGTGTCTTTAGGTGTCAATGAGGGGCTTGATCGTTTTCATGCACTCTACGAAGTAGGAGCACGTTACTTTTGTATTGATATTGCCCATGGACACAGTAAGCCCGTAGGTCAGATGGTTCAGAAGATTAAGGAGTTTGATGATGGGGTATTTGTTATTGCCGGGAATGTGTGTCACGCTACTGGTGCTGAATATTTGGCGGACAAAGGTGCCGACGCCGTTAAGGTGGGCATTGGCCCTGGGAGTGTTTGTTCTACTCGTATAAAGACTGGTTTTGGCGTGCCTCAGTTTACAGCTATCCAAGAGTGCAGTAGAGTTAATGTCTTTATCATCGCTGATGGTGGCATCCGTACCCCTGGTGACGCAGTAAAAGCTTTCGTCGCTGGTGCAGATGCAGTTATGCTTGGCGGGATGCTCGCTGGTACAGATGAAACTCCTGGAGAGATTCACGAAGAGCCCATCTGGGAAAGTGCTTCTCCTGCTGGAACTCTTACACGTAGATTCAAGAAGTTCCGTGGTATGGCCTCTAAAGAAGCTCAAGATGACTTCATGGGGACCATGAATGACTGGAAGACAGCCGAGGGTGTAGAGACGACGGTTACCGCTAAGGGACCTGTCTCCGCTGTGATTGGTGACCTGATAGGAGGTATCCGTAGTGGTTGCACATATTGTGGAGCTAACAACATACAACAACTCAAAGAAAGGGCCGCTTACGTAGAAGTTACTGCCGCTGGTCGCATTGAAGGCACGCCCCATGGCCAGGGTAAGCCATGAAAACATGTTATTTATGTCATAGTAACAAGCCTATGAAAGACTTTTATAAGGATTGTAGTCGTCCGGACGGATTATCTAGCCGATGTAAGGAGTGTGACAAACGGAAGGCTAGCAGTTATTTTAAAACTTCCGATGGAAAAGCCACAAAGAAACGCTATAGACAATCTACCAAGGGACGTATAGCAAAGCAAAAAGATGATAAGAAATATCGCGAAAGTGAAAATGGCAGAAAGCATATCTATGCTAATATAGCTAGATATAATCAAACAGACAAAGGACGTATAACAAAACAACAATCAGCTAGGCGTCGTCGTCATCGCGTACGCAATGTAGACATGCAGTTGAGTAATGCAGATATTCAGCTTATTTACGAGCGTTTCAATAATCGGTGTTTTAACTGTGATGCACAAGAACGACTAGAGATTGATCATCATTATCCTCTCATTGATGAATTCGGTCTTTGTATTAGTAATGCGGTTTTATTGTGTCGATCTTGTAATGCTAAAAAACACACTAAGCATCCTGAGGATTTTTATACATCACGACAATTCAAGCAACTTGTCAAGGTATTGGCATTATGAAAATACTGGTTTCATTTAGGGGAATCCCACAGAGTCCAGGATGGAGTACGGGGGACATGGTAGTTAAAGCACTTCGTGCCTTGGGTCATGAGGTGTTTCCATATGCGAAATATTACCAACAAAACAAATGGGTCGAAGATAGAAAATTTGCGTTAGACAACCATGAGTTTGACCTGATTTTATATATGGAATGCAACGATGGTGACCCTCAATATCACGAGCTACAGCTCGTGAGAGCACGTAAGACAGCGTGCTGGTTATTTGATACTTCGTATCATCAAGACCGCTACAAAAGACTAGTTGATTACTTTAGATTTGATCACCTATTTCTAGCCAATCCTCTTACCATACAAGAATATAGAGTATGGGGGTACAAGAATGCACATTATCTACCTTATGCTTGTGACCGCGAACTACATGGAAGATCACTGGAGTATCCCAAAACCCGCGACGTTGTTCTTGTTGGGTCTATCCGCGACGATAGGCGTGCTCTGGCTACTGAACTCAAGCAACACGGAGTGAAGTTAGAGTTGGTGGGAGACGTGTTCCGAGAAGACTACATTGACGCCTTGGCGTCAGCTAAAATTGTCATCAATCAAAACCCCCCTGAGGGACGTGGCCTGTTAAACATGCGTTTCTGGGAAACACAAGCAGCGGGCACGTTTGTTTTTACTGAACACTTTGACAATGAAATGAACATTGAGGCCGGTATTGACTCTCGTGCTATGCCATACGAGAGCACAGGAGAGATTGCGGCCTTTACGAAGACGTTACTGGCTCATGATGGCCCTCATAGTTTAAACGAACTGTGTAAATACAATCAATCTATTGTTTTTGAAAATCACACTTACCAAAACCGCTGTCAGGAAATGTTAAAGACGGTATTCCCTCATGAAAGCAACTGATAAAATCAGCGTTCTAATCTGCGTCCACAGTCCCGACCTGGAGCATGATCAACTATTCCAAAAGGCACTTGAATCCTTGGTACGTCAGACGTACGAGGGCTTCGAAGTTGTCGTCGTATTAGACGAGTGCTGGGACGGTACTCGCAGCATCGTGGACAGTTATCGCGAAGTCCTCAATATTCGTTTTTTCGAGCGACCCAACAAACAAGGTTTAGCTGCTGCCAAGAACTTTGGATTGGGTAAATGTAACGGTGATTGGATTGCTTATCTGGATGCTGATGATGAGTATTTAGACTGTAAGATTGGCGTGCAGCGTCAATGGATGATAGAGCACTCAGATGTAGATTTCTGTGCCACTCAAGCATGGGATATTCTTGATGGATACATGGTTCCCAATTGTTTCTCCACGACAGAGTATATCACCCACGAAGATATCACTGCACGGCTTCCGGAAGAGAATGTACTTTGTCACGGAAGCATGATGATTCGTAAAATCGCACTGGAAAGCCTTGGTGGCTACAGTACCGATAAACTTTTGCTTGGTCGTGAGGACTGGGATCTTTGGGGACGAGCAATGAATGCTGGTTTCCGTTTTGGCAAAGTAGCTGAAAGGCTATACGTTTACACATTAGGAACTTCGGTGCCAAGATGAAACTAAGAAATATGTATTTGGCCAGATTCCATACTAAATATTGCGTAGATGAAGTTACCGATTGCTGGAACTGGCGAGGCAACTTGAGTCAAGATGGTTATGGTCAGTTTCATTATAATGGTGCAACTACTGTTGCTCATCGTTTTATTTATGAATGCACACATGGTGCCATTCCCGGTAACATGACTGTGCATCATCAGTGTAATAATCGTGCATGTGTTAATCTTAACCACTTGGAATTATTATCTAAGAGAGATAACGTCTTACTTAACGGTGGTGTAACTGCTATTAATGCTGCTAAAACACATTGTATTAGAGGACATGCATTTGATGATAAGAATACATATGTCAATCCTACAGGGGCACGCGAATGTAAAGCGTGTAGACGTATACGAAAACGCAAGAGTCAGAAAAAATATCTAAATCAATGAAAGTTCTATACGTTGGACTACTGTACAACTACGGTAAAAAAGAAGAAGGGTTCTCCTACGAGCACTTTAACCTTGAAGCTGGCTTCAAGGACTGTGCTGAGAGAGGTATGTTTCAAGTAGATTGTCTGTATCCAGATGAGTCTCCTGATGTTCATAGGGCTGCTACCGAAATGGTTCTAGATGGTAATTATGATGCTATTTTTCATGTTGCCTTCAACGAACACCTAGACTTTCCTGAGGGTGCAGCTAAGCTAGCACTCAAAAAGGATATTCCTATCATTCAGTGGGACTGTGATGCTTCGTGGCGTTTTTCAAATTGGATCGCTCCGAGAAAAGATCGCGTGAGTCACTTTGTTACCACGCACTCCGGAACGGTAGACTGGTATAAAGAACAAGGTATGAATGTGCTGCGATCTCAGTGGGGTGGTTCTCCGTACTACCATCCTCAAGGATCTGAGAAGACCTATGACGTAACGTTTGTTGGTCAGAAGCATGGCATCATGCCTGGTGGTCGTTTCTTGAGAGCAGAGTATATTGATGCCATTATGAATGCTGGTATCAAGATCGACCTGTTCGGTAATTACTGGGATGGATACGAGAACTGGCACGGATACCAAACAAACTTCCTTGATATGATTAAGGTGTTTGATCAGAGTAAGATCTGCTTGAATCTATCCAATCCTTGGCACCACGGTTCGATGCCGCAAATTAAAGGTCGTCACTTTGAGATCCCACAAAATGGTGGCATGCAAATTTGTACACCCGCAGATGATCTAGCTAGCTATTTTGTAGATGGTGAAGAGATTGTTGTCGCACAAGATGCTAATGATTTGATTGGAAAAATAAAGTACTACCTTAATAATCCTGAAGAACGTTTTGAGATTGCAAAAGCCGGAAGAGAACGTATGCTTGAAGAACACCAGTGGCATCACAGATTGGAAAGTATATTTAAAGAAGTAGGGGTACTATGAAACTCAACTTAGCTAGTCATGGAGATCACATCGAAGGATACATCAGTGTAGACTTTGATCATTCGGAAGCTGACGTAAAGGCTGACGTGACAGATTTACCGTTTGATGATAATTCTGTAGACGAGGTGTATGCTTCACATATTTTAGAGCACTTTAGGAGTGGCAATAATTATGAACCACACCTATCTAATCCATTGAATCCTAAAACTGTGTTTGATGCTTTGGCAGAATGGCAGAGAGTACTAAAACCTGGCGGTAGACTGGAGATCAAGGTTCCGGATATCGAGAAGATCATTTGGTTGATGACCAATTTTCCACAGTGGTCTTGTGCTGATGGTGCTAATCATCCGTTCCCAAATTACTCAGATTGGATTTGTTCTGTTGGTCAGCATCAGTCTCTTTTCTCGAAACAAACAATGAAAAAGGTTTTAATTTTAGCTGGCTTTACAAGTATTAACTTTCTTGATGGGCCACCTCGTGCTCAGGTAGATCGTGCTAACCTAGAAATGCATGTGGAGTGCTGTAAATGAATAAAAGAATAGTCTTAGGTGGTGCGTATAACTGGCACGGTCTTGGTGATCAGTTGCAGTTTTCTACCCTGCCAGAATTGTTCACGGAACTTGGTTATGATGTATACATCAGTGAAGAATGTAACTATCGTAACATGGAGATCAAAGACCTAGTGTGGAGAACTCATCCATATATCAAGGGATTTGTCAATGAGCCAGCACAAGCTGGACACCCCGTGCCAATGCAACAAGTAACGAGTTCTATTGTATCTAATTGGGAAATTGCACACTTCGGCAAGGTATTCAATAAGTATCCTAAGTTATATTACAAGCCAAAGATTCTGCCAGAACTACAAGGAAAAGTACTATTAGACTTATCTGCTGGATCTGATCCATACGTTGAAGATATTTTAGAGAAGGCTGTCGTAGAGAAGCTGGGTGACACGCCAAATACTGACGTATTGCAAATAGCTTTTGAACAAGATATTTCTCTACCACATAACGGCGAGGTTTCTGTTTATCTAAAAGATAAATACCCTACGTATACAGTGCGTTCTATCTTTGAGTATGTTGATTGTATTGCTAGCTGTAAAGAGTTCGTCTGTTTAATGAGTGGTGGTGCTGTTGTGTCTTCTGCTTTACAGCACATGTCTTTGACGCCTCCTACGACTGTCTTTATGTCAGTGCCTAAGAAGATTTTCAAGTTTGACAACATTAACTACGTGGAGTTGTAATGGGAACATTAAATAGTTTTGATTTATCTGAACACATTGGAAAAAGATCAGTGTTTGTAGAGACTGGTACTGCTAATGGTGACTCATTAGCTTATGCCACGAAGTATGATTTTGAGCACTTTTACTCTATTGAAATTGATCCTACGTGTGCGTGTAATGCGGCCAAGAGGTTTGAAGATGACGAACGAGTGATGGTACTATGTGGATCGTCTTCCAGCGTGCTACCAAAGATCATATACAGACACAAGCAACCTATAGTTTTCTGGCTAGATGCACATTTTCCTGGAGAGATGCATGGTTTGCCTTACAATCATGAAAAAAATATGGATTTAAGGTTACCATTAGAACGCGAACTTGTCATCATTAAAGGGCTTAGAGATGTGTCTAGTGACTATTTCATTATTGATGATCTCCGTATTTATGAAGACGGCCCATTTGATGGCGGAACGTGGTCTGGTAGAAAGACAATGGGTGGCGATGGGATTGATTTCATATATAGAATGTTTCAGGACACTCATGAGATCATTCGTGACTACAGAAATGAAGGCTACATTATCTTAAAACCAAATGTATGAGACAATAGAACATAACGGTACGTGCTATCCGGCTTTTCAGGCAATTGGAAATGCCGCACAGTTTGCCATGCCGTTTGCCAAGCAGGTATGCAAAGGTGAGGGGTATGATATCGGTTACTGCAAAGAAGAATGGAAGTTTCCTGGTGCAATTGGTATCGATATCATAAATGGAGACGATGCCAACAATTTAACCACACGGAAGGTTGATTATATTTTTTCAAGCCATTGTTTAGAACACGTAGATAATTGGATTGATACTCTAGAACATTGGATCAGTCGAATTAAGACAGGTGGTATTTTATTTTTGTATCTACCCGACATTAGTCAGTCGTACTGGAGACCTTGGTTTAATAGAAAACATAAACATGTTTTGACGCGAAATATTATTAAGACTTTTCTCGTTGATCATGACATTACAAAGTTCCACATCAGCGGTATAGATTTAAACAACTCGTTTATGGTGATTGCAGAAGCATGAAAGTATTAATTACAGGAGCTAATGGCTTCGTTGGCAAACACGTTGTAAAAGAACTAGAGGGTGAGCATGAACTCTTTACTCCGTCGAGTAAAAAACTAAATTTACTTGAGCCAACAATTGCCATAGTGCATAGTGAAAAAGGTGACCAGTATTTGAGTAGTGCTCGTGCATTAGCTCTGTATATGTTGTCTCAAGAAGTTGAGGCAGTGGTGCATCTTGCCGCTACCTGCGGGGGGATCGGGATAAATAAAGACAATCCTGGTAAGTTCATCTACGAGAATCTACAGATGGGCATCAACATCCTGGAGGCAGCCAGACTAGCTGGCGTCTCCAAGGTGGTGAATCTCAGTACAGTTTGTGCGTACCCCAAGCATACGCCGGTTCCTTTTAAAGAAGAGGACATTCACAACGGCTATCCAGAAGAGACTAATGCTCCCTATGGTATAGCTAAAAAGACTGTCATGGAAATGGGCGATGCATACGCCCGCCAGTATGGCATGAGTGTCACCAATCTGGTTCCTGTGAACATGGCGGGCGAGTGGGATAATTTTGATGAGTACAGTTCTCATGTGATCCCGGCATTGATCAAGAAGTTTGAACACCCACAACGTCACGTTGTGGGGGTTGAAGGCGGTCATTGGGTAGTGCCTCAAGTGACCTTGTGGGGTACTGGAAGTGCCTCACGAGAATTCTTGTACGCTGGTGATTGTGCCAGAGCGATTGGTATCGCCCTGGTGAAAGATACTGGTCCTGCACCGATCAACCTTGGCACAGGCCAGGAGATTACTATCAAAGAGCTTGCAGAAATGATCAAACGCATCGGTGGTTATGACGCTGACATTGTATGGGACGACACGAAGCCCGATGGACAGCCGAGACGTTGCCTCAATGTGTCGAGAGCAAAAAACAGACTCAAGTGGGAAGCGACAACTCAATTAGAAGAAACGGTTCGTCGCACAATTGGATGGTATAGAAACAATGGGTAGAAAAGTTTTTTTGGATGTTGGATGTAATACTGGTCAGTCCCTAGAGGCCGCACTAGACTTTGATTTTGATGTCATTTACTGTTTTGAACCAGTTGCACGATATTGCGACATGTTGAATGCTGGTACTTTGTCGTCTCATCGTACTGAGCACGGCTCCACCTATACCGAAAAACAATACTGTCAGGATAAGGTTGTCATTTGTCCATATGGTTTATGGGTGAAAGATGAAACACTAACGATTTATAGTCCTCATACTATGGCTGCTTCTGTTTTTTCTGATCACCAGGACAACGAAGGTGGTAGCGAAGATTGTGATTTCGTAAAAGCATCAGACTGGTGCAAGACCAATTTACAAGATGATGACTTTGTTGTTATGAAAATGAACTGCGAAGGCAGTGAGTGTAGCATCTTAGACCATCTAGTTGATCAAAAAGCAATACATTATATTGATCATGTTATGATTGATTTTGATGCTTACAAAATTCCGTCTCAGGCACATAGACCACAATGGACGTTAGCAAAACTTGCAAAGTATAGTGTAGATTTTATCTTATGTGATGACGTAATGCGAGGATCAACACATTACGAGCGTATTTGTAGTTGGTTAGAAACAAAGGTGCCTCAGGTAAAAAAGAATGTCTAAAACAGCAATGATCACTGGCATTACAGGCCAGGATGGGTTCTATTTGGCCCACTACTTACTGGAGTTAGGCTACCGTGTCGTAGGATTGGTACGTCGTACGTCTATCCCTACGAATTCACGACTACGCACCTTACGTGGCAGCCCTAATTTGCACTTGGTTCATGGTGACATCACCGATATTTCAAGTGTTCAAAAAGCCGTTAAGGAATTCAAGCCTGATGAGTTCTACAACCTAGCAGCACAGAGTCACGTAGCAATGTCATGGGAGTACCCGATTGCTACGTCTGAGATTACAGGTATTGGCGTACTGAACTGTCTTGAAGCTCTTAAGCAAGAGAAACCTGACTGTAAGTTTTATCAAGCTGGCAGTAGTGAACAGTTTGGTAATACTGCTAAACGTTCTTATGATGTACCATTAAGTATTCCTAAGTGGAATATTTATTCAAAAGATACATCTACCTATTGTCTTAATGAAGAATCTCCCATGCTGCCAGAGTCGCCCTATGCGGCAGCCAAAATGTTTGGGTACAACATGACTCAAGTATATCGTAGGTCGTTCGACATGTTCGCGACGTGCGGTATTCTGTTTAATCACGAGTCACCTTTACGCGGCGAAGAATTCGTTACACGTAAGATTACAAGCAATCTAGCCCGCGTAAAGTGGGGACTACAAGAGTATGTTGAACTTGGCAACATGGACGCCTGCCGAGACTGGGGTTTCGCTGGCGATTATGTGCGTGCGATGCACGCGATGCTGCAACACGACGAACCAGACGACTTCGTGATTGCCACAGGTAAAACGTACTCAGTAAAACGTTTTTTCAACGAGTGCTGTGCATGGTTTGACCTAGACCCAGAGAAGGTCTACAAGATTAACCCTAAGTATATGCGTCCTAATGACGTGGAAGTACTTCTGGGAGATAGCTCGAAAGCACAAGAGACATTGGGGTGGAAGCCTGAGTGCGACTTCGAGCAATTAGTGAACAAGATGTGTCAGTATGACTATCATCTACAATCCCCCGACCCCTCAGTCTATCGCAAAGCCGATGAATTTCTTTTTTAAAGGAGAACAAAATGAATACTAGTGATCGCGAAAAGCGAGCATGGCTGGCAAATAAAAACCGTGGCACGACAAGAGTTCGTCCTATGTTAGATCGTATACAGCGTATTGAATTTCTAGAGTTAATGGCTCGAATGTCTGGTCGTGGTGTGTTTGAACGCAAGTTGTCCTTGAGTTCGGCAGACATTGAGTTTTACAAGCAGGAACTTGATGTTGAAAGTCCAGATGAAGCTCGTAGGTTAGCAAATAAACTTAAGAGACAGGGCGACGACGAGCGTGAGGCTAAGCTTTTAGAGCAAACACAAAAGATTCGTGAAGCAGAAGAAGTAGCCCAAGCAAGACTTGAAGCACTAGAGACTAGACGTGCATCCGAAGAGATTTCGAAGCCACGTAAGAAGATTGATGGTGACAAGATTCGTCAAGATGACGCAGATCGTCAACGTCGTTTTACTGAGCAGCAAAATAGCGTAGAGATTACCGCTAAAGAGTGGCATCTACCCATGGAGTCTGACTCTGGTTCTCAATATGAGCAAACCGATAGGTTTCGTCGTGAGATTATGTATCGCGGGTTGTCGTTCGTCAACAACAAGTATGGCACTACGTCTAACCAAGTGAAGATTGAAGCTCAGCGACTAGGATTGTCCATTAATTGGGACATCGTTAAGCGATAATGAAAATGACGAAGGAAAACCTTGAGGGGTTATACGAAACCATGTCACTAGCTGAGATGGCAGAACACCTCAACATGGCACGGTCTACGTTGTACTATCATATGCGTAAACTGGGTGTACAAAGACGTTCTAAGAGTGAGGCACAGACGCAACACTTAAAGAACTCTGCTCATCAAAGGACTGGTAAAAACCATTCTAATGATACCAAGGAAAAAATTTCAGAAGGGACTCGTCGCTTCTGGGACTCTACCGAAGGTCAGGAACAAAAACGACGATTAGGAGAACTTCGTCGTGAAGAGTGGGATCAACGCTCTCCCAAGCAGCGTTCGCGTGTGCTCAGCCGTCTTCGTACGGCAGATCGCCCAACCCCAGGCAATCTTTCACGTTTTGGTGAAAAGCTCGCCGTGTTCTTGGGCGAAAAAGAGGATGTAACTACCGGAATCAGGCTAACACCTGGGCACGTTTCTGATATCATTCTAGAAGCTCGGAAGGTAGTGATCGAACTGATCCTGCCTGTCTCCGTGTACGGTGACGAGCAAGAGACCAAGATCGAGGGAAGATATAACCGGCTCATCGATCAGTTGAATGATACAGGTTATCGAGTAGTAGTTATTGCGGACCGTTCAAATTCTATCTCGCAGGCACGTTGCCAACGAGTGTTGGCAACGTGCCTGCGAGATAGAATTTGAACGGTCCTCAATAACTACTACTCGATAACC
>Ga0164321_10000004_pt1 | contig 43028 bp, 58 predicted proteins | sample GuaBasSediGuay12_FD_121799 | JGI IMG/M metagenome (GOLD analysis project Ga0164321, IMG submission 121799) | Subseafloor sediment microbial communities from Guaymas Basin, Gulf of California, Mexico - Guay12, Core 4567-28, 21-24 cm | ecosystem: Environmental > Aquatic > Marine > Hydrothermal... | reverse complement strand
GAACTGACGTGAGGCGATCTTCTGGACGTTGACCATGCCTGCTGCTGTGGTCGCTGCTGCTGCCACGAGGTTGATGGGCCATGGGAGCGTTGACATAGCTTTGTTCGCACCGGCGAACGTATCCACGACCGCCTGAGATATGGCCGCTGCCTTACCTATCTTGAACAACTTCTTACTCTTGGAATCCATCAACGACGCGAGGCTTGCCATAATACCGGAGGCGACTGACAGTCGATTCTGAAGACTGGACTTATAGAACGCATCCGCCTGAGCTTGGTTGCGGATTTGTTCTTGAAGTGCTGACTTTTGGATATTGAGGATTTCCTGCTGGACTAATTGTTCCTGATCAATCTTCATCTGATCGAAGTCCATCTGAGCTTTCATCGTGGCTTCCTGGGCAGCAGTGAGCGCGCCTCCGCCTTCCCCACCAGTTGCTCCAGGGATGGTCTCTTCCACCTTCTCCTTCAGGGCTGCCATTCGTGTCTGTACAGATGCGACAAAAGAATCCACCCATTGAAAGCCTGTCTTGCCGCCGAACATCGCGGAGGCCTGAACGAGTCCCTCCCACTGTTCTTCGACATTCTCCTTCGATCCCTGCAGTAGTCCGTCCATGTAGCTCAGGACAACTGGGTTCGCCTCGGCGAACGCCGACTTGGAGCCTCGCACTACTCGGTCCAGGGCCTCCACCATTCCAGCGGCGAGGTCTCCAGCATCGCTGAGCTTCTTCAATTCCAGTGTTGACTCGCCAGCCATAGTCCGAAACATTGCGGGCACTGATACCGACGCGGCAGCGAGTTTCGCGCCGAACTCCTTGTCAAAGGCCCCACCGAGGACAGCCATTTCCCTCACAGCACCGCTCAATCCCTCCATGATTCCGGCGAGAGCTAGGTTGACTGTCTTCTCCATGGTCAACCATGCAATCCTGAACGCCGTACCTGGGGAGTCCATAGCGACCCTGACGAAGTCGGCCATTCCCTGGACTCGCTCCACTATGTCGGCGATGATTTCCACTACGGGTTTCGCCATGGTGAAGTAGATTTCTAAGTACTTAGCAACGGCCACCTTGGCAAGGTTGAATGCGATCGCGGTTCCCTTGATCATTTGCGCGATTGTTCCGACCACCTGTGAGAATGTCTCCAGTGTCTTTCCAGAGCTCGCAAAATCCTTCTGAATTATCGAGGCAGTTTCGGTGGCCACTTCCGCCATGAGTATGAATCCTGGGAGCAAAGTCTGGCTTATCTTGAGGACCACTCCGTCAATGGCGCTCTTCACCCTCAGGAACGCGTCCTGCACTTCGGCCGCCCTTGCCGCATCGATGGCTGATACGGAAATGCCGAGCCGCTTGGCTTCTGCGTCAGCTTCTCCAAGACTCATTCCAAGCATGCGGACATTGTTCACACCTTCAGAGTCCCAGATCTTCTGAGCGAGAGCAAGCTGCTCGCTTTGATTTGTGACGCCCTTCAGGGCCTTCCGTATTTCTTCGAATTGAGAAGCCGGATCTAGCTGTATCAGCGTCTTGGCATCCAGGCCGAGTCGACGTATGGCCCCAGCAGCAGCACCCGTTCCTTGAGCTGCCTCAGCAACTCTGCGAGCCTGCCTCTGCAGGGACATATTGAGAGTTTCGATCGTGTTGCCTGCTAACTGCGCCGAGAGTTGTAGGGCGGACAATTGCTCGGTAGTTATGCCAAGCTTCTGAGCCGTCTTTCCGAGAGCGTCAGTTGAGGCGAACGATTTGAAGATGGCTGCGAATGAAGCCGTAATCCCAACGGCCGCTGTCATAGCTGCGATGTACGGTCCAAGCTTTCGGACAGTGTCCTGAATACCCGACGAAAATTTACCGAGAGCACCACGAGCCGCAGCGAATCTGGTCTTCGCTTTCTTCGTGGTTTTATCCACAGCAGTGTCCATAACCTTGAGGCCAGTGATGGCCCCAGTGCTATCGACATTCAGTCGGATTTCCATTTCGTCGAGTACAGTACTCATTTCGATTCCTCTGCTTCTTCCTTCTTTCGCTGTCTAGCCTCTTGGAACTTCCTGACCTTTTCAATCATTTCACTGACGTCATTGCGCGAAACTGTCCTGTCTTCCTGCGACTCCTCAATAAGGCGATTCTTATAGTAGTGCAGCTTCCAGTATTCCTGGACAGTGTAGTTCCACGCCTCCGTCGGTTGAAATCCGTAATCGTTTATCAGGGAGTTGACATACAGTTCTACGGCTGAGTAACCGTGGAACCTTGTTTTCGTTTTCCCTTTGTATCTTGACCCTCGGCCTTTTCTGCCTCAATCGTCTTTTCAGCGTCGATTATTTGCTGGTCGGTCATGATACATTTCTGGAGGAATTGGGTGACCGGGTCCATGACGTTCATGACCTTGGCCGTCGCCACGAGCTCGCCGATCTCTTCCAGGGATGGAGCTTCGTCCTCGCCAGCGTGGCCGATTATTCCCCAATAGATGATCGTAGCGATCACGCGTATTTTCATATTCTGACCGCTGCTGAGCATTCCCAGCAACTTATAGCAGTCGCTTCCCAGGTCTTCTTCTATGCCGTCCTGAGAGGCGAAGTTTGGACGCATGCGGTACGTCTTGTTTCCGAGTTTGATTGACACTGATGGTTTGGCAGGCATGGTGTGGTTCCGATGTGGTTGTGGTTTGTGTTATGGAGCGGCAGCGTAGGTGACTACGCCAGCACTCTCAAAGGTAAAGGAATACTGTTCGGCGTCGGTGTGTTCGCCAGAACGTTCGACGGTAGTGGGTGCGAACGAACCTGAGAACTCGTCGCCGTAGTCGGAAGTCGCTTTCATAAGCACATGACGACCTTCGACATTCGCCGCGATGAGTTCTGCCATGGAAGCGTCATCGTTGAAGACACCGCTACCAGCCAGGGTGAGGGAGCGGATGCCGCCTGCCATGAGATGACGCCATGGATCATTGCACTTACTCGTGACGTCGATCATTTCGTTATTCAGAGTGACGGTAGTGCTGCGCATACATGCGACAGGTATATATGCCGCCGGGGTTTCAGGGTCTTCTATTTCGATGAGAAATAAAGCGCCTTGGTAATTAGTTGGCATTATTGCCTCCTTATGCCGTGTGAGAAAGTAGCCTACAGGCTAGAGATGCACGATGTGTTTGACCGTCAGGCTCCACCGGATAGACGGTATTGCCACGACGGATGTAGAAATTATTACCACCGACTACAGTCAGCGGTGTTGAAAATGCTTCAATTAGTTCATCAACAATTTGCGAGACCTCCCCGTCCGAATGCTTTTTAGACCATACGTCGAACGTAATATTCGTCTCGTACCCGAACTGTGTCTTGTCGTCGTTTGGAGCTTGGTCCATACGGATACGGACATATGGAAGTGGAGCATCCTGAGGAATGTGACTCTTGATGCTTTCCGGCGGAACGAGAGTTATTGCTGGAGACGTCTTGGCGCGTTCGAAAACTGCCTTCAGTATTTCAGATTGCTTTATCATGATCCAGCTACCTCCTTCCCTGCGGCTTGAACGAGCGCCTTAGCGACCTTCGTGAACCCTGGTGAGTGTCTGCGATACGCTGGCCCCAGGAACGGACGTGCGTCCATCTGTCTAGTGCCGAGCTCTAAGAAGAGTCCGTAGTATGCGTTGACAGAAACTCCAATAGTGATATTACTTATCGTCGCGCGCTCGGTGACCTTTATCGACCTGCGCAAGAAGCCGGTGATTTCGTTCGGCGGCATTCCTGGTGGAGAGGAGAAGTGGGACTTCCCGTTGCCGATGATGTATTCGCGATAAGAGCCGGAGAAGTCCTTGATGGATTCCTTCGCGTCGTCACGGATATTCATGGCGGTCCTGTTGGCTGCCTGCTTCAGAGCATGACGATACGCCTTCGGCAACTTGGCCAATTTCCGGCGAAGTCGTTTATCTCCACTTATCGTTGCGGTCATGGCGGTCATTGTACGACTCCCCGCTTAGCGTGAACGATGAGCCATTGATCGCGATATTCCCAGTTGTCGATTCCAGTGATGTTGTAGTCGACACCGTTGAAGACGATCTTCATGGACTCCTTCAATCCTGGGAAGTAGCGGAAGGTGAACTTGTCGGTGGCCTCGGACTGGATGCGCTGATGGGCGAACCGTTCGCCTGCCGACATTTGGTGCGCCTTACTCTTGACGTTGTCCTTGAAGGCGACCCATGTGACCTCGTCTCCACCGAATTCGTCAGAGCTGAGATCTTCTTCGTAAATCGCGATGTTCTGCCGCAGTTGCCCGGAACAGACTGGCGGTCGTGTACAGTTGGCCATCAGCTACCTCCACCCGATTCGGAATAGGTTATTTCACCAGCACTTTCGAATGTGCAACTATACTGCTCGGCATCTGTATGCTCGCCAGAGCGTTCGCAACTGGTGCAGAAATACAGACCCGAGAAGCTGTCGCCTGCGCCACTCTCCACTGTGACCAGGACCGTCTTCCCATTCCAGTAGAGGTCCATCACGTCGGAGAATACATGAGTATCGTATCCTGAGCCAACGACACCGGCAGTATTTACGGTAGAAGATCGAATTCCTCCGGAGATGATGTTGCGGAATGGCTCTACTGCCCCAACTTCGGGCAGTCCTGATTCCACTATGATAGCTGCCCACTGCGCTTCTGTAAGGGTAGAAGGGTCTTTGATCTGAATGATGGCGGTGCGTAATGAAGCCTCGTCCGAGACAGCGTTCCATGTGTAGGCATTTGGATTCTGGGCTGGCCTAAACTGGAGCCCCACATTGGCGTCGGCTGATGGCTCGTTTGGCCCCCATACCTCAAAACCTTTTGGTTCGCCGTAATCCCAGGTGAAGTTCCCAGTCAGTGATGGGTCAACATAGCTAATCCACGCGGTATTGCGGACCGGGCTGATTGCTATGTTGTCGACCACCCAGTCGCTCTCCACCTGACTCGGTATGTATGCGATCTGTGCGCCCATAGCCGCAACAGTGGACTTGAAGGCATTGTAGAACGTCGTGTCGGTACTTCCTTTGTACCACCACGCTGTGTGAGGACTCTGAATGTAGCCGTAGTCAGCCAGTGATGGGGCTCCCACCTCTTTGCATGTGCTGTCGATCGCTTCGTTGTTGATCGTGATAGAATCCGAACGAGCACATCCAACGACCTTAGTTTCGCCGTTGATCTCTGCCTTCACCAGAAAGTCTGTGCCGTTGAATTCCATTAGTTTATCAACCTCTCGATACGTTGACGGCGAAGGAGGCCCATAGCGCCACTTGCGTTCAGTGGACCGTCCACATCGTCGGTGGTATTGCCAGTGCAGTCTCCACGGTTTTCGTACAGATATCCGATGAGCTGAAGGATGCCGCGAATAATGATCGGCGGGATGGCCTCAGCAGAAGCACCATATCCAGCCTTGAATTCGTACTCAACAGCGTTCGTCTGCCGGAGATTGGTCGGTGCATTCGCTTGATAGTTCAGGACAATGCGACCATAGTCATTCGGGGTGGAAACGTCGGCGTAATAGTTTGAAGCAGAGTAGACGCTGGCGTTATTATCGATGTCGTAAACACGGACCTCAACCACTTCCTGGAGGGGAGGTTGGCGCAGCTTGATGGCGCCTTGCGTGAATGCGGACTGCGATATTTCCATCGCGCCTTCAAAGATGGGAATACCCCCCGAGGAGAAGAAGGAATCCATAGTCTGTACGAGGGTCCGCGTAATTAGCGCTTTTCGTAGATAAGTTTCGACCTCGTCAGTTGCCGCAGCAATCATGGATTCGATATCCGCCTGCTCCTCGGTGGATAAGGGGGTTGGGAGACGTAGATGCTCAGTCACTTCCGCAACAGTCACAGGATATATGGCTGGTGGCACTGTGACGCGCACTCGTTTCATCGCTGTAACGACTTTCGGCTCCCGCAAGGACATGCCTTACTCCTCTTCTTTAGATTCTTCGCGATCGGCTTGGACTTCCTTGAGGCCTTCGATGACCTCGTCGATGTCACCGCTTACGATAGCGCCAACACGAGCCTTGCCAGTTTCAGTTTCAAGTAGCTCGGACAACTCGTCCAAGGTCCAAACATCCAACTCGGCGTTGATCTTTTCTTCGGTCTTCGGGCCGATGTGCGTAACTACCGTCAGGTCGTCCGCTTCGTCTTCGTCCCCACCCTCGTCGTTTTCGTCAGGTTTGAATGCTTCGGAAACATCCTCGGCAGTCTTTTCCTTGATGAAGCGAAGGGCTTGTGCTTCTCGTTCGACCTCGACTATGTCGCCTTCGACGACTTCCGTAATCTTGTGGCCTTTCTGAGAAAACCGAAATGCTTTTAGGAATTTCAGCTTCATGATGGTTCTCCAATTACCCTCCCCGAAGGGAGGGCTCTAGACGTTAGGGGTTAGCTACGGTGAAGCCTTCCTGGTGAGGAAGACGATTCAAGCGGGTCTTGATGACCTGAGCATGCATGTCGGTATCGGCGACAGTGCCACCGAGCACGACACGAATGTCCTTCGCGTTGCCGACATAGGCGTAGCGAGTGGTTTCGTTCGCAGAAGGGACGCCGTAGGGCAGACCCAGAAGCTTACTATTGAGAGCAGGCTTCAGCACAGGCGCGAGGTCGACCCAAGAGCCGCCATCTTCCCGTTCCTGGACCTTATAGGTTGCGCCTGCGTCAGCCGCAGCATCACCGAATGCAATGGTGACAGTAGCAGAATCGCATTCCGTAACATCGACAGCAGCGCCGTCTTCAGTTGCGGACTTATTACCAGCGGCGATCGAATCAACGATCTCCATATTTGCTGCATCATCGCGAGATGGCATAATACGCCCCTTTCTTAGGCAACAGCGACCGAGGATTCGAGAAGCTTCATGGTGTCGAAGTTGATAACATCACCACCCACACGGCGGCGCATATACAGTTCGACGAAAGGCTTGACCGAGAATGGATCACGGATCAGGCTCATAGCAATGCGGTCAACGACCTGATAGGTCCGGCGGAAATCACCGAAGCCACCAATGACAGCACCATCAGCAAACGAAGGCAGATCAGGCATATCGATCGTGGGAAAGCCGAGGATCATATCAGGCTGACCAGCTTGGAGGCCGGGCTGCCAGATAAAGCGATCTTCGCCGTCCTTGATCAGACGGATCTTGAAGAAGCCTTCGTTGTTGAACATGTACCGAGCATTCGCACGGTAGGGAGTCTTCAACGCGTACTGCAATTCCATCAGCGGTTCTGGATCAGTCAGATCACTGGCGACACCAGTAGGGATGCGCTCCATGGTACCCCATGGTTGGATCTCGGACTCAGGATCGGTGGGATCCTTGGCATTAGGTGCGGAATGGGGATAGGTGATGATGCCACGAGGCTTGTTGTCACCGTTACCATTGATGAACGCACTATTTTCACCGCGAATAAACACGTCCTGTGCTTTTTCCATGGCCCAGGCTTCGGGGTCAAATTCAGCATCTTCGATGAGCTGCTGAGAAACCAGAATACGAGCGGCCATTTCGTGGACGTTGATACGCCACTTCTTCCACTGGGTAGTACCAGTCTCACTGCGAGACTCAGTTTCGTTCACCCACTCGAAGGTCGCCTGCTGAGTATCAGCGAGGCCTTCCAGCGCATCAGCAGAGGAAATAGCCTGAACGCTGGACACGGTCCGCATCGGGCTGGTTTCGCGAAGGACAGTAACCATCTGACCAGACATGTCGGCCGGTACACGGTAGCCGCCATCAGCTTCAGACTGACGAGCGAGAGCCTTGAACTGAGGATCGGCGTCCTCGGCCTTGGTGGCCAAGTCCATGAGATCTTCGTTCTTGGTATCGCGGGAAAGATGACCGGACTGCAAAGCCTTCCAGAAAGCTGCCTTGTATTCGGTGACTTCCTTGGCTTCGGACTTGCCTTCGTCCTTACCACTGACTGCACCGCGTTGGACGGCAGTTTCGAGGAGGCCGAGGCGCTCTTCCATGGCCTTCTTCTGCGTGTTGGCGGTCTGAATGCCTTCGTCGATTTTGCGGAGCTTCTCTTCGGTTTCGCCGGAGATCTTATCGCCGCCCTTCTTCAGTTCAGCGATTGCAGCGTCCACAGTCTTCTTGTGTTCGCCCCAGGCCGCGCCTTTTTCTTGGAGAGCATCTTTCAGCTCTTGGAGATCGCTCATGTTTTACTCCTTACATGTTTTCGATCAGTGATTTCAATTCGGCCACATCATTCTCACTAACACTCTCGTCCGCAGCCTCACGCTGCGATGGGTCGGCCTCACACTCGATCCCCGAAAAGCCCTTAGATAAAATATGCTTGGCTTCATTCTTGGTATATCCACAACCATGAAGAACACCTTCAAGGTCTCTGATATTATGCTTGTCAAAGTCGGGAGCTGATTTCACGTTCGTGATAATAGCTTCCTTATTCATTGCGAATGTAACGATGGACACCTCGTCCAATGACACCTTCTGTAGGAGTCGGACCATCATGTCTGTCTTTTCACCCTTACCGGGGCCGCGTGGGATTTCGAACTCACGCTTCTCAAACTTGAATTTATCTGCGACGTAGCCGATGGAAAGACCCTTGGGCCCGCGAGACAGCATCATGTTGTGAGCAAGATTGGCATTTGGAACACCCTTGCGACCGAGGCTATTACCTTCGACCCACAGCTGTCCCTTCACCCAGAGACCTTCATCAGTCTCCTTCATTTCGATCCACTCGCCGATGGGCTCAGCGGAATCATGCTGCCAGAAAAGGCCAGGCATTGCACCGGCCTTCTTCATCTCACGCAGACTGGCCTTGAACGCGCCCTTTTCGACAACATCCAGACCGAAGTCGATATTTCCGAACACCGAACCGAGGCCTTCGAATTCCCCAGTGTCTGACACTTCCTTCACTTCAAACATGTATTGAAGCTTGTCCATCATTGACTCCTTGCATTTCTAGGACGACGAGCTGTCACTCTCAAATAGCAGCGACAGTTGATAACTTCCTTCGCGGGACCGTTCGGATCTCCTGGGTGAAGGAGCTGTGAGTCGCCGACCTTGAACGTCTCGCCGGTATGCTTCACGACATTACGAACTGCTCGGTGACTCGGACGAACACGGCCGTCTTTTCGAGTCTGCCATTGCTTCCATCCACGGTCGCCGAAAGCATTTCCGATGAGCTCTATCGCTGCATTTCCGGCACGATGGCCTTCCGTTTCAGCAATAGTACGAACACGATTGCGACCCATACCACCCAACAAGCGCTCTCGCACATACGCAATACCGCGATCGGGCTCAGCATCTTCCGATACCATAGCCAGACCACGATTTAGGACGGATTGCGTTCGAGATCTCGTACCCGCGACAGCATTCTGCGACAGACGGGTCGCCATGTCGGCGTACTGACTACGAAGAGAACGGTCGAGAGAGGAACCGCCCTTTTCACCCAGCATTTCCATCTGGCGAGAATGTATCGCTCGCATTATTCGTACATCGTTACGTCTCACGATCTCTCTCAGACGATCAGCATGTTCGTTGAGCAGAGTGTAAGTAAAGTCTTCAGTTGCACCGATGTTTTCGTGCATGCGGCGGACCATTGCCGACCACTTATTCCCGAATCTCGTAAACTCCTGCAACAATTGCCGTTTGAACAGCATTGTCTCGCCCTGCTGAATACGCAGGAAGGAGGCGTGTGTACGAGAAACTGACATTACTCTTCGTCCTCATCGGGCTTTTCGTCAGGCTTTTCGTCGGGTTCTTCTTCGAACTCTTCCTCTTCGCCGAGCCCGTCGCCAGCTTCTTCAATCGGAAGCATGCCGCTGTTCTGCCAGAGCCTATCGGCCGGGTCAGTATCTTCCGCAGCGGCTTCGTACGGTTCTCTACCTACAAGTTCACGCTTCTCATTCGGAGTAATGAAGTCGGCGTCCTGAGCCTTCTTCCACTTCTCGGCGCGACGAGGCTCGAGTGCTGGTATCTCTTCCAGGTCTGGAATCAGTTTGATATTATCGCCGTCCGGATATTGAGGGACGAGCCAGTACTGCCAATTCCCGAGCATGTTCTTGACGAGCGGAAGAACTGTGTCTTCCCAGAACTGAAGTTCGGCCTGTTCGAAGTTCGCGAACGTTTGGTCGCCTTGGATCGGAACAAGCTGAGTCGGAACACCGAAGCCTGCCGCAGTATCGCGAGCTGAATCCTTCTTGCCTTCCAGCCAGTCCATGTCCTTGGCAGTCATACCCATCTGCGTCCACTTCGCCCCGCCTTCTAGGAGGAGTGGCATACCTGCTGAGTCCGCACCACTCTTATTCTCAAGGTCACTCAACATGCGATTGTATTGATCGTCGCCGAGCTTGCCATCTATCTCGAGAGTGCCCGCCGGAGCGGCATGATTCTGGAGGAGGCGAGCGTTCCATTTCGAGGCTGCATTATTCTGATCAATGGACCAAGCGGCAGGCTCAATGGGAGACATTCCGAAGTACTTACTGAACGGATGAAACGACTTCCAAACATTCAACGAGCTCTTGCCTATTCCGAGAGTGTCGACTGCTATAGCCTGCCCGGTAATGACATCAACTTCCCATCGCTTCTTATTCCGTCCGTCCGTCCATTCCCATGCTCCTGGGAGAGGACGTGGGACACTCGGCTCTTCCGCTGAGAACTGATAAGGCTGCCACACCCACAACTCGCGAGGCTGACCACCACCGTCTTGAATCGACTCGGTGAATGATGTACCTGCTAGGAACCGATAAGCGACGAGGCGATAGACCCAGTCGTCGTATCCCTCGGAGGGGTTCGGCCGATTCAGGAGCTTCTGTAATTCGTGATTTTCGAGGTGGTTTCCGTTTTTATCGACGACTTTGATTGGGATGGATGCGACCGCTTTGGCGATAAGGTCTACACACCGATATGCGATGACGTTTTCCTGGTATCCTTCTTCTGCGAATCCCTGCGCATTCCGACTCATTCGCCGAAGTACTCCAGGCACCCACATTTGGAGACCTGTACGGAATCGGGAAGATGTCACCGATTTCTTAGCTCTGGCGAATAACTTCGACAACCCAAACATCTAATATCCTTTGCTTGGTTGAAAATACCAACTACCTGCTCATTCTTCTAACACGCGGCGATTTCATTGCAAGGGCAATGTAGTTGAAACTGCCACTAAACCCGTCCACCTGATCATCATGCACTTTTGGATTGGGAAAGGCCTCAGCCTCCGAAAAGAATGCCTTATTCCACGATCCTCTGACAACTCGGATATTCCCAACGCCAGCCGCTGTCGCAGCAGGAGCAGCTCTCACTTCCTTTGACTTATTCGCGGGAACGGCTTCAACGTGAAAACCTTCCAATTCTTCGATGAGGTACTGAACTTCCGACTTTCCTGACGCTCCAGGCTCTTGCTCCAATACCTGAACACATCCGCTACCGTCCTGAGATGCGGTGTTTCGGATGACTTGTCGTACTTTACTCGGCCTCCAACGACCACGGACGACATCTTCGATGTACCAGTACCCGTCTCCCGCCTTCCGTATCTTGAGTCCGACAGTCCAGTCTGGATCGGGGTTCGTCTCATGTGGCTCAGTCGCTGCCCTATCCCAGAATCGGCAGACATCTCCGGTCTGTGGTGCATCCTGAACAATCTCGAACATCTCCCGTTTGAAGTACATTCCAGGAGCGAGTCGTATATTCCAGTTTCCGCCGAGCAACCGCTCACGCTCGTGAGTCGGGAGCGCCATGAGGTTGCCCATGTAATTCGGGTCGGCTCGCATGAGAGTCGGATTATCAGTCAGCTTGGCTGCGATGAATGTGACTGACTTCGCGAAACGACGCTTCCGCTTAGGGAAGTCTTCTCGATTATCACGCCAGTCGAGGTGATCTCCGTCGCGGATGAAGTAACGGATGACTCCATCTCGCTCAGGTATCGGTAGTCCATCCGCACCAATCCACCAATCGATGAAGTCCCTGACCCACGAATCGGGGTCGGGATTGCATGTGCATCGGACGTATGGACGAACTCCGCATGTCGATCTGTTTCTAGACAGCATGTAGAAGAAGATATCCTGGGAGAAGTGAGTCAGCTCGTCCCATCCTATCATGCAGATCTGCGAGCCCTGCCAATTCAGCTTGTATTTCGGATGTTGGAAGTGCGAGAACTGAACCTTCGCGGTCGTAGGCCACTCCCATTGGAGAGCCGACATTCGCATCTTCGCTCCGAGGTACGGATAGAAGCCCATCGACTCGTCCCAGAGTCCGCCCGGATTAGTGACATCCGAATAAGTCTGTCTGAATATGACAGCTGAGAACTTCGGGACGTAGTGGAATCGACCTGCCTCTGCGAGTAGCGACCATGTTTTCCCACCGCCTGCTGCTCCTCCGTAAATAGCGATATCAGCTGCGCTACTGAGGAACTTCTCCTGAGGCCCTATGTGTGGACGTTGTTCTCGTATCTTGATGCCCATCAGGTTTCCGGATTCCAGTCACGGACCAATGCCCTTTCAAGGAAGACGTGCGCAGGAGTTTCGTGGATGGCCTTCAATCTCATCGAGTGGTCTATTCCAGCAACTCCGATCATCACTGACTTTATCCAGTCAGGCATGAACTGACCTTGAGTTATGTTCCGAGTCATGCCAAACTTCCGCTTCTCCCGACGTATTGCCTCTTCCTTTGCAGCTATCGCGTAATCGGGATGAGTCTTTTCGAGGAGAACGGTGACTGTTCCTCCGGTCACTGTTCCACCGCCGTAATGCTTTCGCCAGCATATTCTGCACATACCTCCATATCTGAGAGCATCCCCTGTGGGTCGTTCAACACCGCAGCACCTACATAGTGTAGTCATTACCGCTTCCCTCCCCGACGCTGATGCTTCTTCATCTTCTTACGACGTGCGACTGCCTTATTCCGTCCGTGACGTTGAGGCTTCCTCCGGGGGAAGTCAGGGTGGTCGTGCTCGTCGTAGACGATGCCCGGAGTCCACAGTGGATTCACGTCGACTACGGACCGAGGTTCCACTATCACTTCGAGATCCAGTAGGTCCACGCATACGCCCATGACGGAGCTCATTGAGAGCTCGTCCAATTCTGACAGTGCTGCGTGGACCTGAGCGAACTTCAGGAAGTATTCGTTCCCACCTGCGTCAGGGTGTTTTCTACGCCACTCGTGCATTAGGGATTCTGTCATCTCCCCGATTGGTGTGCCTCTAACTTCGACGTCCATCACTTAGTCTCCCTATCGTGGGCGGTTGGAAATAGCTTCCATTTGTTGCGGCATTCGAAACAGGTCGGCGATTTGAACTCGCCCGGAGTGTAGTTCTCACGAACTGTCCTACCGCAGCAGATGCATCTGAATAGTCGCTTGCCGATTTCGAAGTCTACCTTCTTGATCATCTTAGTAGTCTCGTCTTTCTTCCGTTCGATACCCTCTAGGAGTCGCGGACTCCAGCAGGCCTCGGGAGTATAGTCGCCTTCCTCAGATCCAGGGTCATAGCCGATCCTGTAATCCACACTCAGCTCTTCGGAGGCGAGAAGCTGAGCCGAACCACGATCGTAGCCTTGAGCGCAAAAGCCACCCTCTTCCTTTTCTGGAGGAGATGGTCGTGGTATGTCCCACTCGCACCAGCCGTCCCAGTCTCCCTCGTCGTTACGGAATACTCGCCGATACCAGCGAACGGAAAGAACTGCGAATATGAGCAGCATGAGTAGACATGTGAAATTCATCCTAGTCCCTATCACTTTCATCTGTTATCACCGCTTTCGGCTGATACTGCGAAACGTCGGCTTCCCGACCGTTTTCTGGGAGGTAGAATACCATCCCGTTCGCCTCGATATCCTCTCCGAGCGCCTTATCATTCGGTTTCAGTTTGCGATGGATGTACCCGGCCAACTCCTTAGACATCTCGGCTCGGAGTTTCGGTGGAATAAGCTCCAACGCTCGCGATCTTCCCGACCTAGTGAGTAGCATGAAGTCCTCATCATACTCGTCTTCGGCGTCGAATTCATCCTGGGTCATGAAACCTAGACCAACCACATCGCCGATCGCATACCGAGCCATCTCCACAAGTGGGTCATGTCCTAACTCTTGGAGTTTGGCGATGACTTCTTGCGTGATTTCGATACTTTCAACCGCTTTTGCGGCTCCTTTTCGGATGACGAGTTGTTTAGCCATATCTCTTCCGTTCCCGAATTTCGAACAAGTGCCATGAACTGAGCGTATTCTTCCGCATTTGTCGGAGGATCTACGCCAAGGAGCTCGGCTTGTTTCCCAATTAGTTGATTGTCCATAGGTTTCCCACTTATTTAGTGACCTACCCAATATATGGGCTGCAATTTGGGTCGCAATGTCTTTCTTGCAGTACCCAATCAGTCAGTTTCCTCGCCCTGGCTGCAATACCGTCCATCTCGTCGCGTTCGTATCTCCGTTCCGAATTCCGTTCCGAGTTCATCTTCGAAAGATCCGGCCGGGTAGCACGTTGTACATTATACATTGATGTTTAAGTTTAACTTAAAATATATCTTTATGTTAAGAGTAGAAGAAGATGAAGAAACGAGATAAAGATGTGGCAGGGCCGATTCACACATTGAACATTGACATCAATGTACCAACTACAACAACCAACCCGGCCACGTCTTTCGAACGACGAACCGACAGCGAGACAACCCGGCCAAACCCGGCCAATTCTTTTCGCTTGCGTTTCGAAATAAGGTGTTAGGATGGGGTAGCAACCAACCCAAGGAGTAGAACATGGTCGATAACGATAGGGCGCCCTGTAAGGCGTGTGGGAAGCCGGTAACGAAGCTTATACTGCGGAAGGGGATGTGCACCCCATGCTATTACGCGTCGCTGAAGCCGAAGGAGACGGCATGAACGACAACCCATTCAGGCCAAAGTCGCCAGCACCAAAGCTGAAGCCGAACGACGAGATCGTGGACACCCAGATAGAGACGAGCGACTGCCCCTACTGTGAAGCAGAAAAGTCCGCAGAGGAATTGGCGCACTATCAGGGGTTCTGTGGAGACTGCTATGGTAAGTTCTACGGCACAAAGGGCCCGCCGAAACTCGATCCTCCCACCACGCCCGAGGACGTGGGGAGATGCGTCCGATGTCGGGAGATGAAGCCGGTGTCCCAACTTCTGAAGAATGGGTGGTTCTGTGAGGAATGTCTCGAGCCTGATGAGGACGAAGAAACCGAAGAGACAGTCGAGCCCGAACCCGATCTCCGACCGAAATACCTGATGGTCCCTGCGGGCGCTCCGGACCACTTGGAAAAGGAGGTCAATCGGAGAATCGCCGACGGATACAGACCTATAGGAGGCGTGTCCGTGGTGCCGGTCAAAGGCAACTACTGCGATTCCTACGAATTCTTCCAGGCGATGGTGCTCGATGGCTAAGCAGAAACCATGGGCCCAACGATCGACCAAGATGAAGGAACGGTACAACTCCAGGAGGCGAGCCCGTCGAGCGATGGCCCGAGAACACGGGAAGCATCGACTAACCATGACCAAGTCCCAAACCGATAGGGTGAACGACTGGCTCTACTTCTTCGGCTACGACATTGAGATCTGGAACGCCCGTCGTCTTCCTGGGGAGATATCCATGACGTTCTCCGATCGCGACATACTCATGTCCGACGAGCGTGCCAATACCGGCGTCCAGATCGGACCGAACGGACGTGTCGAGATTATCCGGACCACGAGAGACTTCCTCCAGGAGTTGCCCAGGCGTAAGGCTCGATACGGGAAGTATTTATTCAACAATCCTCGTCCGAGGAGTTTGTCCAAGCGTCAGCGTTTGGAAGAATATTACAACGCCTAGGAGAAGACATGATAAAGCCCGAATGGTTTTATGAGTTCACATGGACTAGTCCCAATATTACTAGAATCCAGGCGATAAATGCGTATAACGAAGGGCGCCGAGACTTCCGAGAAGGGACACCATGCCTCCCACCTGAGCGCATGCATGGAGCGGACGGGCATAAGTCGCACAGCCGCTACTACTGGACCGAGGGCTGGCTGTACGAGCGCAGCATTAGCAGCAATACAGAAATACAGCAAGGCAGCAATACCTAGCTAGTGTGTTGGGTGCCACTTACAGCTTACCCAAGTAGGGGCTTGCAATGCCAAAATTGGGTTTAGGCTACTAGCTACCAAGGCCAGCACCGCTGACCACCTTTACTAACTGCCAAGGACAAGGAGACCTCCATGGCCAGTCACTTCATCTGCACCCCTACCGAGAAGCGCGACATCGTCCGCGTAGGCAACAGCCCACTCGGCCAGACCACCACACGTCACGAGCTGATGCCACTAGTTCAGCCACAGCACCACGACCGCGTGAAGGGCCTGCAAGTCAACCAGCGCACCACTGCCAATATTTGTTTCTCTGCGAATGATAAGGCTATTCCTTTTCATATCATCGCGGTGCAGCATGCTTGATCAGCCGATCAAGATCGATCACGATGATGCGCCGTTTGGATGTATAGCCGTTAGTGCGCCGGACATAGGTGGGTGCTGTGAAGGATGCTGCAACCACGACCGGGACTGTTCAGGGGCAAGCTTCTGGACCGCCGAATGCCCAGGGGATGACGGTGACTGCCTAGTGGAATATCGCAGCGACAATCAGGAAGTTGTCTTCGCCGAACGGGTGGACGAACTATGAGCACCGAACTTATTCCGATCGGCAATATCGACCCGAGAGAAGCGCCTCCGTTTATGATGGCTACGAACCCCATCAGTGAGATGAACGCTTGTCTTGGGTGTGCATATTCGTTTGTTGACGGCTGCGTCCAGGTCGAGGACGAAGGTATAAGCTGCAACACCGAATATCGAGAAGACGGCCAAGATGTGATATTCGTCAAGGTCGATGAATGAACGACTTTCTCATCATACTCTTCTATGGTGCCTTTTACTGGTTGACGGTAGTCCTGTCAACAATGCTAGTTCAACTAGCGCCAGTTCGGCGCCGTACCCTATCGGGTGAAACCGCAGATCAGCCCGATATAATCAGTCAGACAGCCTTTGGGTATTGGCGTTTCGGGTTCTACTGAGATTTCGACACTAAATGATCTGCCAGTAAATGAGAAAACGGGTCAGGGGATGCCCATAACGAAGTACGCGGGTTCGGTTGACCGACATATCGACCTTACCAAAACGCTAGTCCTCACCAAAGACATCAGGAGACCAACGTGAACACTATCAAGCCAATGCTTGCAAAAACATACGACTCAGAGAAACAGCTCCCGCTGTACATGGCTCGAAACGAGGGCTTCATCGTCCAGCCGAAGTTAGACGGAGTTCGGTGCTTAGTGCAATTTTCCGAGCGGGGCGAGGTGATCGCCTATTCACGGAACCAGAAGCCTCTCGTTATCGGCGATACTCTCGTCAAGGCGCTGGAGGCCCTACATAGGGCCGCGTACCCGAAGCTCAAGCCGGGCGTGTTCCTGGATGGAGAGCTGTACATCCACGGACTCTCATTCCAGGAGATCCAGGGTAAGGTCTCGAAGCAGGATCCATCCTCCGAGGACAAGCTGGAACTTCAATACCACATCTACGACTACCACGACCCATCTACGAAGATGGACTTCGAGGATCGCTACGATATTCTCTCCGACATTCATTTCGGGAATAAGACCCCAGCCATCAAATTCGTCGCCACCATGTACTCGTGCAAGAAGGATATCGAGTATTACATGGAGACTTTCGTCGGTGGTGGATACGAAGGTATGATCATTCGCGACCCGGACGCAGTGTACGCCGAAGGACACCGTTCTCCCGGACTGCTGAAGTACAAGCGATGGTATGACGAAGAGTTCAAGGTGATAGATATCGAAGAGGGTCGCGGCAAGAACAAGAATACCGCCATCCTCGTCTGCACGATCGGCCGGTGTAGTCGCACGTTCAAGGTAACTGCTCCAGGGAAGTATGCTGAGAAGGCTCACGTCTGGAGTAATCCACACTTATTTATCGACAAGCCGGTGACGGTGAAATATCAGGAAAAGACCAAGAAGGGTATTCCACGTTTCCCAATCGCTCTTGGGTTCAAGGAAGATCGATGAATCGCACGAGCAGCAAACAGAACAACGACAAGGTCGCTCGCAATAGGCGGTGGAACGAGCTCCACGGTCTACTTCTCGCAAGGAATCCGGACATGAAGGTGAAGGACTTAGAAGCTGAGGTAGGATTTAGCCATGGCTCGATCTGCTGCTTCGTATCTGGGTCTAGGACTCCAACCTGGACGACCCTTGAAAAGATCGAAAAGTACCTGGAGGCGTAATGGGTTTATTCGACGACATTCGTAAGAAGGTAGATTCCTTGGAAGAATCGTTCAAGGAGCTCCAGGTGATAACCGACGAGGACGGAGAAAATCCAGAGCCGAACTATCGGATGATCCTGGACGTCTACTGGCCTACAATCGAACTCGTCATGAAGATGCGGGACAGGTACGCAGGTCCGCCGCTCATAATAGTTCCAGACACTCCCGAAGAAGTCAAAGAACTAATCATTGCAATCAACAAAGCACAGAGTATCCTGAACGTACGGAGGACATGATGAAACTACTCGCGATTATCATACTGGCGTTTGCATGCGTCGCCTGCTCAGGCGGCTCAAGCTCAAGCTCCAGCCCCGACCCTGCGCCAGCACCCACCCTGCCAAGCGAGCCGGACTACTCCGGCATCGACACATGGGACATAGTGAGCTGGACAATTGTTCAGGAACACGCATCGGCTCCGGAATTACTGACCGTCGAGATCGACGTGTACAAGAACCCTTCCTGGGAAGTGAGCGGTGTCTCGCTGACACTAAGCCATACCAAGACAGACGGCCAAGTGTCCGAGTCCGGTAGATGGTTGGAGTTCGTCGACGGACTCCACACTTATCAGCTCACCAGCGTGAACACCGACAATCATGTGAAGTTCGAAGTGACGTGGTCTACGGAAACGACGACCTTATGGGAGCAGGGAGATGAATACGTCCCAGTCTCTGACGGATGAACGACCGCTGTACGAGAAGCACGACTGCTTCGGGAGGTACATGGAGATGGATAAGCCATGGACCGACTCACGCGGCGGATGCTCCCAGGAATGCGACTTTCGTCACGCATGCTATTTGAATACTATGAATTCCAAAGGGCTTGTGCCCGGATGGATAAAACCCGCCAACACAAAGGAGAACCAGATGGCGAAACAAAAAATGTCCGAGCTTATTGCTAAGGACAAAGAAGTGAAGGCTGCGGCGAAGATCGCAGACTCCATCCAAAACAAGGTCGCGAAGAACAAGGAGCAGGCTGCTGCACTTCGCGCAAAGGTGGCCGAGAAGCTCGCCGAAGGTAAGGACATCCGCCAGAACCTGCGGGAAGCCAAGCTCGAACTCCGTGAAGCCAAGACCCATGCTCGCGAGGCGATCAAGAATGATGGGGGAAAGCCGATCAAACAGAAGGCTACCTCCAAATCATCCAAGGGCAGTTCGGATAAGAAGGCTAAGAAGCCCACCATCAAGAAGCTGAAGTAGGGGAAACTGACCATGCGAGAAGAAGATAAAAAGGGTGACGGAAGACGTTACGGAATAACGACAGGACTATCGCGTGGTCAGTTCGTCGTGACTTTGTTCAAGAATCAGATGAACGCGAAGCTGACCGACGAAGAACTGGTCGGAGTAATAAGGCGCGAGTTCCCAGAGGTTGACGCTAATTACAAGCGGAACATTTCGATGTATCGCAATCGCTTCAACCGGGGGGAATACCCGTGTCAGGTGTCAGCCCCTGAAATCCCAACGCCGGAGTTCAACGAAGATGGCAAAGTCGTCACGAAGCGGAGAGGACCGCCACCCCGTTTTGCTTGGGAAGAAAAAGAAAAGCGCAGTAAGCCTAAGTAGGAAGAAGCCGCGCAAGTATCAAAAGAAGGCATTCAAACGATTCAAGGATGAACGTTCGGCTTTCCTGGCGATGGAAATGCGCCTTGGCAAGTCACTGGTCGCTATCAGGCTGGTGGAAAAGTGGAAAGCCGAACGTATTTTGGTCCTAGCACCGAAGACCGTTCTATTAGCATGGGAGGATGAACTAGATGAAGAAGGACATAAATATCTCAACTTATCTAGTCACACCCTCAAGGAGCGGGAGTTCCTACTGGAGCACGCTACTGCGTACCCGTTCATGCTCCTCAATTACGAGTCGGTGCAGAAGCTGGAAGGAATTATCGAAGACTGGCGACCGGACTGCATCATTTGCGACGAGTCAACTAAAATTAAAAATGCTAGAGCTGGAGTTACTAGGACCCTTCTTCGCATGTGCGACAATGTTGAGAGGAAGATCTGCCTTTCCGGACTGCCTACTCCCAGGTCCTGGAAAGATGTCTACTCTCAATGCGCGTTCCTCGGTGACGGATACTTTATGGGTCGGGGGAACTACTGGAATTGGGAAAAGGACAACACCACCACAGGATTCCACAAGCACGACAAATTCTTCTCCCCAAAGCAGCAAGCAAGAGTAAAGGCAGCATTCCATGGTCGAGCATACGTTCTCACTAGGTCCCAGGCAGGAATCAAGGACAATAAGGTCCGAACAAGACGTGGAATTGAATTGTCCCCCAGAGATCGAAAGTATTACGATTATGTCGAGAAATACTGGGAAGCACCTAACCCTGAGGAGTATACAGCCAAGCATGCGATGTGCGTGCAAACTTATCTCCGACAATGGGTCGCCAAGCGGAAAATGGGAGAGCTCTCCAATATTCTCGATGACATTGGAGACACTGAATCAGTCGTTGTTTGGTGTGCATTCAATTCTGACATGGACGGGATTGCGGAGACTTTTCGCGGAAGAGGCATTCTTGCACGCAAGCTCAATGGAGAAACTCCTGATCGCAATAGAAAGAGATATCTCGCGGAGTTTCAGGCGGGCAAGACAAGAGCTATTATCGTTCAAATGGCCCTCGGACAATTCGGAATACGCCTTGACAGAGCATCTATCGCCATCTACTATACTACATCTTACAATTTCGAAGAACGGGCACAAAGTGAAGATCGAGTTGTCGACGTTGAAAAAGACGAACCCCTCCTAATCTTCGATATCACAACCAAAGACACCATAGAAGAGGCAGTGCATGAAAACCTCCAAGAAAAGAAAACCGACGCGAAATACCTTATGGCAAGAATACGAGCTAAGCGAGCTCAGTAGCTGGCTCAGTCTCGATCCAGGCACGCAGGGCCTAGGCTTTGGTCGCTGGGAAGGTAGTCAGCTAGTCGACAGCGACAGCTTCGGTGGACGCGGTGACTGGCATCAGCGGACCGAAGAAATCACGCAGCAGATGTTCGACTACCTGAAGGAAGACCGGATAGAAATCTGCTTCTACGAGCTTCCGTTTATTGTCGACAATGCCAGCTCCAAGCGTCAGGACGTTGTCAAGCTTGCGATGGCCGCTGGAGCGGTCGTCCACATGCTCCGTTCTATCTATGGAGTGCAGTGCATTGAAGTCCCCGTCGCCAATTGGAAGGGGCAGCTCCACAAGAGCAATTCTCTCCGCCGAATAAAGCGTGAGATGAAGAAGCATTATCCGAAATACAACATGCCGTTCGAAGCGAAGGACCACGAGTACGACGCTATCGGTATCGGTCTTTTCGTTCAGGGGAGATTCTGATGAGTGTAAAAGTAAAACTGGCGAAGGGCACTGAGACTTTCGTGCTCTTTATCGACGGAGATAATTGGTGCGCAGTTCGCGAAGACTTTGAAAACTCGGAGGAATCCTGCGTCGGTTTTGGGACGTGGGCGGAAGACGCCATGGACGACCTCCTGGCAGCGGAGACCGTGAATCGGGTGGTCAAGTCATGAAGCGCAAACTATCTCTCAAGAACCCGCTGAAGGCAATTCCCACCAGGAAGCGCGAGCCGTATGATCCGCTGAAGCATGGTGTCTCGGTGAGCGCTCTCGGTCTGCAGATGAACTGCCGGGAGGCTGCCCGCCTACGGTACGTTATCGGCCTTCGCCCTCTCCTGGAGAGGTTGCCATTCGCGCAGGGATCCACCTACCACGAAGCGATGGAAGTGACGATCGGAGATATCCGCGATAATGCTGCCGTCGGCGTGGACGAAGCGCTGCTGAAGAATCACATGGACGAGTATGTGAAGAAGTACATCCAGAAGAATCCTGGGTCCACTGCCGCATGCGATGCCGTTCGGGAAGCAGCGACTGTCGCACAGATACTCGTCCCGGAACATTTCGACTACTATGAGGAAGACTTCAACAAAGACTGGACCGATGTGGAAGGCAAGTTCCGAGTCGAGATAAAGATCGACAGTACGACCACTATCCCATTTATCGGCAAGATAGACGCGTCGTATAAAAAGAAGGGCGATCTACGCCTGATGGAGCATAAGTTCCTGTCTCAGATTTCGGACGGTAAGATCGACAGTCTGCCTCTGGATCTCCAGGTAGGCGGGTATATTTACGCGAGCGATGCTGTAGGTGTAGACTATAACATCATTCGCAAGCCGGGCCTACGCCGGAAGCAGGGCGAGTCGTATTCGGAGTTTTGCGACCGTATTGTCGCGGACATAGCGAAGCGTCCAAAGTGGTACTTCGAACGGCACAGTGTAAACTTCACCAAGCATGATCGGAAATACGCTAAGAAGCGTCTGCGCAACCTGATTCGTGAGTTCTACTACTGGTGGGAAGATGCGTCGGCCGAGCTGGAGAAGCGGGACATACTGTTCAATTCCGGCGCATGCGAGAGCAAATACGGAATGTGCGAATATCTGAATGTCTGCGTCGATGGAGATTGTTCAGGATTCCGTCCCCTTGCAAAGTAAAATATCACGTTATAATGATTCACCCGGTACAATAATGAAGGTAGAGCAATTATGGTATTAGTCAAGAAACGCGTAGGCGCAAAAAATAATTCTAAGAAGACGAGACGTACAAAGGATTCTAAGCTGTCTCTGCCGACCAAGTTGAATACTCCGAGCAAGGATCTGCGCGACTACAGCTTCCTCCTGTACGGTGCGAAGAAGATTGGCAAGACGAGTCTAGCGTCCAAGTTCCCAGGCGCGTTCTTCCTCAGCTGTGAACCAGGAACAAAAGCCCTGAAGGTATATCAGCGACCAGTAAATACCTGGGAAGAATTCCTTGGATACGTCGACCTGATAGAGTCTGGCGACCACGAGTTCAAAAACATTGTCGTGGACACCGCTGATATCGCGTACAAGTGCGCATTCAGCTACATCTGCCGCCAAAAGGTGATCGAACATCCCAGCGACGAAAATGACTACGGCAAGACATGGGACGAAATTGAGCAGGAGTTTGGAAGAGCCGCCCTGAGACTCATACGGGCGCCCTACGGTGTCATCTTTATCTCTCACGACACCGAAAAGGAGATTGAAACTCGGGAGGGCGACACTGTCTGCCGGGTTCAACCAACTATGGACAAGCGTGCCATGAAGGTGCTCGAGGCAGTTGTGGACATAATAGGGAACTACGCCTACTCTGCGGGGGAGAGGGTTCTACATATCGATGGGACTGAGGAAATGGTCGCTGGCTGTCGAATTGAGGACTACTTCCTGCAGACGAACGGCAAGCGCGTGAAGAGTATCCCAATGGGTAACTCTTCCCAGGAAGCGTACGATAATTTGATCCAAGCATTTAGTAATAAGCAAGAACCAAGCACTAAACCGAAGCGTAAGAAGCTTCAGAAAAAAGGAGGCCAATAAATGGCTAAAGCAAAGAAGGGCAATGGGGTCGGAATCAAGATCCCACGCAACGCCCTCGCCGCAGGGCGCAAAGCGTACCAGGATGATCCGAACGGTTCGGAGAATCTGGAACTCCCACCGGGGTCCTACATCGGTGCCATCGTCGACGCACGCGGGGTAGATACCAAGAATGGCCCGCAGCTCGTCCTGGATGTGAAGATTGGTGGTGAAGACTGCGATTCTGAATACCTCGGCGGCAAGGTCGGTATCTGGTTCTCGTTCGACGAAGAACGCGTGGTACACCTGTTCCGTCTGTTCTCGAAGCTTGGGTACGAAGTCGAAGACCTCGACGACGACCTGCTGAAGGAAATTACGTCGGACATCAAGGCGAACAAGCCGGTCGTTTCTGTTCGCGCAAACTCAAAGGGCTTCTGCAATATCAAGAGTTATCTTGAGGACGAGTCCTACGAAGATCTTGGATTCTCGGACGGTAAGAAGTCCAAGAAAAAGAAGTCCAAGAAGGACGACAGTGAGGATGAGGGAGACGAACTTGACGAGCTGAATCGCAAGCAGCTCAAGAAGTTCATCAGCGAAGGCGACCTCGAAGTGAAGATCAAGAAATCAATGGATGACGACGCACTCCGCGACGCTATCCGTGAAGCCATGGAGGAGGAATAAACCATGACCGCAACAAAATCCATCACCGTCTACGGTGACGACCCAATCTTTCCAGCTGTGCTTGCCATGCTTGGCGGTGTAGAAAACCCTACGAAGTCTGGGAAAGGGGAGAAGTCCTCTACAAAAGGTACCTCTCAGAAGAGTGGCTCGGACGAGAGCGAAGACGAGGGCGAAGACAAGTACGCTGACATGAGCCGTGGCCAGTTGCGCCAGGAGGCCAAGAAGCGCGACATCAAGCTGAAGCGTGGCATCTCGGAAGAGGACATCATCAAACTCCTGCTTGAAGACGAAGGCCTCTACGACAGCAACGACGAAGACGACGAAGAAGACGACGACGACGAAGTCGAAACCAACGACGAAGACGACGAAGACGACGAAGAAGACGAAGTCGAAATCGAAGTCGGTATGAAAGTCAAGTGCAAGATTCGCGGGAAGAAGAAAACCTGCGTAGTCAAGAAAGTCCTCCACGAGGAAGGTAAGGTCAAGCTCCGCACTCCGGAAGGCAAGATCGTAACCGTCACCCCAGAACAACTTGACCTCGATTAGTAGTTAGCGGAGGCCGCATGGCTAAACTCATTATCCCACCACGAATAGGCCGCGTCGAAATTGAGATGGGCAAATTCAATCCTCGGAAAGCGAAGATGTTCGCGATAGACACGGAGACAACCGGTCTTGATCCCTGGGGTGAATATGGTGTGGATAGAGAAGTTTGGCCATGTCGGCCGTTCGCATTTAGTATGTGCGACTACGAAGGAAACATGGCGTACGTCCGGTGGATGATAGATCCCCGGAACCGTCGGGTCATACGGAATAACAAATCATTCGGTCTCCTCCAGGATTTGCTGTATGACCCGACGCTTTCGAAGATCTTTCACAACTACCAATTTGACAATCACATGCTCGTTGAGTCCGGATTCAAGATACGCGGAGAATGTCATGATACACTCATACGGATGCATGTCCTCAATCCGGCGGAGCACTCGTATGGTCTCAAGCCGTTGTCGATCAAGTATCTTGGAATCTCGGACGATGATCAAAAAGACCTTACGAGATCTGTCGCTGCCGGGAGAAGGTATGCCCGAAAGAATGGGTGGCCCGTCGGTGACGACACGAAGGCTGACTATGCGCTTGGTTGCCCGGAAGCATGCCGGAAATACGCTGAGCTGGACGCTTATCGGACCATGGCTCTATTCCAAGCTCAGGAAACGGAATTTGACAGAAGACCTAGTCTCCGCAACGTGTACAAGCGTGAGAAAAAACTCATGCGTGTTATTGAATCGATGGAATCTAAGGGGGTCCGAATTGATGGCAAGCGTACGAATGAGGTCATCAATTTCTACGAAAAAATACAGGACGATAGCACGAATATTATTGCGGAATCGACACCAGAAGGATTCAATCCCAGGTCGCCGAAGCAGATGACTGGACTGTTCTTTGGGGAGCTGGGCCACACCCCGCAGCAGTATTCTCGAAAGGGCAAGTCGAAAGTCTACACTGACTGCATGCACTGCAAGGGTGAGGGATGCAAGGTCTGTCAGAATACTGGGAGAAATCCGAAGTGTGGAGGCGACTTCCTGGTGAGCATAGCGCTGTCGCATAACGACGATGGATCTGTGAAAGTCAACGATGAGCTGGCGCACAACCTGCTGATGAATAGTGCCGCGACCACGATGCTAGGCTACACCAAGTCGTACTTGAAGTACTCCACCAAGACTAGGGATGGTCGGATAGTTCATCCAAACTATAAGCAGGCGGGGCCAATTACTGGAAGATTCTCCGCCCATCATCCAAATCTACAGAACGTGGCGTCAGACGATAGCGGTAAGAAAAAGGTAGATATTCCGTACCGCCCGCGAGAATGCTTTATCCCCCGTAAGGGCTGCCGGTTCCTGATTCCTGACTTCTCTCAGATCGAAGTATGGGTACTTGCCCTCCTGGCGAAGGACTGGAAGTTCGTGGACGAGCTGGCCAAGGGTGGTGATGCTCACCAAATCGTTGCGGACATGGCCAATCTAGTTCAGTACGACCGTGGTGCAGCAAGGGTAGCCGAGCAGAAGCTGGCAGCAGGTGAGAAGCCGACTACGCGGGAGATGAAGGCGCTGAAGCTGCGGAAGATGGACCGGAAGATCAACAAGGCGTTGAACTTCGGAATCACCTACGGACAGGGAGCAGAGCTTACGGCTACGGCGCTTGGACGGACGACTGCCGAGGCCAAGAAGTTCAAGGCGCAGTACTTTGAGATATTCCCAGCAGTTCAAAAATTCATGCGCTCATCCATGAAGGCGGCGCAAGCTGACGGGTACGTCGTAAATCCGTATGGACGCGAGTACCCAATCCAACGAGGACTGGAATATCGCGCATGTAACTATCTAATCCAGGGTTCGTCGGCCGACCTGCTCAAGAATGGCATGATCGCCACTCACGACCTCTGCCAGAAAAAGAAGTACCGTGGGAAGTTGGATCAACTACTCACTATCCACGATGAACTCCTAATAGAAGAGGACAAGAAGATACACAGTGAGAAGGTGATGAAGGATATCGCGCTGGCGATGGCTGTGGACTATAAGTTTTTAGGTGCCCCAATCCCATTTCCAATCGGCATGAAGATCGCCGATGAAAGATGGAGTGAATCTTACGAGATAGCAGTATGACGATAGAAATCTACGAAACACTTGGGTGGGAGCTGGAAAAAGAAGGCTCTCAACTCATCGGGCTCTGCCCATTCTGTCAGAAGGAAAAGATGTATGTCGATCCAAAGAAGACAACCTACCACTGCAAGGTCTGCGATGAACGAGGAAACTCTATATCGGTACTTGGACACATGTTCGATCAGGTATACAAGGGCGATCTCCGGAAGGCTAGTATCAAGCAAATGTCCACGCGGCGAGGACTGCCGACCGAAGCGTTCAAGTTAGACCCGTCCCTAGGCTGGGACAAGAGCCGGAAGGAACCTGTCTGGTGCATAAGAACCCCAGAAGGGGTCTCAGTTACTTTACGACATGGAGTCTATAGAAGTAATAAATATCAGATACGGAATATGAAGGGGACAAGCCTAGGCCTACTAGGCGCGGACCAGCTCACAGACAACGACCACCCCGTGTACTTGGTGGAGGGTGAGTGGGACAGGATTGCGATGATCTACCTGCTCCACAAAATGGGACAGGAAGGTGTTGTGATCGCTGTTCCTGGAGCAGGTAATTTCAAGAAGGAGTGGTCGCCGTGGTTCAAAGGTCGCAGAGTAGTCGTGTGCTACGACAACGACGAGCCTGGACAGAAGGGCTCACGCCGTGTCGCGCTCTTCGTGAAACACAGTTGTAGGAGCCTGCACTTTCTCCGGTGGGACGAGGATGAAGAAGAAGGGTACGACACTCACGACCTTATCCTCGAGAATATGGCCAGCCTGAAGACGGCTTGGAAGTACATTTCGGACAATCAATACACGTCACTACTAACCTCCGACGGTGGAGAAGAAGAAATCGGTGACGATCACGACGCACTCCAACGCGAGCAAGAATCGCTGGAGCCGATAACTCACCTGGAGCTGCACGACGTATTCAATAAGTGGCTGAAGCAGGACAACTGCGACCTGATCGATATCACGATGGGCTGCCTGTGGGCTTCCTACCTCCCAGGAGATCCACTCTGGATTCTGATCGTTGCCCCACCATCTGGAAGTAAGACCGAAAGTCTCACTCCATGCTCGGCTTGGCATCCAGTGCATCCAGTATCCACCGTTACCGCGAAGGCTCTCATGTCCGGCTTCGCTGGTCAGGGTGGAGAAGATCCGAGTCTGTTCGCAGAGATAGACGGCAAGCAAGCCGCGCTGATAATAAAAGATATGACGCCACTTCTGGAGGGGAATGATAATGACCGAGACGAAGTATTTGGATTGCTGCGCGACGCGTACGACGGCCAAACTAAGAAGCTATTCGGAAACGGTGTTCGCCGCGAGTATAACAATCTCAACTTTTCGCTCATCGCTGGAGTCACTCCTGCGATCGATACGTATGGCGGGGCGGCGATGGGTGAGCGCTTTCTCAAATTCCGTTCAGATAAAGAACTCGCAAGACATGATGACCGTGATAGAGCCTTCAAGGCTATTGCCAATTCTGACATATCGGAAAAGATGCGAGCCGAACTACAGGACGCGTGTCTTCGTTCCCTCGCCAGGAAGTTCGACTCAGATAAGGTCCCTCAGGCCTCGGAGCAGACCACAAAGTTTCACACCTTCATCGTTGACATGGCGGAATTCTGTGCGAAGGCGAGGGCGGTTGCCCCCTTCGACAGGTATTCTGGAGTCCAGGCAATGGCACCAGTCCAAGAAGCCCTGCCCCGCTTAGCGAAGCAGTTCATCAAGATGGCTCAAGGACTGGCTCTGCACTACGGGCTCGACACATTGGACGATATTAGAATACGCCGACTGATAAAGCGGATATCAATACATACCTCCGACAGTCTGACTGTGAAGGTGATAAGAGCCCTGTCGAATGTGGAGAGTCCAATTGGACTCAGGGCACTGCACAAGCGCACTCGGGAAGTTTCACTAGAAACAATGCGCGACATCGTGATAAAGCTTGAAAGGACGAAGATATGTACAAAAACACAGGACGTAGAGGGAAACTCACAATACATTCTCCAAGAGCAGATGATCCGAATAATAAAGGAGTCAAAGCTGTTCTCAAAATTACCAAGAAACGATCCCTTCTATCAGGGACCCCAACTGAGAATTGGAAAGCAGAAGACGTCTTCTGGTACTGGATCAACGAAAGACACCGCATCTATCAAAAGAAAGAAGAAGGTCAAGCTCGTCCGTGGACGAAAGACCAAATCCTAGACAAGTACAAATTCACAAATGTCTTCCGCGAACTGGATCGAGAAACTGTCTGGCTGCGGGAGAATTGGAGGGAACCCTATCATGATCACCCGAATCTTTGGTTTGCTATGTGTGTCGCTCGTCAAATTAATACTTCTGATACTCTTGGTGCCGTTGGGTTTCCTACTGGGAATCTTGATCGGTACTGCGATAGGCTTCTGGACTGCCTTAGCACGAGGAAACGTAGTGGTCTTCGTATATACGGTGCTGGCTACATTATCACAGCGGGCGGTCGTAGCGGCCCTAAGCACAACTACACCTGCAACGACGTTCTCAGATCCCTTGCTAAGCGACCTCCTTCCCTTGCCAGGAGGGGAGGACCTATACCTCTGCAGGGAATGTGGGATGGTCTACGAGTACATCAAGGATTCGGAAAATTCATCGCATACGAAGTTGTCACCGATTTACGATGGACCCGATACTACGACGGATCAGACCACATGCGATGGGCCAATACCGGACCGGGAGCCAAGCGGGGAATAGGGCGCATCTTCTTCGGAGACAAGAAGGCAAAAGTCACGGACAGCGATTGTCTCAACTTCATGTGTAAGCTCCTGGAGAAGAGTGGGAAGAAGACGGGGAAGCATGTGCCGAAGCTCGAACTGAGAGATATCGAGCACAGCCTGTGCGAGACCGATAAATACCTCCGCGCCCTTCACGGCGATGGACGACCGAAGGCACTGTATAGGGGGCAGCAATGATTATTCTAGGAGTCGGGCTTAGAAGGTGTGGAAACCACTTCCTCCAACATTGGTTGATGTCTCACTACCGCGAGAGGTTTGTCCACTTCGATGGACTCACCAAGGGCGGTAAGAGTATCTGGGATCGAAAATCGGCGACTGAAGTGTTCGAAGGTGGGAAGCAGCTGACTGGGAAAGTGCGAGCCCAGGCTGTCCAGGAAATAATGGACAGTAAGAGTGTCGGCGATGCTCACTCCATGTTCACCTTTGAGGACCTGTCGACTGCCGATGCTTGGGGGCGATACAAGGAAGTAGGCCCTGGCTTTCCTTCACTATTTCTGACGTTCAATCGCTCCATCCATAACTTGTGGGCTTCGCGACATATGCGTCAATTCAATTCTGACGGCTCGGTAAATAGTTTTCACGCTGGGAACATGAAGAACAGTAGAACAGAGCCGCTCTGGGTGGACCACATTACAGCGTCCGGTCCCTGGGAGAGACTGAAGTATGACAGGCTGGTGCGTTCGTCCTCCGCTCGAGAGAAGATGGCTAATAGGCTGTGCCTGCCATACGTGTCGAACTTCGATCTAGACTTTGTTCCGAAGAACGGAAACGGTTCCTCATTCTCTCAACGCAAGAAGAAGGGGTCCGAGATGAGAGTACTCGACAGGCATAAGGAAGTGAACGCGCCGGAGTTCTCAGACGAAGTGAATCTACTGATGAACGCAGAGTTTGGAGGTTTGAGATGATACATGTATTCGTACCCACGCGAGGCAGGCTAGGGCGGCAGGCAACTCTGGAGAGATGGTTCCTGGACGAGATGGTTGCGTGTGGCGACATCGAAGTTACAGTGGTCGTTCCAGTATGTGAAGCCTTCGCGTGGGCGGAAATAGACATACCCGAAGGATTTGAAGTGATCGCTATTCCTGACGAGTACAGAATCAGTGATATCCGGCAGTCGATCCTGACAGGGTGGGGAGGGCGACACCTCGTACTTGACGACGACTTGGCCCTCTACGTCCGCGAAGAAGTGGGATCGGCAAAGCTTGTCACCGCCGAGCTCGTGGACGTCGAAACATTGATCGAGGACATAGTCACCCTGATGGATGCTGGAGTTGCACACGGTGCAGTTTCCGCCCGTGAAGGAAATAATCGAGTGGAGGAGGACATTGTCTACAATACGCGGGCTATTCGAGCGAACTTCTACGATGCAGATATCGTCCGCAAATTGAGCTTCGACTATCGAGACGTGATTATCCGTGAAGACTTCCACCTGACCCTAACCCTGTTGAAAGCTGGATACCGGAACGCCGTTATCTACAAATACGCACACAATCAGGCAGGGTCAAACACGGAAGGTGGATGCTCCAGATTTAGGACTCATGAAATGATGGAAGAGCAGGCGCACAAGCTGGCCGACCTGCATCCAGGATTTGTGAAGGTAGTTGAAAAGAAGACGAAATCTTCCTGGGGAGGTGGGAGTCGTGTGGACGTCCGCATCTCATGGAAGAAAGCCTTTGAACAGGGTAAGAAGAAGCGATTCACCTTACGGAAAGAAGGAGACCTTTTCCAATGATTACCCTATACGCAGAAAACGTGAACGATGCGTACCTATTTGGTATGCAACTGTTGAAGGAGTCCGGCTTACCAGCCGGCTCACGAGCTGGAGACGTATACTCCATTCAAGTGCCGGTGACCACCTGTTATCGGAACCCTCAGGAACGAGTCTTGTTTCATCGGTTCCGCGATGCCAATCCATTCTTCCACCTGATGGAGTCCCTGTGGATGCTGGCTGGTCGTAATGATGTGGAATGGCTTGCCCAATATAATAAGCGCATGAAGGAATTCTCCGATGACGGCGAGACCTTCCACGGAGCGTACGGACATCGACTGCGAAACTGGCTGGTCCCCACCGGCGTCATTATTGGCGATGTAGGAGTTGAAGTTGAAGAGGTCGAATACGCTACCCTGGATCAATTAGAAGTCGTCATCGACATGCTGAAGAAAGATCCATCGAACCGTCGGGTGGTCTGCAGCATCTGGTGTCCGGAAGATGATCTCGCTACGGACAGCAAAGATATTCCATGTAACGACATGATCAAGTTCTCGATACGGCACGGTCGTCTCGACATGATCGTGTTCAATCGGTCCAACGACGCCATCTGGGGATGCTACGGAGCGAACGCCGTTCACTTCAGCTTCTTCCAGGAATATGTGGCGCAGATGATCGGAGTTGAAATCGGCAAGTACTGGCAGATTTCTACTGACTTCCATGCGTACCAGGAAATCTTCGATAGGAAGTTCGAGGACTTGTTACTGGGACACGAGAATCGATATGAAAAGGACAAGCTCCGCCCTCGCAACCTTATTGACATTCCGCAGTACTTCGACGAGGATCTCCGAGCCTTCATGGAGGGTGACGAAGAGCGCACCTATTTCAACGACTTCTTCCCACAGGTCGCAATCCCTATGCAGAACGCGTGGTTCTTCCACAAGGCGGGCAACTACGATGCAGCATGTATGGAAGTCATGAAGATGCCTATCGACAACGACTGGAAAGCGGCCGCGACTACTTGGCTGAACAAGAGGAAGAAGTAATGAATATCAAGCACGTCATGGAAAGCGGCAAGACACTAAGGTATCACACCGTAGAATCCACACGACATCAAACCGTGGCCGACCACTCCTGGGGAGTGGCGATTATCTGTCTGGAAATCTGGCCGACGGCTAGTGTTCCCTCGGCGCTGATTGAGAAGGCGCTCTTTCACGATTGCGCGGAAATGTTCACCGGCGACGTGCCGGCTCACGCCAAGTGGGGAAACCCCGAGCTCAAGGAATTGCTCGACCGGATTGAGCAGAAGGTCGAAGTGGACATGGGAATCGATATCGACCTCAGTCCGGAAGAGCGTAAAATCCTGAAGCTGGCAGACATGCTGGAACTGCTATTCCATACCGTGTCTCAGCTGAAGCTGGGAAACGCGAACTACCGCATAGTCCTCGACCGTGGTGCGCAGTGGATGACTGAGCATCGTGACTGGTGGAATGATAAGGTCGAAGCAATATTCAACGATATACTGAAGGAGAGTAATCATGTCTGATATCATATGGCTGTACGGCAGAAGTGGAGCGGGCAAGACTACAACTGCCAAGCTACTCGAAAAGTATCTGGGAGGAGTACTGCTGGATGGAGACGAAGCTCGTCTAGGTCTGAACAGCGACCTCGGGTTTTCGGACGACGATAGGATGGAGAATAATCGGCGGATAGCTGAGACTGCCAACCTACTGCACCGCCAGTCCCACAACGTCATTATCGCGACCATCCTGCCGACCCATGAGATACGACAACGGGCCAAGGAGCTGTGCCCCCAGGCAGTCTTCGTCTACGTGCATACGTCGGACAGTGTGTGCCGCAGGCGAGACACGAAGGGTCTATACGCCAAGGGCGAGGACATGTCGTTCTCGAAGCCTGCGCAGTACGACCTCCAGGTACACGGTACTGATGTTCTCACGGAGAACGTGCAGGAAATAATCCATGTTCTTGGCGTCCGGAACAGTACGTTCATCAAGGGCGATGGACCAGGGGCGGAGGATGTTCCGAAAGGACTGTCTGAATCTGTGCTTCCGGTCGAACCAGTCTATCCCCCAGGATGCGACAACCTTCAATTCCTCCGCGAAGTACTGGACAACGACGAAAAGGTCCTACTGGCGAAGGGTGGCACTTACGGCGACTCCTGGAAGAAGCGTGGTGGCTGTGGTGCCTTCATGATGCTGGCCCGTAAGTGGGACCGCATTGAGAATATCGGCAAGCGCGAAGGCTACAACATATTCGCAATATTGGGCGACGAAGGTCCAAATGCAGTGGATGGCCTGTTGGACGACATTGGCGACTTGCGACGGTACTTGGCCCTTGTTGAAAGCGAGCTCCGCTATCGGTTTAGCGGTAGCAACCCAGCTAATAGCTAGGGGAGCATGGCAGGCCGCCTGTACCGGAAGCGGTAGGCGGCCTAACTGCCCGGCCCCATACCTAGGCAGAGCCACAGGCAGCCGGACAGCTTCTCGCGGCCCTTGGCAGCACCCAAAGCCTGGCTTTAGCTGTGGGCAGTGTGTAACACACTAAGGCCATCCCAACCAGTCAGTTGGGAAAGCCCTTGCAATCAACAAATGGGACGCTACAATTTAGGTATACACAAGGGGCATACAATGCACAGCACATCAAACAAAGCAGCAATCGCCACCCGCGCCAAGCTTGCACCAGTTACCCGCCAGATCACCGGCAAGCCTACTGTAAGCGTCGTGAGGCTGTCTAACCTGGACGTTGCTACTGGTACAGCCACACACAAGCATAACGGTCTGGCCTACGACGCCGTTCGTGTAGGCAGCACATGGATGCTAACTGGCGACTACAGCTACTAGCCAATCAACCAGTTGGGATTAGCGCTTGCACCGCTCCAAACCTGACGTATCTTACACGGGCACGGCCAAGCCTACAAACGGCCCCAAAGCCAATTCTGGCTCTAACACTGCATGGGAGACCCAACATGCGCTTATTCTTTAGCCTTGATTCTATCACCGAAAAGTCTGCGGCCATCACCGTCATGACCGGCGACTTTCAAATTACCAGTGGCATTTGCGCCAAGTTCAAGAAAGTGGACGGCAAGTGGACATTCATTGAATATAAGGCTCCCGCCTTCACCAAGGAAAGTCTCCGGGTCGCTCGCCAACTGAGCACCTACAAGACCGACAGTGCCATGGTCCTTATCGACCACATCCGTGAAGACGGCGGTCGTCAGGTTGTGCTCGACAAACGCCTTGAGAAGTACCGCAACGTCACAACCATGAAGGACGACGACAACATGTACGTCGCAGAAGGTGTGGACGGTGTGGAAGTTTCCGCCCCAGACGAGAAGTCGGCCGCCAAGCGTATTCAGTCCAAGATCACTGACCTCATGGTGCGCAAGCCTGAATCCGCTGCTGACCTTGCAGCATGGTTCTCGTCCGGCCGTCCCGTCACCGAGGTTGAAAGTGGCGAAGCACCGCAGGCCCTACAGCTTGAACTCCTTGCCAACGAAGGCGAGAAGGTGAAGAAGGCTGTCATCAAGACCAAGCTGACCCCACGCGGGAAGCAGAATAAGAAATAGTCGTCCAGGCTTCCCATCGTTACGACGGTGGGATTCCTAGGCCACTGTTTCAAGGAGACCCAAACATGCCAAAATCTAAACACCAGTATGAAGTCGCCGACAAGGAAGCTGTGTCAGTTTCTGGGCGGATGACCTTCGACTCCATGACAGCGTGCAGTCGGTTCGCGCATGCTGTGCACTACCTCGGGATATTTGTCGCTGCCGGGCTCCATGTAAAGTCCAGCAAGGAAGTCACTGAGAGTGTAGACCTGCCGAGCCGCCTAATGTTTGTCGGGGAGGCCCTCCCGGTCGAGGAGTACTTCGTCGCCTGGGCCACTGACGGTGAGTCTTCCCTGGGGGAACTGAAGCTGCTCGAAACTATCGACAATATCGCCACCATCGTCAAGGAGGATGCGAAATGAGCTGGGACACATACGAGGGGAGGGACATAGTAGTGTACCCATTCCCAAGCCTCGATGGAGCTCGAGAATTCTACGAGCGATGCCTGCCAACTATGGTTCGTGAAGGGCACAACCCCCAGGGGTTCCAGATCGGGACCGGTGAAGAGGTAAGTGAGGAAAGAGGCACCTTCTGTCTTGACCCTTCTGAGTTCCCAGACAGTCTTGAAGTTGGGGAGTTCATAACGCTGTCGATCGAGATGCCACGAGGCTTGGCGCTGGTGGAAAACAGGAGAATCCTCAACGACCTACTTCTGATGAAGGAAACCGGCGACATATCCGACGAACTAAGGCGCAAGATTGAACCGGCTCGTAACGAAAAAATCCGACACGAGGACGAAGTATTTGCACCAGTGCCGGATAATAAGTGGGAGAAGACCAAACACGAGATGTATCTCCTGGTCCCGTTCGTCGCGTTTATGCTAGGCGTGCTCCTCATGGTGCTCATTGGCAACTTCTGACTCTTCTAATGCGCGGACGGTCTCACTGCGCTCATCCTCGACTTCGGTCGGGGATGTTTTTATTTGGTCTCTCGTGAGACCGACGCCCGGTACGTCCACGCCATACTTGCGCTCGTAGTGTTCGATATTCGACCACAGATACCAAACACACGCAGTGGCAGTCAGTACGCCGACACTGAGTGCAATCCACCATAGATTTGTACCTACCCACCACATGATCGGCGCACCGACTACTAGGCACGCGGAGAGCCCAAGCGCGGTGAACGCCCGCTTGCGCCAGCCAAGCCACAAGAAGACAATCCCGACAAAGAACAGCAGTGCCCCAATCGCAGCCGCCGCACTCGCAGACGCCAATAAGATTGTCTCAGGGGACAGCAGCCATTCCGCCACCTTCTCCTCCGTGGTGGGCGCGAGTTCGCGAACTCCCTTTACACATCCGCTCAGTGCGAACGTGAAAAATAGCGGCATCAGGTATTTCATCGTACTCTCCCAGAAAGTGGAATGGACGCTCGGGCGGTCGCAGGCCTCGAAACCTGGGAAGAGACGGAGCCTATCTCGGACGACAGCACTCCGCCCTGTCTCCAGGCAATGAAGTCCGTCCGCTCTTGCGCCGTCCACTTCTCGTCGGACTTCAGACACGAGAACGTCCCGTGAATCGAGCGCGTGCCTGCGGAGTTGTTGCCAAGATTGATAGGCCCAGTCGGCTGGATTATGTCTGCCAACGTACTCACAGTCCCGGGGACGCCTTCCGCCCTAGTGTCCACTCCGTCCCAGCTGCTGAAGAGGTATACCTTCTCCCCCTCAAGGGTAGTCCCGTCAAACTGATTATTGGCAGTCCCGTCAAGCAGCCACCGATCCAGCACCGATCCAGAATACCGAAGCTCAATGATGGAACCGCTGTTAGACCATACTCTCGCTCCAGAATTCGGCCGTTTAGTGGTGGCATCTGAACCCCATCCTTCCGGAGTGAGGTCCACTGCGATTTCACCTTCCGTAAGATAGCTCATCGAAGCCAGATACCTGTCGACTCCGTAGCTGTCCCCGACATTCCCGTAGTCGCTAAACGATGGGACGAAGAATGTATTGTCCACGAAGCGGGTATCGCGCACCTCTACGACGACGGTCTGGGCACCAAGTGTGCCGCCCTCGCCGAGGCCCCGTAATTGGATCTCCGGTCTCGTGCGTCCTGTGATTGGGAGAATTTCTGGGAACTCGTGCCAGTTGCCATCGTCATCGAGCCCGAGCGAGGAGTCAGGATGGCCGCCCGGATCACCAGCTGCGAACTTGACAGCCATGTCAGTTCCAACACCTGACGTGACGCGGTACTCCTGCCCGAAGAACCCATTACTGCCGGCGATAGCGATGGCTGAAGTGTAGCTGATGGCCGCGCCCCAGCCAGCACCGATGATAGTGAAGGTGACTTCGTGGACGCCACCACCCTTGTCCACAATTACCGGGTCAGGTGAGGATCCGTCATTGCTCAGAGCCCACTGGGCGATATCAGAAGGTACAAGGTTCGTAGCACCGACAGATTGGAAGGCCAGCCATACACCATTGTCCAGCCATCTATCCACCTGATTGGGGCCGACCATATATCGATACCCAGGTCTACGAGTCCTTCTACTACCTGCTCTGACGTTCGTACAGAACTGAATAGGCTGCTCGGCAGTACTCACAACAGTTGGGGGAATCATGATTTCTCCTCACAGCATGTGTACGGGATTATATTCCCGAACGCCTCGTGGTCTGGATATGTCGCTTTGATTTCGAGTATGTCACAGTCCACATGTGCTGTGACATACGGCAGTGCTGACACTTCGTCGGAGAACGCAGTATCGTGCACAACGCACAGGACTAGACAGTCGGTCCTCGTTGGATCGCGTTCGTAGATGGTGCTGCCCATCTCGCCCACTTCCCCAGAGTCCCGAAGTGGGTACGCCTTCGGGTCCGTCCATATCTCCACTGCCTCCCTGGGAAGTGCAAGGCCGCCTTCTCCGTCCGGATAGCGAGCGGCGATCCAGGACTCCCAGGCATCGACGTCAGTGATGTAGAGATAGCTGTGCACCCTAGCCTCCAAGCTGCGTGTTGGTGCCGTGGAGGACGATGAGCGGTTCAATGCTCGGACTGGTGGAATTGACAAGGGTCGCTCGGATGTACTCTCCGACCAGCAAGTACAGATTCACACTGCCAGAATCGTCGAGAAACTCAGCTCCATCGCCGAGGGAGTACTCTGTAGCGGCGTCGAGAGAGCCCTCAATAGTCAGCGTGCCGCCGCCTAGACTGTCCTTTGGAATGCGGATGTTCACATATCCGTCAGGATTGCGGTGCGACGGAGTGATTTGCTTCCAGGGAGTGCTACCGTCGGAGGTAAGCGCGCCTAGTGATACTGTTTTGAGATCAGCCATTGTTCAGTCCTTTCAAGACCTGAGGATGCTGTACGCGAGTACAGATCCAGATAATAGTGTTGGAGCCACCCACCCGATGACTTGCCAGAGTCTGTGAATCTTGTCCTTAGTAGCGCGAACCTGTTCAACCTTCAAGGTCTGAACCTGAGCGTCTAGATTGGCGAACTTCTCAGAGCCGACAGACAGTCGGCTGTTCTGGGCCTCCATAGTGACGCGCATACCTTCCACAGAGTTCTTTGTATCGGTGGTGACGGTTTCCACGACGGAGAGTCGACTGACCACCTCTATTTGAAATGGACTCAGGACTTCAGCCAGCATAGCCTTTACTTCGGATCTTTCGGACTGGTTCATCGATTACCTCATTAGAAATTCAGTGGATACAAGAGTAACGTTCGCGGTGTTTCCGAGGTTTGCCACCCAGATTTGAAATTGATCACCATTCTCCAGGTCAAGGATAGACTGCGTGATCATAGTCCTGGCGTTGCTGTCATCCAGGCCAAAGATGCCTGGAGACGACTCCTGCACGAAGCCAGCTCCATCTCGGTTTCTATAGACGTACACGGCGAAATTCGTCTCTCCACCCGTGCCCGCCTGGAGACAGGAAACTTGAGCGTATATGTTCCTCAACTCAAACGAGTCCGGACCAACATAGGTCATTGTCTGCCCGTCAGCTTCAAGTTGGAAGTTGAAGTTCAAGGGGCTCACAGTTAGATCGTACTCGGCGAGAACTGGCGTGCTTACTGTGCTGATCACTGTTTCTACGGCATTACCGGATTCACTGGCCTGAAAAGCACCGCAGACGCGCTGAATCACACACCAGTCAGAATCGTTCGCGATACTGCCCAGGTTCTGATGGAACTGCGTGAATGCCCCACCCTGTCGGATATACAGGTCCCCCGCGATGCCGGTCACGTTACCGATCGGATCAACAGTCCCAGTCTTCTGAATAATGTACGGCTTGTTCGTACTGAGATCATTTTCGTAGGTCTCCAGCAGTTCCTGGTGGGAACGATAACCCGAGCCGTCCGGCTGGGTCTGATCACTCACCAGGATCTTGTCGGTCGGCTGGAGCGCGAGTTGCTGGTCTGGGATTTCGTATACTTCGAGTGTCATGGTTTATTTCCTAATTCCAGGCTGTTACGTGTAGACCAACAGACGCTTCCATGTCGTCATCCGAGGATCCGGAAACATAGGCGACTATAAGGCGCGTCTGGTATAGTACCTGTCCGCCGTTCTTTCTGGCCTTCATCTGTAGGGTGACATTCGTTGAGGTCGGGGCTGTTGTTTCGACGGTCGTCCATGTATCGTCTATCGGGACATCAACTGCGAAATTCAGGAGCGAAGATTCTGTATCTGTCGAACCTGTAACGCGTAGAGTGCCTTCATCGGTGGTAACTCTCATGTCCCACATAAAGTAGTGCGTAAATCGCGGGGTCCCTCCCCCGTCTGGGAACCTTCTGGCGAAAGCCATACAGCAGTAGGACGTTTCAGCCCTAAGTGCCTTTGTTGTTATGTTCGAGGAATTGCCTTCCGTCCATATAGGCACCTCGTTACTTGTGGCTGTCGCGGTTGGATTTGACGTCGATGCGTAGTGGTAGCCTTTAGTAATTCTGGAAAATTCTGGGACAGGCATTTGACTCGCCCCGCTCGGAGTCACAGGGATTATAAGATTGCCGTGACCGTCTGGGCTTGGTGTGGAGCTCACCACCAGCGTCGAGCCGACGGCAGCGGTTGAGGAAATTGCACTTGCGCCTGCGTCAGCCTTTACACGGGGAGAAGGATCACCAGTATCATCGTGATCGGTGATGGCGAGCGGGTTGTCCCGCAGGCGCTCCATCAGGCTCTGTGTGATTGGCTGTTCGGCATTGGTTTCTGTTGGTGCGATAATGTTGTAGGCAGGCATAATCTTCCTAAATGGTTATCTGGTATGCGGGAGTTCCGTCTGAGAATCCGGGCTCACTGCCGACACCAAAGGGTTCGTCGTACGCGATAAATGCGTAGTGACTTCGAAGTTCAGAGTCGGCGTCGGAGTAGTTTGGAAATGGTGCGAGCGGAGTCAGTGAATGGGCGACGTCCTCACCGTCGAATACGATCCCCTCCCCGTTGAACACGAGGCCCTGAGGACCGGAGGTGGGATCGTCGTTCGGAGTAATGACGCCAGTCCGCTTGAAGGTAGTTCTCCCTTCCAGGAGATACCTGTAGCTCACGCCCGATTGCCCGAGAGTTTCGGCAGCTTCCAGGATTATGTAATTCAGTTCCCGAAACTGTCCGAATTCATTCTGAACCTGTCGAGTATTCAGTCCGACGCTGTCCCCAGTCCAGTAGTCGTCGTCCTTCGGATCTAGCCCAAGACTTACTCGAAGTTTCGTGTCCCGGTTATCGATCAACGTACGGTTGGCGATTTCGTTGCCTATTGGAGTCTGCCCGGCAGTTACCCACCTGGAACGAACTTTCGATATTCGAGCACCGTCTCCTTCAAACTTGCTCTCGGCTTCGATATCTCCAAAGACTGACCAAGTGCTGAAAAAGACGTCTTCGTCCATCTTGAATGTTGGATTGCGATGACCATACATAAGCCATGCCTGGGTGAGTCTATTGCCGACGGCACGACCGACGTCTATGGTGTCGGCCAGGATGTTTTCTTCTTCCGTCAACGCTGTCGGCAAGACCGCTGAGAACGTGAGGGTCGCAAGTCGGACAACCTGTTCTCGCTCGTCCCACCAATTGTAGACATTGTGTTTATTCAGCTCGTCCATATATTTTCGGACGCCCGAAGGCTGTGTTAGGAGCGCGGAGAGGCTGTACGAAGTGTATCCGGTTGTCGCAATTATCGCGTCCCACTCGTTCAGTGGGTCCACGAATTCCGACGCGATACCTGACACGTCTACGAGTAGATACTTTATTATGTCCTGGATCGGGGTATCTTCAAATAAATGGCAGAGCTGGACGGATGCCCCAGACCTGTGATCAGCTGGAATATTTGTGTTCTGCTCGTAGAACGACGGCATAATTGCGCGGTCAACGTACATCGTCCCTGGAATAGGTACGAACGACACCACCTTCATGATCTCGTTATCTATCCGGACATACTCTTGACCGTCAGCAAACCAAGCGGCCATCTGACCCTGAGGGTCGTCCACCGTCACAGCTTCGCCAGAGCCCGATGAGACTGACATGTCCTGAGTGATCTTGGTCGTGGGTGCAGAAGGGAACTGGACACGCTCCTCGTCTGCCAACTTCAGCGGATCCTTGGCAGTAATAGACACGTCACCGCTAGGGCTCGGCCCGTCTATTTTGTGGAGGATGTACGAGCGCTTGATAAAGTTGCTGATATCGAACTGGTCATTTTCGTCCAGGTATCCAGTATAGACATTTATCCGCCTGGATTCGTAGAATGGATTGCGAGCGAGCCACTTGCCCCAGAAGGTTCCATTGTCATCAGGGACGTAATTCCTGGTGGAAACATACGGGTCGATGGACACGTCGGTCCATGGAGAGTCCTTCAACTTCACTACGCATGTCGAACGCATGCCGAAGCCACGGTTCGGTTCCAGACGTGTCGGAGTAGTCTCTATCGACATCAGGGTGGGGAACACTACCGGGTCTCCGGCTTCCTGCATGGCAGAAGCCACGCGACTGGAGGCGAACCGATACTTGCGCTTAGTTATCGGATCAGTCGGATTAGGTCCGAGATTAGTGGCGTCAAAATTCCCCTTGTCCAGGCAGGTCTGAAACGTGTTGAAACATTCAAGACCTGGAGCCGATGCCGCTTGACATGGCGCCACGCCGAAAGTATTTGAGCAATAGTCAATTTCCAGCTCTACGATGTAGACTGGTTCGTGACCTAGTTGCTTTTTCACCACGTCATAGGACATTAGACGATATTCCTAAGAGGCATGCTTACACGCATGAATGAGGCGGATTGATTCTTCGGCCCGTCGATCTTCGCTGCGGCGGCGAACGTGATTTCGTCTGGATGACCCTGCCAGTCCCAGGAGTAGAAGCAGGCGTACCGATTCATATGGATCGAGAACGGCTCCCACGAATTACGCACCCAGTCCTCCGACAGGTATTCGAGATCTATGGCGCTCTTTCTGTCCAGCCTGCGGACCTGACTGCCGAGGATAGATCCGTTCTCGGCGATGCTGACAGTGCGGACAACTCCCTGATTCAGGGTCGGGGGGTTTAGTCCGTCACGCTGACCTATCTGTGGAACCAGCCACGGGCCGACAGCCACCTGACGAATGTCAAGAGCTGGACCATTGAAGAAAATGCGAACCTTCGCCCCGGCGGGCACAACCACACCGGAACCATTGAACGATGCAAGTGGGACACCCGAACCCACTTCCGCCGAGGCAAAGGTCGCAAAATCATTGAAAGTATCACTGCCGGGAGCAGTCTCGTATTGGACGACTATTTCAGTCTCCACTCCTGGAGTGGGATATATGCAGGCCATATTCAAAGTCGTGTCTGCGGTCAGAGTCGCGTCCAATGTTGAGACGCCACTGGTCCGGAATAGTGAGAAGTCTCGCCAGTCGACAGAATTAGCAGGCTCGAATCCTGAAGTGATGGACCCGCTATAGTCCAGCGATGCTGGCTGTCTCATGGCGGAGTCCCAAAGTAGAGCTGGATATACGCAAGCCATCAGACGTCCGTCCTTACCTTGATTGTCGCACCGTCTCCGAGTGCTTCGTTTACTGCGCCGAGCATGCCTCGAACGCTAGACTGCGAGAATGATTCTCCGCTCATGAAGACGTTCGCTGTGGTGG
>Ga0164321_10000003_pt1 | contig 44274 bp, 63 predicted proteins | sample GuaBasSediGuay12_FD_121799 | JGI IMG/M metagenome (GOLD analysis project Ga0164321, IMG submission 121799) | Subseafloor sediment microbial communities from Guaymas Basin, Gulf of California, Mexico - Guay12, Core 4567-28, 21-24 cm | ecosystem: Environmental > Aquatic > Marine > Hydrothermal... | reverse complement strand
GATGCTTTAGACACTGTAACGGGAGGAAAATGGTCCGAAAGCCAAAAAGCTCGCACTCAAGCAGCGGAAGCTTTGGGTATTCAAGATAAAAAGACTTCTATCTCTAAACCGGGGACTCCTAGCACCTCTTCGGGAAGCGCTCAGTCTTCCTCTAATGCTACTGCTCCTATTAACACTTCCGCAGGATCTCAAGGTGGAGTTCCTTTGGCTGTAGTTATCGGTGGATTAGCAACAGTCGGTATTATTGGTATTCTTTTGATGAGAAAGAAGAAGAAATAAATGCCTAAGCACATCGAACCCATTGTACTTGTTGACTCCAACGAGCCTGGAATCATATACGAAGTAGTCACTCCTGCGAACTCTATTACTTTGGATAAAGGGTTTTATCGGATAGCTATGGGGTCAGGATGTTATGGGATGTGGGCGTTAGAGTTTCTTCCCGTCATCACCAACGGGTGCGTAATCGGGGCGAACTCGGAGCAAGTCATTTATGTTCCCGAGGACAATACGGTTTTTGGGTGCGTTAAAGGTACTTTTTCCGCTAATGACGGCGAGCTTTCTATAAACCCTCTTTTGGTATGGGAAATGCCCGGAAATTACCCTCCCACTTATTCTCTTTACCTTCCTCCCGTTTAAGGACGCCTCATGCCTACCCATACTTTACCAGTTGTTCAGTGTAACCGTGACGAAGTTGGCGTCATTGTACGGGTACGGGCTCTTTTAGCTGCCCCTGTTCTTTTAGACGCAGGTTTTTATAGGATTTCAATGAGCAGTGGGTGTGTTGGTACTTGGGCTTTGGATGTAACCCCATCAGCTACAGTTGGAAGCATCATAGCGTCTGACTCTTCTCAGATTATTTATGTCCCTAAAGATGGAACTGGTTTTCAATGTTTTCAAATGCCCACCTCCATTAACGATGGGGAGCTGTCTATCAACCCTCTCCGAGCGTGGACGATGCCCGGAAACGATCCTCGGCAATACGATTTATTCCCCTTGGCTTAATTTTTGGAGTTTTTATGCCTCACAACATTACTAACCCAGCAGAAGTAGACGTAGACGTAATAGAGGAGATTATTTACGAATACGGATTTCCTCAAGGCACCTCCGCAGATCAAATCTGCCACACCCTAGCTAAAGATGGTGTCTACGACCCTAAAGACCCCCAACAAGCCGAAGCAGTAGACGACATGGTGGCAGACTATCTTTCGGACGTTGAAGACCCCTTTTGCGTAGGGTGCGGAAAAGAAATCGGAGAAAAGGAACAATGTGAAAGCGTCGAAGGCGGTCTCATTTGTTTGGATTGTGATGAGCTTCAAGAGAACCCCCACGGAGAGGTGCATGAAAAAAATCCTAGTAAGCGCTGCGAAAAGGTCGGCAGAGCTGCTGAAAGAGCTTGCGACACTAGCGAAAGAACTGGTCGCGCTGTTATGGCAGGAGCCCAAAGAGCAAGAGATGAGTTCCGAAGAAACCCTTACCCCGATGTTAATCGCGCTGGTGTTATTAGTTATAATAATGCTCACCCTGGCGGCACTCCTGTCGCCTCTTCTACACGACGCTGGGATGCGGATGCCGTAAGACGGTCTGCTAACGCTAGGCAGATGTACCACGCCTCTACTTGGGTGGAGCCGGGTAAAGAAGAAGATAAATCAGCTTACAAGTTTCCTCATCATTATGCAGATGAGGATAACACCCTTTCCCCTCGCGGAGTCTCGGCTGCAATGGGGGCTTTGATGGGAGCGAGATCTGAACGCTGGGGTGGTCCTCATTTCCCTGATGTTAATTACGAAAGCGCCCGTCGGGGGATTTATAAGCATCTAGCCGAGCATTATCGCAGGGATTTAGGGCGTGAGCCACCTCCTCTTGAGCCCGTTGGCGGCAGAGAACGTCTACCAGAGAGAAAAAGGCAGCGGCTTAACGGCAAAGATGAACTTCACGAATCCTATATGAAATCTAAAAAGTCAGATCACGATGAAGTTTGCATCGAGTGTGGCGGCGTATTAGCTACCACGAAAGAACACGGCCATCCCGTATATCCTTATTACATAGACAAGTCTTGGTGCCCAGACGAAGCCTGTGAGATGTATATGGTTACTGAGCTTAGAAGCAACCCGCCTTCGACTTGGACTGTAAAATTCCACAAGCGTTACGGCAACCAGGGTGGAGACTTGGGCAAGATTGCCGCCGTCACAGGCTTTAAGCGGTCAACGCTCGATAAGGTTCGGCAGCGCGGTTACGCCGCATGGCATCAGAGCCACCGCAAGGGCGTGTCGCAGGCCGCATGGGGACTTGCTCGGGTCTACAGTTTCGTTATGGGAGGTCCAACCTCAAAGGGTCCAGACAAAGACCTTTACGACGCTGATAAGGCATAATATTAAGAGAAAAATTAAAAAGAATAGAAGAGGTAAATAAATGTCCAGATATGTAAACAGAGGTTTAGCAGATTATGTTCCAGTTTCTCAGTATATGGGAACTCTAGGAGAGCCTTTTTACGCACAAAAGGGATATGCCCTTGGTGTAGCAGTCGGCACAATAGGCACTTTGGTCGCCTGTATGATTTATAATAAGGTAAAGGGTAAATAAATGGCACGGATTGATGGATTAAGAGAACAAGTTGGAAATTACGTTCCTGTCTCCCAGTACATGGGGAATACAACCTTAGGTGGTAAAGATTGCGCTTGTTTAGGCGAAGCTGAAAAGGTTAGTGTCGGTCCTGCTGGCACCCTTCTTTTAATGTTAGGTATCGGCGTTTTCGTAGGCTACATCGCAGTTAAAGGTTAAAGATGACACTTCCCTTATCACCAGAAGAGCTAAAAGCTTATAACAATGTCCCTACCACCCCTACTTCTCAAAAGTTGGGTGATACCATCAATGCTTTGGTTGGCGGTGGGGGCGCGGCAGGCCAAAAGATCAATTTTGCCACCACCCCCACTTTAGCAGGGGGAACAGGTGTTTTTACTACCGATATTAGTATTCCTGCCGACCCAGACAGAGCGGGGAAATGCGTCCTTATCATTTATAGCTCTTCTTTAACTGCCTCACTCACGGGGTCTGTGACGGGAACTGTAGTAGGCGAAAACCTTACAACGGCGACCACTTTAGCTACGTTTAATTTTCAAACTTTTGGAATTAATTATACTTGGGTGGATTCTCTCACTGCTAATTTGGGAGCTGGCTTAGGACCGGGAAGTTACGATGCGGGAGGAACCCCCGTTACAGGTCTATCGGGTACTCCGTATGTGGAAAGCATTAGCTCCACCACGCAAACGCGGCAAGCCGTAGGTTCGGGGGCAAATACTTGGGTATATTTAGACACTGCTCCCTCTGTAGCCGCTTCTACTTACCGGATAACTGTTTCCGGTTTTCCTAACATTGCTGATTGTACTTTTAATCCGGGATTTCTTATAGCTCTCCACCCCTTTGAAATAGGGGTTTAGAATGACGCTGCCCCTATCTCCCGAAGAGCTTAAAGACTATAATAACATGCCGTGGACACCCAAGAGCCAACCCTTGGGGGATACTATTAATGCTTTGATTGGTGGAGGATTGGGGGGAGGGGCTAAGATTAATTTTACAGCCACGCCCCAACTTGGCTTAGGGGGACCCAATACTGCTGTAGTAACGATACCGCCAGATCCCAACCGTGCAGGAAAATGTGTGGTTATTGTTTATTGTTCCCCTATCCGAACAAGTATCTCTACGAACAATACTATTTCTTTGGCGATGCAAAATCTTTCTACAGCAACCGCCTTAACTACCTTTACCTCTCAGGTAACAGGGTTTCCGGGTTCTCCTCTCAATGACGGAACAGTCACAGAGGTCGTAGGAGCAGGTTTAGGGGCGGGAACCTATGATGCAGGGGGAACCCCCGTAACAGGGTCTTCTGCTACCAATTATTTATCCGATGCTTCTATTACAACTATCCCTGATGCCAATGCTTCAGATGGAGCGGCTACCTTTGTTTGGGTCGATTCTGCACCCTCTGTGGGCGCGAATTCTTATGAAATGACAATAACACCTAACGGTGGTTTTGATTTCGTAACTAACCCTTCTTATCTTTTTGCCCTTCACTCCTACGAGATCGCTACCTGATGCCTATTTACGAATACAAATGCACCAACTGTGAGCGGGTTCAGGAAAAAATGGCTAAAGTGGGGGATGCCGCTCCCCCATGCTGGATTTGCAATAAGGAAACAATTAAGGTGGTAAGCCAATCCTCGTTTTCCTTAAAGGGGAGAGGGTGGTATAAGGACGGGTATTCCTCCACCCCTCAAGGAGCTTAAAAAATGAAATTAAGAACAAAGCTCATTTTAGGTGGTTTGGCCCTTTTATACATTTATAATCGTAATGAGAGAGGAATAGCCTCTTGGTACGGCAAAGATTATCATGGCAGGACCACCGCATCCGGTGAGCCTTATGATATGTGGGCCATGACTGCTGCTCATAAAAAGCTCCCTTTTGGCACAATGGTAGAAGTAAAAGATTTAGATACCGGAAAAAAAGTAGTTGTTCGCATCAACGATAGAGGGCCGTTTGTCTGGGGACGTATTATAGATCTCTCTAAAGGTGCAGCAATTGCCCTTGGAAGTCATGAAAAAGGCCTAGCTAACGTAGAAATTAAGGAGATTTAAATGCCAAATATTGGAACAGGGTGCGTAGTAGTGGGAGATCAGGCTAATGGCCTTCCCCTCATCATACCCAACGCGGAAACAGCTTTTATAAATCATAACGCAGGGAAACCATACCTTTATATTTTGACGACTAGCGCAGCTCAGGGTCAACCAACTGGGGAATTAGCTTCTGGTCTTATTTATCAAAATGGGAATAATACGACTCGTATTACTAACACATCGGGAAGCACTGTTGGGATTTATGTTTATATTTACTTTGAGATCTTTAGCCCTCAACAAAGCGGGTTTATTCCCGCTTCTGACGTTAATGTCTCACCATAAAGATTAGATACGCCTTAAAGGTTTTATTAGAAGGATAAAAAATGGGAAGCGCCATACCACAAACAGGAATTATACAGGTAGGAAGTCCAATCGATCCTATTCTCCTACCAAATAACGATCAAGTTGTTCTTTTTTGGCCTAAGCTACCAGCAGCCGTACCTCCGGGCACAATTGTAAATCAATACCAAAAAATGTATTCTTGGATTTGGTTCGTAGGAGAGGCGGGGGATGCAGGAAACCCCAAAAGATACGGCATGGCAGGGCAGACATTCGATGTGCCCGGTTCCGCCTCTCCGTGTCTTAGGTTGGAAACGGTGAGTACCAATGGCCAAGGGTTTCGAAATGTTTCCGGTACGGATTTAGCTTGTTATGCTTTTGGTATTCCCGAGGGTGGGTTTTTAAGCAATTTAGTAGCTTCTAATGTACCCCCACAGGGCAATTCTTTAGTTAATGTTCAAATATTTTAGTGTAAGTGCGTAGTGTTTGCGGCGGGGGTCTTTTTGCTTCTATGGGGTGCGAAGATTTTTTTTACAAAAGGTGCTGTATGAATGTATGAATGTATGTATGTATCTCGCTCCCACTTAAAGAAGAAAAACAAAAACCCACTACCATAACAAATAAATTGCGGAGCGGCTGCGTGATGCACAAATACATAGATACATAAATATCCGCTTGAGGGCTTGCACACTTACATACGCCGGAGTTGTCAGAGTTTTCAAAACCCTCACATTACCGTATTCATTATCTTTTTTTAACAAATAACATGAAATGCGCTTAGGGAACTGCTATATAATGTATAGCGAGCCTGTTTATTGAGGTGTTGAAAAATGTGCGTTAGCTAATTCTGGTTATTCTCCTTATTTTCATATTCTTCCTCTTCGTCTTCTTCGACAATATACAGTTATCATCTTCCGATTTCGCTTCCCAACCTCTGGATTTATTGGACCTACACCCACTAAATCCAGGGGTTTTTTAATAGTATTTCTTTTTAGGAGTAAGCTCTAAAATGCGTTTTTTGCATTGCTCTCTGGTTTCTACTTTTTGCGTGTAAAACCGCATAAAACCCCCTGGACTATGTAAAAAAGGGGGCAAGCCTTCTACCGTGAACCACCATTGCTTGGTTCCGCGATAAGGTTCGGCTGTTCCAAGTATTCGCTTATCTGAAGAAACAATAAGATTAAAACCACGACCATAGTTCTTGTGGTAACTTTCAGTTTTAACCCATTCGGTTTCTACATTTAACACGTTAGCCATATGACTCCCCCTCTTCACCTACTTCAGCCTTTAAAAAGTCTACCGCTTCGTCGAAGCCGTCCATGTAGGCAATATGGGCGAAGGTTTCGGCTACATCTTCTTCTCTTTCGTCTCCTGAACCCGCACCTACTGAGTCAATATAAGCATGTCCTAATTCATGAAATAGCGTGAGATGGGCTTCGTCTATGTCGTGAACTCTATCGGTTAAAGCAATAACTGGAGAGAAAGAAGTACCGTTAATATATCTTGCCAGATGCCCCTCCAAGTCCTTGTCTTCAATAAAATACAAAGCAACAGGGCTAGTATTCAAGTGGTGGGAAAGCTCTTCTGCTTGGGGGAACGCCGTTTCGTAAGCTTCCATAGAAAGCAGGGAGGGAGAAGTATGAGGCTGGTAATCCCAGACAGGGTGGTACTCGGCGCTCGATTTCCCAAGGGTAAAAAACTCTTCTATTTGCGTAAATATTTTCATTTCTTTTAATACTCCGTATTGGCTTCGACAGGTCCAAAAATAGGGGTGTCAGTCGTTCCTTCCACTCCCATAATTTCCCACCGAGCTGCCGCAATGGGGCGTTTCCCGTACACTGAAGCGGAAACCATAGCAAAATCCCATTGTTTTTCTTTGGTCGCCCTTCCTAACTTATTAGGGTGTCTGTAATCGCACCAAAAAAGGGACCCGTTTTTAGTGAAAACGCATACCGCATGACCACTTAATCGTTTGTTTTTATCCGCCATCGTGTAAATGCAGAACCAAACTCTGTCAGCTAACCCAGATATTTTTAATTTTACCCCATAGAAAAGAGCGTGATCATCACAATCACCAAAAGGTAAAAGAAAATCCGACCTTTTTTCAAGCAAAGAGGGGTGGGCTAAATAATCCAACTTGCCCTTTAGGGGGTCGCTTAAATATTTACGCCCCCAGTCAAACAAAGGGGGGATTTCTTCTAGGGAGTCTACGCTTTTTACGGGATGGGATACTCTGGAGCAGTACATGGTGAACCTGTACCAGTCTCTTGTGAGCCACATAAAATAAGTATAATATTTTCTAACGCACCAAATCCAAAAGTCCCGCACTAAAAGACGCCTTGGAAAGAAGCTAACTCAAAAGGGTAGTCATAGGGGTCGAGTTTGCTAATATTTTGGGGGGCAGGTTTTTTGCCTAATATGTAAGCTTCATACATATAATTGTATAGTCCCTCAGCCAGGGAAAGGGATAAAGCGCCCTTTTCCTTTTTTACATATTTCATCTGAAGGAGCCAATTTACAAAATCGTGATCGTCTTTCCAGGTCTTTTTCATCTTACTTCACTTTGTTACGAGGTGCGTATCTTTGAATTTTAATTAATGATGGAAATGATTTTGAAGTCAAGGTTTTTAAACATAACTTCTTTTTTCTTCGATTTTGTATATTAAGCTTTTTAGAAATTTGGTGAGGAAGTTTTTTGCCAGTTTTTAAGGAAGCCCATTCTACCGGGTAAACCCAACCTTGTTGATCTATACTGTGGCGCAACGACCAATGAAAAGTTTCTATACCTTCCTCTTCTTCTTCATCCTCTTCCCATTCCCACTCCCATGAATCACATTCTTCGTATTCCTCTTCCTCAGAACCCGTGATGGCAATTCTATATACTTCTCCATTGGAATGAGCATCGTCATAGCTTTTCTCTTTTGAATGAAACATAACGACTTCGTATGTATTCGGATATTTTCTATAAACCACAGCTAACCCCATACTCTCTAATATTTTGCCGATTTTGAGTATAAGGGTCTGAGCCAGTGCAGTCGAGATTGCCATTTTTATTTTTTATTTTAAATATTTTTAATTGTCAAATATCGTCAATAATGTATTTATTTAATATAAAAGGGCTTTTTTTAGCCGTAAAAGCCTAAACTCGTAAGTACCTGAAATCATTGAGGAATCTCTATGTTACAAAACCTATTCATTTTGTAACATAGGTCCTGTACGCCTCTATAAAGGCTTAAAATATAAAAGGCGGGTAAATATATGGAAGAAAAACCAGCCTCTTATATCCTATTATAGAAATAAAAAAATATAAGTCCTTATAAACAAAGGATGTATTAAGGAATAACAGAAGAGTGGTGGCTTTCTATAAGCCAATTACCATCATGGGGTTTAAACACATAAGTAAAACGAGCCCTTTGGGTCTGAGGTTCGCCGTTTTCTAGGAATTTAAAAGTATATATTCCAGATGTAGCCAATCCATTACCTAGGCTTTTAGTGGTAATGGAATCAATATTGGCGCAGAGCCCTTCTTTTTGCATTAAGTTTTCAAAATATCCCGCTATTTCCCCTCTTCCTTTTTTAACTTTCTCAAAAGTGGGGAGTAGCACCGCGTTTGGAGAATAAAGCTCTACGATGCGAGGGTCTCTTTTGCATAAAAGGTCTATCCAGTTTTGTAAAAACACCTGAGCCAAAGAATCTACATTTCCGGTAACAGAAACCTGTTTTGTGCTGTAATAGTTCCTCGCATTATAATATATCGTCCCAATACCTAAACTTCCTAAGAGCCATTTTCCCCAAGTAGGGATTTCTTTTCGGGTCGCAGCCCATATCATAAAGGGTCCGTATATAAAAATATCCGCCAAACGGACAGTCTGGCTCTTGCTTATTTGATGATTCGTATCTTTACTCATTTGCTGTGTTTCCATTGTCTTTCCTTAAAAATTAGGTGTGCCCAAAGAAGTTATGTGGGGAAACTCTACTTGCATAGATTCCATTAGATGCTCTACTTTTTCGTTCATCATCTTCCCCCAGTTCACAACGTCTCCGTCTTGTGCCACCTCTGAATAAAAGGACTCTACGAGGGCACGGGCTATTCCTTGTCCTTCAAACCCTCTCCTGACACGCATGTAATCTATATAAAAACCGTTATCACCACGGGTTGTATAATCCAAAAAAGCCACAATACAATCATTCCCTACGCCAGGTATTATTTGCTCTAAAACAGGTTTTTTTAATCGTTTATAACCTCTTTTAGAATGAGTTCGCCATTCCTCGTAATCGCCAAAATACATATCTTTTTTAGATTGGGGCTCTTCAAGCCTGTCGTCACATAAGGCAATGCGAAAGGGTGAAACGGAGGGACCGTACTTTTTGTATTTTAAAGGGGAGGTGAGGAAAAGAACGGAAAAATTAGGAATCGTGGGAGAGGGCATCTCTTCAATGATAATATCCTCTACGGAGGAAATCTCAGAATCTCCAAACACTTTTTGCTTTTGAGTTTCTAAAGCAGCTTTTTGCTTTAACTGGGAAGGGGAGAGCGGTGACGGGTTTTGGTTCATCTTATTTTTAGAACGCTCTATGTAAGGAGCAAGCCATTCGTTCTCCCCCCTTAGCTCTCGTAATATATCTTCTTCGGTTCTTCCCTTGGGTCCCGGCTTTTTTATCCACCCAAGTTCGCGAGCCATCGCGTCTGTTTTAATCGCTTCGTCTAACATCCCCGTCAACATTTTGCTGTGATACGACTCTTCATAATCAGGGTGATCTGCGGGGAGAGAAAGAGCCTCCTCCAAATCGTCAATTAAATCGTCAACAAAGGGGGAAGGTCTTCTAAAGCTGCTCTCGGAAGATTTGCTCATGCTATTGCATATATCATCTATGTTTTTTTCCATACGGGCATAGATAGAAGAGTATCCGCCTAAAAGGTCTAAATAAGAAAAAGACATTGTATTAAAAGGGTTGTTCATAGGGTGGTCAAACGCTTGCCCAAAATTCCCAGCCATTTCTGCGCCTCTAAAATAACCCAAAAAACATTTAGAAAATTTTCTTTGAAAAAGAGTATGCGGAAGATAATATTTTTCGGCATATTCCTGCAAATCTTCTTCGGAAGTGAAGTAATTCCAATTACGGTTAGATCCTTCTCTGGTAGCAATATCAAAGGCGTGACGCCCTGACCTTTGACTACCCCCTGACATTTTCCGGCCTGCAATAGTTTTAAGGACTGATACCTTATCACCAATTACGAAACTCCCGTATTCTTGTTTGTCAAAAGAAAGAATAGTTTTAAAGCGGTAGTCTCTCATATTTCCATCGTAAAGATGTAAAAGACCATCTACGAACACGTTCCCATCCGGGAAGGGGCCTAAAAATCCTATTAAATCCCATTCACTTCGATTTGTTATCTGCGTTCCATCATCATTATAGGATTGAAAAAATATAGGGTCATACCACCCTTCTAAAAAAACATCTGGGGCATCGGCGACTTCTTCTACCTCTAAACTATCCCCTAGAACGGAAATTTGAGGATCGTTTTCCAGCTCATCTAAAGCAGCTACGACTTCCAGCCAATCAGTAATAGGGGGAGCAGTAAACCGAGGAACGCTCGTATAGCTTTTTGTTTTAGGGTCCACATATTTAATTCCAGATTCTCCCAAAAAAGAAACCGTAATACGCCAACCTCTAAAATCGGCCATTGGGGGAGAGTGGACGCCATCATCAGGATAGCAAGATGGGTTGGAACGCGACTTTCTCACTAAATCTAGCTCTGAGGCGCGGTGCATCGTTTTTATGGGCTTGCTTTCCGAGGGGTGACGATACTTAACGACGTACATATCTCTTTCGACATTGGCTCGAATAATTTGACCGGAATACATCCCATTAATAATAACAACATCACCGACATTAAAGGCCATCTTTTTATCCTCCAAAGTCGCTTATGGTTCCATCTGTGTTGAACAAGGGGTCCATGTCTGCAATCCATTCCTCAGCGCTATCGTCGCTGGTAGAGTTTTCATAAGCGCTTAGAGCATCTGAGACCAGCCTACCGCAAGCGTCATTAATTTGGTCTCCTATAAATCCTTCTTGCGTAGGAGTTCCTAAAAGAAAGCTAATAAAGCTATCTAATTCAGAACAAAAAGTTTGAATAAGTTGGAAAAGCTGGCCTCTGTATTCTCTTTTTAATTTCTTTTGCTCGGTACGAGAACGATCCGACCATTTCGGCGTATTGACCGGATACTTCTTTTCTAAGAACTCAAAAACATCGAGCCCAATTGTTTTCTCTATCATCCTCACTAAAGGCGTTGCGCCACCTGTAACTCTGATGATTACATCGTTTATATCAAAATCCTCGGGAGGGAGGGAGTGTGCGGCGGGATTTTCGTTATTAAAAAAATAATCTGTCAAAGTATTATCAAAATAATCAAAAGTAAAAGGATCGGTTGGGTCACGATAGCCCCCTTCGGGGTGGGATTCGCACACCTCTTCTACGGGGAACTCGAAATGTAACTGTTCGGAACCCCAGAGATGATCTTTTAAGGGTCCTCCAGAAGAATAAAAAACATCTATAAAAAGAAAAAACTCAGCTAAACGTATCTCGTCTACCTGAGACCTCCAACTTTTTTGTTCCACATCAACATAGTCAAATTCGAGTGGGGCGTAACTCAAGCCTCCAGAAGACCCCGTAGGGGTATAATCTTTAAACAGGGAGTTATAAGAACCTAGTTGCGACATAGGCATCTCTAATTTTTTATCTTCTAAAAATTCTTTTATTTCAGCATCATACATCGTGGATTTAATAGTGCATTTAGAGTCGGCACCATAGGGATCTACAATCAAAGTAATGTCGTCTCGGTCGAGCCCTAAATAGGGGTGAGCCTCAATAAAATCCTCAATCCACCAGTCTAAAGAATCCTGATCTTCCAGGAAATTTTCTGAAAGATATTCCCTAACTTGAGTTATAGCATTTTCTTTCGCGTCTTCAGATAACCCGGAAAAGGGGACACCTTTGAAATTGAAAGAGGCAGAATGTCTAGAATGTAAACTTGTGCCCATTTTAATCATCCGTGAAAGAAACTGTTACTTCTTCCCAAAGGGTGTCGCGCCAAAAAATAGACTCAAAGCCGCCGCCGATAATTTCAGAGAGGGTAACTTTCGCATTGAAAATGTTTTTTTCCACATGGGAAATTCTGTCTGGTTGAGCGGTCACGTTACTTAAATAAGTAATAACTGACTGAGGAAAATCGTCGTCACTTAGCAAAAAAGACCCTTTAGAGGTGCGAGCAGAGTTCGAAAGGGCCGATTGAGCCACATTGATGAAATAGGTTTGTATGTTTCGCGGCGTGTAGGTGCGAAAATCGGTTAAAATTCCCGTATAAGTAACCCGGTAAGCAAGAATTAATTTAAAAAGAGCGTTTAAAAGTTCAGAATTGTCGGTCTCAGTAGGGTTTTTCTTTAACTTGTTTCTTTTATACCCTTTTCGATAAAAATTAGGGTCTAATAGACCTGCTGCCCCTAAAGCTGCTAACTGAGCAGTGAAGAGGTCTACAGTTAAAATTGCTTCGCTCTGGTTTTCATAGCTATCGTCATCTTTGAACTCAAAAAGAGCTTTTTCAGCCGTCTGAGCGGCTTGAGTAGCCATCATAAAACCGAGAGGAGGGGGTTCGCTCTGTCCACGGTAGGGGTCTGTCATGGGTGCGTTGCGGATTTTGGCAATAAGTCTGCTTAAATTATCGTCCGTAATTTCATCTTCCTGCCAATCTTCGATGGCATCCATGATGTCTAACAATCCCCAACCCATCTCTTTATCCCAATCAGTTAAAGACTGAGAATATGAGGGAGATCCTCCATAAGAAGAAGGAGGGCCTACATAGGATTGCAGGTCTGGGTACTGCCCCCGAGGAGTTAAATCTTCTTTTTTCTTAGAAATTGGCATATTTTTCTCCTTTTAACTCCAAGTGATAATACCTTTTATCATTGATTTTGGTCTGGAACAAACCTTTACACGATTAGAAACATTTCCTTCAATGGTAAGAAGGCGATCTCCCTCGTCTTCTAAAATAAAACCTGTGTGGCCTCTTCGCAGCACCTTATTTGAAGATCTATCCGACCCAGAACCCACTCTATCCATAATAAAAATATCTCCACCCCTTATTAACCGTTCATTAGGCTGAAAAAGACATTTATTTTTATTGGCCCAATTGTAAAGCTGAGAAACTGCGCCAAACCATTTACGAAAAGGGATATGTTCCCAAGAAGGGGCTTGCAAGCCAAGTTTTATCCAAGAGCTAACAGCGATAGCGCACCAAGGAGGAGAGGAAAGACCCGGAATCCTCCAATATTCGTTATAACCATCAACTAAATGAGCGATTTCAGGCCCTCGGTTAGAGCCCAAAGGGGACTCTTTTTTTCCAATATCTTCTATTGCTCGTTTGAGGACCGCTTCCTCTAGGTCTGAGCGAGAAGAGGAAGAGGCTATTTTTAAATAACGGTGTTTCTCGAATAAATCCGAAGATAAGGGAGGGCGAATTTCTCGAAGTAGACCCCAGGTTTTAGGTCCAACAATGCCGTCTACCAGTAAACCGTGGTTTTCTTGAAAAATCTCAACTGCGGCTTCAGTATGTTCCCCGAAGTGTCCATCGACATTCAACGAAAAAGAGGAAAAGCGGTTAAGTCTTTCTTGAAGCTCTAAAACCTCTTTTCCTTTACTTCCTCGTCTCAGCATAGCGACAAAACGCCTTCCATTTGTAACATACGTTTATCCTCGATTAAGCTCCGAAGGGCCGCTTTCTACATCTTCGTCCTGATCTTCTACGCTGGCATCAATAGAGATAACTGCCGCGTCAAAAACATGAAAGCTACCATCTAAGGAAGATGTTTTTCCTGCATCTAAGTCCACTGAAGAACCGCCGTCGCTGGGGGCAGAGGAGCCCGAGTCATTCCCTCCGTCGGATGAGGAAGGAATAGCTTCTTTTTTAGGTGTTTCGTCTTTCTTTTCACATTTTCCGCAATAAATAAGGGATGCAAGCATCCCTAATACCATCGCCAATTTTACAAATTTCATTGTTTCTCCAAAAATTATAGGTTTGATAAAAAAATTTTATATTAAGGGAAAAATATTTTATCCCCGCATTGGGTGAAAGACCCGTCCATAAGAGCGTCCCGAGCCATCGCTTCGTAATCTATATAGTATTTAAGAGATTCGGGTATATCTCCTTGGTCTTCGGTCAGTTCCTCAAGACGTTCTTGAAAATCGTCTTCGTCGCAAAAATAATGGTCGTCGTATTGAGACTGAATCTCGTCAAAGTCCCACGCTCCGCTGTTGTCTAAGCCAAAACATTCGGCAAATTCAAACCCGTCACTGCCGTATTCTTCAAACACGCGATATTGATTAAATAAAGATTCGAAATTATCGTTCTGAACTTCAGTCCCAGGTGCCAAAAAATTGTCTGTTGCACCGATAACTCTCCACCCAGAATCCCCTATATCGTCGGTTATTCCGTCTCTAGCGTCTTCGGCGTCCTCACCCATCCAATTATCGAGGTCATACCATATCTCCGCACCTGTCACAGGGTCTTCTATTTGAATACCGCTCTCAAAAGGGGAAAAAGCAGACCCGGTGTCTTTGTCTGGGGGAAGTGAAGCAGAAGGTTGTTTCTGAGTTGGAGCGGGACGCGGAGATGGACGAGGGGGAGGAGGGCCTGTCCAAATTTTAGAGCGAGAATGTAAAGACCTTGACGCCATTTATTTGCCTACAATGTTAGAAAGTAAGGTTTTGATGCGAAATTCAGCTTTACGGCGGAGCTTAGGGCTAATTTTATGGCCCCTAATTTTTTCGATAGCCTCTACGCCAGCGTTTATGGCTTCTTGGGTCTCAGTACCCTCTTTAATAAGTTTTTGAACAATTTCTATAACGTCTTCCGCGTGTTCCATTGTTTTGCGTAAATCAATTTCACCAGTCTTTTTCCACCCGAAAATAGCTAAAATAATTCCGGCTACCGGGGTCACTAGATTTGCTAATAAACTTGCTATGTTAGAGATTGATTCTAAATCCATTGGTCTTATCCTTCAAAATAAAATTAGGGAGTGACGGTAATAGATAACCTGGGATCGACAAAAACACCAGGAGAACTTTCTTCAATTGAAACTATATCTAGTTCCCGTGAATCGTCCTGAAAATGAAGCTGGGAAACAACAACACCACGTTGAGCGTTGGGGTTGGAAGTCATAATAAAAGTATTCAGATCCGGCTGGGCTTGTTGGTATTCTTCTGGGTCCCCCGTGCCATTACACCCAAACCAGTAAACAGAAGGAGGGGAAACTGAATCGTCAATATCCTTAGCTATGCCAAATTCCACTTCATAGGCCCTCAAATTCTCTTTTTTAACCACAGAAAAACCTTCGAGGGAACCAGAGACAATGGCCTGTCCAAATTGAATAGGAAGAATATTAATATTACTTTGATTTTTACCACATATGATAGTGGTCCCCGTAGCAATAGAGGCCATGATTACTCCTTTAAGGATAAAAAGTAGGGTTGATAACCGGGTAGGGGGAGGGAAGGGTGATGCCCGGTGCGGTAGGAGTCCCTTCGATCAATTGAACTTGAGAACTATGAACTTCCCATGTGATCTCTATAACGCATTGGAAGTCGTCAGGGGTGTCGTTGCGAACGGTTAGATCGTTGGTAAGGCCGTCAACATTAGGCACTTGAGCTATCCGAATGGCTCCGCCTGTCAAACCGGGAGTGCTTAAATCTGCACCATTCTCATCCAAAACGCGAACTTTCCAGGCCCCTTTCCCAAATCCGTTTTTAATACCCAGATTATGAGTAAAGGTTAGGGTGGTGTTCCCAGCGATAGTGAGCATCCCATAGGGCGCACTACCGTTTTTGCTAGATGTAATGAGAGTGACGCCTCCAGAAGAAAGAGCGGCCATTTTTTACCTCTTTTTTATCAGTTGGGGGCAAATGTTAAACGAGGGTCGTTGACATCGTTACCAGGGTCCCCGTTTCCGGTCCCCGTCACAATACTCAACTCTTTAGAATCCACTTCCCAATAGATAATAATGCAACACGCTAAGTCAGCACCTAAACCAGGACCAGGCTCGTTATTTGTTACAGTTATACGATTGTAAACTCCGGGAGAGTCCTCAGGCTGATTGACAAAAAACCCAGGATAGTCGGGGTTAGTCGCAGTTCCCGGAGCTATTCTCATGTTCATATTGTAAGCTGTGTAAGGAAGCCCCGACTTGGGGTCGGTGGCGTCGAGGTTCGTTACATTTACCTTATAGGCACGTTTACCTGTATTATGAGCAAACGTTAAAGTTCCGTTAAGTGGAATAACCAAAGGAGAAGGAGGATCTTGGTTCAATCCGCAGATAGACCCGTCGTTCCTCCCCCCTATAATGGTAACGCCTGTCGTGATAGCACTCATGTGACCTCCCTATGGGCCAAAAGGTCCAATCGTAATACGCGGATCTTCAAAAACCCCCGGAGAGCTTTCTTCAATAGAAACCAAATCCAGTTCTCGCGAGTTATCCTGAAACCGAACTTCGATACAAAGTTCGGCAGGACCACCTGGATTATTAAAACGCATAGTATTGATGTCAGGTTGGCCTTGCTGAAACTCGGATGGCACGGCGAACCTGTTGTCACCAAGCCAAGTCACGTCGCCATTGGGCAGTGTGCCTTTAGCAATGCCGCATTCCATTTCATACGCTCTTAAATTTTCTTTGTGAATAACTGCAAAATTCTCCAGTGAGCCGGATGTTTTGCCGTCGCCAAATTGGATAGGGTAAATATCGGGATTGCTTTGGTTTTTACCACAAATAATGGTTGAACCAGTAGTAATTGCGCTCATAACATATCTCCTTATTAAGGGTTAGGGAACAAGGGTAAAAACAATTTCGGGATAAGCACTCGGATTAGTGATGACAGGATTGGCTGGGTCCCCAGTGGGATTGGACCCTGCTACGAGATTTACTTGGGTGCTTAGAACTTCCCATGTGATTTCAATTACTATAACGGCGTCGGTGCCGCTACCGTTAGTAATCTCAATAATGTCGAAGAGTAAAGACCCATCGGGTTGGACAGCTCCGGGTTGAATAACCTGAAGACCGCCTATGGCAATAAGGTCTGCCCCGTCTGTGTTTAAAGCACGAACTTTCCATGCGCCTTTACCTGTTCCGTTTTTAGTACCCAACCCATGATTGAATACCAAGGTAGTACCCGCAGTCAAAGTCAACGGGTTAAGAGGGGCGCAGCCGTTTTTGTTAGCGCCAATAATAGTGATGCCGCCGTAAGAAATAGAAGCCATTTTTCTCTCCTTTAATGTTAAGAATTATTAGGGACCCGTTTGGTAGGTGATACGAGAATCGTTTTTATCGGTGGAAGGATTGGCATTACCATCCGCGTAAACCAGACTTAACTCTTCAGACTTCACTTCCCAAAAAACTTGAATACAGCAGGCTAGGTCTTCCCCAAGTCCGTTGTTACCCACAATAATTTCGTTATATACTCCAGGGGAAGCCTCAGGCTGGATAATAGTAACCCCTGGGTATGGACCGTTTCCGGGAGGAGCGGCAGGGTCGGGGGATGTATTCATGTTGGCAGCGGTATAGGCTTCGCCGGATACGGGATCAATGGCATTGAGGTTGGTTACATTAATTTTGTAAGCTCTTTTGCCTGTATTATGGGCAAATGTTATCGCTTGACCGTCAGGAATGATCAACGGGGTGGGAGGGTCTTGGTTAAGGCCACAAATGGACCCGTCATTACGACCGCCGATAATAGTAACACCAGTGGTTGTTGCACTCATCTTTAAACTCCTTCTTCTTGAACAAGATAATCTGCGGCTTTTACGCCGATGTAAGCAACAGCCCCCACTAAGACCATTCGGGTCAAAATAGAGGGGGCAGGGCGAGAAGCCAAATAAGTAGACAATGGATAATCAACTAACGCGGCTACGACCGCTGCTGTTAAGGCTTCATTTTGCATAAGTGCCTCATAACTTATCACCTTAAAAAGAGCAATTGCAAATAAAGATAGAAGATAAAATAATAAAGTATCTATAAATAAGGTTATGGGCCATACGGGGTACCGGGAAGCAGTCGCCCACGGCTGTCATGAGATAAAACCCACTGTTTCCAGTCTTCGTAGTGTGAAACAAAACGAGAAACAAATTTCCAAAGAACTGCGTCGGTTTGTTTATCCATCCCTAAAATATAAGAATTGGGGGCAGCTAACTTAGACATAACAAATAAAAGGTCGTACCCCTCAGTGGCGCATTCCCAAAATTTTCTCCCCATTTCTTCAGGATAGGACAAAGCACAGCGCTCTTTGCCGCGTTGGGCAGCGGTTTGGCTCATATACTTTACGAGATCTTTAAAGCGACCCTCCATCATATGGAGTTCCTCTAATTTGTTTTTAGTATATAAAGCTTTTTTCCAATAAGAACCGGAATTTCTAAGATAATCTTCGTATTCCATGCGGAGTCTCTCGCTTGGAGTAGGGCGCGAAGACGGATTATCCCACAAATCCGAGTCGGTTAAATAATCGACATGTTCCCAAAGAATTCTAAATAAATAATCAAGCTTAGAAAAATTGACATTATCAAAAATGACCCACGCATTTCCCTGATTATAGGAATCCCAGTAAGGGTTTTTAAGATTTTTTCTCAAAAATTGATGGATATGGCTTAAAGTACGCTGTTGGTTTGAAAGATGGAGACCGCGTCCCTTAACTCGTTCCTCGAATTCTTGGACCATACGAAAAATAAAAGCCATATCTATTAAGATGGCATGTACCAGGAAGTATATATCGTTAAGGGCGACTAGGTATTGGGTAGGGCCTTGATTATTAACCACATCGTAAAAAGAAACTTTAGAACTTAAATACCACAGAGGGATTCCGGCATCCTCTTCAGAAAAGGGGCAAAAAAGAGCTTGGCGACTCGCGGGAGGAAGGGGAGGGGAAGTGGTGGAAACTTTGGAGCGGGAATGGAGAGAGGGGTTATTCCTCATGCTTCCCTGTAAATTTTTATAAACCGCCATAATATAAGGATAATTATTCTCGTGCCCAGCATCGGCAGCTAAATCTTTGGCTCGAAACCACAATTCTTCGTCCACGCCTGCGGGGTTTCTTTTCATTTTATTCTCCACAATTAATGCAAGTGTAAACAGGGTCGCCAAGCTGTCCGAATCCGACTTCTTCTACGCCGGAACGCGAAAAGCACACGTCACATCGAGGGGGAAGTTGAGCGGTTCTTAAAAGCTCGGGAACGTAATTGCCCGAGCCTAACGTAATTTCCTCCTTCATATACTTCCGACGTTTGTTGGGGTGGCTGCGGTTATAAAATTCTATGCTCGAATTAAAAGCGCCTGAATGAGGAAGGTCAATTTTTTCAAGGTACCCCCTGGATTCTAAGTAATAATCTAACCGATCAAGGGTCTCTACTAAAGCGGGGCGTTTTAATAGAATCTCTTTCAGCTCATCAGGACCTTTAGCCCTAGCTTCTTCGATACGGCCAAGAAAAAACTCAATTTCGCCTGAAGTATATTCAAAATCTTCATTTCCATATTTAACAGCAAAGCTAAATCGAGACGGATCATCATTACTATGCCGCAAAACACCTAAATCAGCGTCAAAAGGAGCCTGAAGAGAGCCTAATGGAAAATCGGAAGAGAAAAAGGGACCCAAGGGAATCATTTTCGATCCGGTGCTAGGGCGACTCCAATCAAACCACTTTAAAGAAGTGGGAAAAATAAAATTTACCCTTTTGAGGGGAATGGGAAGATTGCCCGGTTCCCACCACTTGTCAGGACGGAGACGAGGGCGATGGAGAGAAGGATTCTCCTGTAGCTCCATATCGTCCTCAAACCAACACCCTCCCCAAGGTTTGTTGTATTGCTCCTCAGCTAACTCAAAATCCTCTTGGGTAAGCCTAATGGGGGGATTGGGGCGCATTCCAGCGGGTTGAGGGGGTAAAAGGCGACCGTAAACGGTCTCCGATTTGGCCCACGCATTTAGAGCGGGGCGTAGATCTCCTACCGAGAAGGGGTCTAGGCCCAGATAGTCCTCAATAAATTTCTTAACATCGGCCACTTCTTGTAAATTAGCTATTGTGGAGTGATCTCCGGGGTTGAATCCCGGAAGGCGATTGGTGAATCCCTTTACTTGGCGAACGGCAACGGGCTGTTCGTTTTTATCTAATTCTACCTCTATGGTCAAAATCGCCTTGGTGTTCGGTTTGCGGTAAGAATAGATGTCAATATCTCTGTTATTTATGCGCCTCCCATAACCCATGCCGGGGCGACCCACGCAATGTCTTTGCATTCTTCCCTCGTACCCCAGATTTTCAGGGGAAAGTAAGGCCACATAATTACCGTCTTCCCCTGACACGGAAGGGGGTCTCCAGACCACGTTTTGGGGGGAGGGATCGCGTTTGATTCGCGTTTTGCCTTTGGAAATGGTTTCTATTTCGTCAGCTAAAGCCGAGCGGTCAATCGTAAACCAAAAAAGTTCCGAAATAGAATACACGACCTCAACTTCATAAGAATCAGTAATACGAGGGTCTATCAGATCTTCTGCGTCCCCCAGATAAATACCCACATCCCGAAGGGCGTCTTCAAAAGCACGGGCGTCAGAAGGTAAAAGACCCCAAAAAAGACCGTTTTTTTCTACTTCGTCGAAGTCCCTCTCGGAGGCAGGATTCCACGAGGAGTGGGACTCTTCCAGACATATTCGCCATACACCTCTTGAGGAAGGCATATAACTATTGCACGAAGAATCGTCTTCATGCTCCATAACATATAAATCAGGTTCCCGGAGCATGTCATCTAACTCGTCTTCGGAGTAAGCGGCGAGACTTTCCCCAATGACTTCTTCGGCATGATCTAAAAGATCTTCAAAAGGAAGAGATTGAAGCTCGTCTTGAAACTTGTCTATTATCCACTCTCGCTCGTAATCCTCTAAGGCGTACTGTAAATGGTCATTTTTATACTCAAGGGCGATGGCGACTGCGTTCTCTACCCTTTTTTCTTGGTTTTCCCCGTCTTCGTTGTCGAAAAGTTCGTCAAACAGTTCGGGATCTTCCTCGCGCATTTCATCCATCTCATTTAAAGAAAAAGCGGTAAGGGGAAGGCGTTTGAGGTCAGCTAACGGAATTTCCTCCCACGGGACAATTTTAGATGTGTCCCCAAATTGAGTTAAAAGATCTGGTTGAGTAAACAGAGTGGGGTTTTTCCGGGATTTAGGGGGTTGTTTAGTGTGACCCCCTGGGCCTCCCCATAATACTTTATCTGCCCAATAAGCGGCAGAAGTGGGACCTTTGGCGATATTTTTAGCATGGCGGGATTTAAAACTCTGACGAGCTTCATCCGAATAATTATGACCATAACCTTGTTGGCCAAACCTTAAAATCTTTACCTTCCCTGCTTCCCGGATGGCAACAACTCCCTTTTTAGAGGAGTGAGAGGGAGTCAAAATAGGGGAATAGAGAGAAGAAAGACCGTATTTTTTTAACTTTTCTTTTTCGGACTGAGATAACGCCATTAGAGCCTCTTTAATACGGGTTACGGTAAACACGAGCGGTGTCAGAGGATTCGCCTTGAGTTCCCTTAACGTAAGGCTGAATCCAAATAGTTTTAATGTCCTTTAACCCTTTACCCACCCGTTGCATACGCCAGTGGCCCCTAACTACAAACCGCTTATCAATAGAATCGCGCTTAGAGCCGGAAGGAAGGGAGGGGGAGAAAGATGCCCCTAATTTAATTATTGAAAAGGGAGACTTATGCTTCTCAATAAATTGTTGGCGTTGTTTTTTAGAAGTAATCTTAGAAAGTCTTTTTTGTTGACCAGTAGTAAGACCTAATTCTCTTTTTTTATCTGCCCCTTGGGAAAAGAAATAAAGAAGAGGGTTAAAAATAGCTCGACCCCACTCCTGAGGAGTTTGAGGGGAGTCGGAAGCGGTAAGTAAAGTTTTTAATTTAAAATCATATTCCCCTAAATAGGCTTCTACTGGGACAGGCATATCCAAAGGAATGATAAAATACATGAATTGAACATGAGAAGGGGCCACGCCAGCGGGGGTAGAGGAGTACGCATTAATGCGTAAATGGCGAGTATAACCATCTCTTAAAGCCACATCTCCTACAGCGCCCACATAATCGTCAACATAAACGGAGTCTCCCGGATTCAAACCAGACTGAAGGATTTGACCACGAGCCGAGTAGTGATCAATATTATTTTCCGCAGATATTTTTTCAATTAACTCATGAAAAGTAAAAATCTCACCAGGCATTTTTTCGTAATCAATTACCTGAGCCATAAAACCATCAATATCCACTTGTTGTCCGGGATCGTCTTGGTTTTCGATAGAAAGAGTTCCTGGGGGAAGTGCGACGTATAAAGGAGAAATCGGAAGTTGAAAGTCCTCAGGTAAAATATTTACTTGAGTACGCATGAGCGCTTCCATCAAAAGAGGATCTACCTCTAAAATATTTCTCCCCATGTAGCGCCAAATGCTTTCAAGGGAATATTGAACAGCATAAGGAGTTCCAAATGCCGCGCCCACATGACTAAGAATGGAATTAGGGGCCACAGAAAAAGCGTCCGGTCCCATATTTTGAAAGCTCTCGCCAATATCCACAATAGCGTCCCAAGAATCATAAACTAAATTAAAACCTTGATCGCTTTGGCCTAGATACGCACCCATAGTGTGGGAAAATACATCTTTATTAAAAATAAAATGAAGCGGAAGTGTCTTAACGGAAGGCCCATGTTTCCCTTCGTAAGCCCAAGGACGAAATCCTCCACCTTCTTTGGTTTGGAATTTTTCGAGAGCGACAGGCATGTATCGACGGGTCATCAGGGCTCCTATAAAAAACAAACCATAAAGAAAATAGAAAAATTATTCAACCTAAGAGGTATTTAAGAGGAGGAAAGGTTGGGAAAGGGAGAAGGAGAAATAGTAATCCTATCCGAGTCAAAATGGACAAAAACCGAGTCTCCTTTATATACATTAAAAGTATCAACCGGAAGTTGAATGAGAAAACGGGATTCAGGCTTGGGTTGCTGCACTTTGTATTCTCTAACATCACCTACCTGAGGACTGCTGATGCCACGAGAAGAAGAAGCTTTAACACCTTTTGCTGAAAAAAAGTATTTCTCCAAGGCGCTCACATTGTGACCTTGTTCCGTAAGCAAAGTTAAAGTCTTACGGCAGGTAAGGGAGGAATAAGACTCGGTGGAAAGTGCCGCCACCCCTGGGATACCTTTAGTTAAATACAATAAAGCCAAATCTTTAACTCGGACAAGCTTGGCCCTAGTAGAAGGTTTGTCTTTATTCTTCGTAAGCTTAGGGGCGGCAGATGTTTTTTTGCGAGACATAAATTCTCCTTTTTGTTATAGCAATAAGAATAATATAACATTCTTTAGATATAAACACAAAGGAGAAAAATATTAAGCAACGTTCCTAAATCTCAAAAGATCTGAGCCTTGTGCGAGACGCAGATTGCCTGAAGCAGCAGCTTTTTTCATCTGCTGAGGGTCAATACCGAGCCGTGGGAGACCGAAATCGCCTGTAGTGTAGTCAATAGTGGCACGTTGTTTGTTGCGTAAAAAGTAGTAGATACCTGCCCCGCCAGCCATAATAGCTAAAGCAATAATAATTTTATTTTCCATATTAATCCTCCTGAGCTGCCACAATAGCTGCGCCAGCGGTAATTTCTTCTTTGTTTAGATAGCGGTTAAGGTCTTCGTCTTGACCTAGGGCCGCTCGTAAAACATTTTTTTTATCTTTGGCTTTTAGGCCAGCCTCTTTAATAACGTCTTTTAAAACATTTTCCGAATATCTGCACCCTTTAATATCTACATCAGGAATAGAAGGGGCTTTTTTCTTTGCTTTAGCTTTAGTTTTGGTCTTAGCTTTAGCCTTGGTTTTGGGTTTAGTCTTCGCTTTAGAGGCACTTTTCGGTTTTGGATCTTCTTTGGCGGAGGGAGAAGAGGGCTCATTCTTGCTTACGGAGGTAGCAGGGATAAGCCAGGGATATTTAGACATGAGAGACTCCTTTAGATAAAGGCGATGCGAGGATCAGAAAAATCATTAACCCCGCCTGTGCCGTTTTGTATTATTAAATCTAACTCTTTTGAGCTAGGTTCGAACTTAACTTCTAAGATAAAAAGGAGATCTTCGGTAAGGGCGGAGCCATCAATAACCAAAACATTGGGAGAGGGCTGAGAGAGAACAAAGGGAAGGGCACCCAGACTTTGCCGAGCAATAACACTTGCCATACCCGAACCATTACCTTCTATGTTTCCTGTCGCCGCATCGAAAGCAGTGACAAGATACATCTCAACAAAATAAGCAAAACGCCCCACGCCATGCTCCCAGACCATCGTCTGCCCTGCTAACAGTTGAACAGGAAGGTAAGAAGAATGATTTTTTCCACACACAATAGATGTTCCGGTGCCTGTAGCGCTCATATATTTCTCCTAAGGACCGATAAATGTAAAACGACCAGTTGGATTGGTAGAAGAAACGTAAGGTAAATCCGTTACCACATTGGGAGCATTGAGGTTTCCTAAAACCAAATCAAGTTCGGCAGAGGGAAATTCCCAAATAATTTCTACAATAAACTCAGTGAGAAAGGGAGGCCCAGGAAGAGCGTTGAAAAAAATAATTTCATCGTAAATACCGCTACCAGGAGAAGTTTCAGGCTGGATAATAAATACTACCTGGGATACACCGGAGCCTGCTCCAACATTTACGCCCCAACCCTCTCCGTTTCCTGGTAAACCGCCGTGGAGGAAAACATTGACTACTGGGGCGCGGCCTCCGAAACCACTTTTACTGCCTAGCCCGTGATTGAAACCAGCAAACCCACCGCTAGGAATGGTGATGGGAAGTAGGGTGGAGCCATTGTTCCCACCTAAAAGAGTAGTTCCTTTGCCTAAAGCGCTCATTTCTTACCCTTTTTTAATAAAGATTTCTCCAGTTTATCTTTAGCTTTTAAAAGAGTTTTGGGTAAATTAGGAATCTTATTAAGAGAGGAGAGGAGAGCCGATTCAGATAAAACAGAGGATTGTAGCTCCAGGTTAAGCTCCTCCGATTTCTCCTCCCATTTAGCCTCAATGTAAAAAGACCGAGAAACAGCCCCATCGTTGCTCACAGTAAGTACGTCAGGAGTTTGAAAAAGGTGTATTCCAGCAGGGGCTCCAACAAATGAGAGACTTAACTGGTCACACCCTAAAAAATCGGGAGTTGCGGGATCTGCTTCGGTTACTCTGACCGAAAAAGCAGCACGTCCTAGATTGTGAGTAAAGGCAAGAGATTCGCCTGGGTTGAGAAATACAGGAAGAAGGGAAGAAATGTTCTTCCCTCCTATAAGAGTAGTACCAGTACCCGTAGCGCCCATTTACTCCCCCTAAGATTGAGGAAGGCGCTTTTTAGGAGGACCTCCGGTTGCTGTTCTCATAGATTCGCGAATTTGTTCTTCAATTTGACGTTGGAGTTTAGCAGTGTCTACGTTGTCCAACATGCCTAATCGAGAAGCTGCCCAAAAAGAAATTCCACCAGCGGCTAAAAGACCGAAGCCACCGCGAAAAACGGTCCCTCCGATGGCCCCGCCTGCCATAGCTAAGAGGAAAAGAGTTATAGCGTTCTTCTTAGTCTCTTCGACAACGGCGACCTTAGCACGAGCCTCGACTTCTACCATAAGCTCCTCAAACTGAGGGGTGGTTTTAAAAGACTCAATAAGCTCACCGCTTGCGGAGCTGGCTTGATTTTGAACGTCAGACCAAACGGCATCAATAACTTCAGAAATCTCTGCCATTATCTCATTCCCTTCGGAGATCCAGCGTAAGTAACCTTAGAAGGTCCTTTTTTTCGACGCATAAAAAACAAAGCCGCAGCAAGAGCGAGTCCAATACCTACTAAAAGCCCAGTATGGTCTTTTTTAGCAGAAATATCGGGCTTTTTGTTCATCGCAGCCCTCACAGAGTCAGGGAGTTTGGACCCCGGCATATTTCGCATTAAATCCATAGCCGCAGCTTTTTTACGATCAGCGGTAGCCTGAGTCTGCATTTTATCATATAAAACCGCGTCATACTGCTCTGGAGTAAGTTCTACTCGGTCCTTAGAGTCAATCATTTCTGCTAGTTCTTCGTCTGTAGTACCTAGATAACGGGACATATTTAACCTCTTGCGCGTGTTGCTAAATAAATTCCTCCGCCAATGACACCAGCCGCCACCAAAAGGGGGAGAATTTTGTTAGAAGCAGGAGCAGGGGCGGAGGGAGAAGCGGGGGCCGACGTGGTAGAAGCCGAAGTAACAATTTCGGTTGTCCCGTTAGGGGAAATAACAATCCCTGGCTCGTCCCCTGCTTCAGTGACCACAGTACCACCCGCTGTGGTGAGAAGAGTGTTGTCAGGAAGCATGTTGGTGACAGGCGTAGGGGAAGTAAGGTTCACCTTGACCCTGGGATTAGGATTAGTAGAAATCCTTTTAAGGTTGGGGGAGGGGGCGTCGGACGGATTTGCCATAGCCGCTTTTGCATCCGCTAAAGCTTGTTGAGCTTGAGCGCATTTTTGGTGCATCTGAGCCTTGGCATCGGTAATTTTTTGAACAAGTTCAGCTTCAGCTTCCATAGCTGCAAACGGACCCGTTAAAGAAGAAGATGCGGAAAACCGCTGCCGAGTAAGCTCATCCTCTAATTTTTTAACCTTTGCTTGAAGATCTTCGCATTCTTTACGCAAAGCCGACGCTTGAGCCATAGAAGAGCCCTGCTGAGTGGCAGCAGAGGCTCCGGTAAAATTGGGGGTTTGAGCAATTGCGGGAAGACCAGCACTAGCAGTAGTAAGAACGGTAGAGGCAGGACGCAAAACAGGAGTAAAACCAAAGCCGCCAAAAGCCTCCGAAGGACCAGCTTCCACATAAGAACCTACCGGGGTAATAATCCCACCAGGAGTAATAATGCCTTGAGTGGAAAGGTAATTCCAGGTGGGTTGAGGGAGATTAACTTTCCGGCGAGGATTGAGCATCATTTGCGTAATACCCGGAACTTCTTTGACGCGCTGGGCAATGTTGGCGCGGCGAGCCGCGTTTTGAGCAATAGCTTTAATTTTATCTTTGATAACTCTATTTTTCTCACGATTTAAGTCGGCCACAGCGACAACGGCTTGAGGAGAAATGCCCGGAACAGGGTTTTCTGGACTGTAAATCGGCACAGGGGGAGGAGGGGCGATGTGAGACATGACTTCTTCTTGCGCTTCTCGAATCCGGCCCTTTCTTAACGAACTTTTTAGTTTGTTACGCTTTTCGCGAGCTTGGCGCTGTAAGAGATCTTTTTGAGCCCACAAAGAAGTGGCTTCTTTCCTAGCTAGGGACCGTTTCATATTTACTTCTCCTAATCCTTCTTGTTGTCGTATTAAGGTCTTCATCCAAGGAATATCGGGATGATTTGGCCATTCAGTATAAGACATAAAAAACTCCTTCTTATTTTAAAATAAGAATTGCACCCAATATACCTACCACACCAATACCACTTAATATAAGCAAATTTCTCGTTTTTGTAGCTCTTTCTTGTTCTTGCTGCTTTTGTGCCTTCTCAGCCAGCTTTTTGCGGTTAGTAAGAGCGGAAGCAATTTGTGCTTGTAGAGCGGAAACTTCTCCGGGAGAAGCTCCAGCTTGTTGGGCTTGAGAGGTGGAAGCGGAAATAATATTGGGAAGTGTCTCAATTGAAGATTGAAGCAAAGCTGTCCAGTCAACAACAGAAGACCAATCAGTTTCGCCTAAGGCGTTGGGATGGGGACGGTCTTTGGTGGGAGCAATGCTCCAGGTTTGATAAAAACTCATTAGTTAGATCTCCGTGTAAAAAAGTAGTAACCAAGACCAGCGGCGGCGAGAGCTAACCAAACCTGACTCCCAACCCTTTTCACGACCCTCTCTCCAACTTTGACTGCAATATCAATAACTTGATCGAGCATCTGCAAGAAAGCGCGGAAAAAAGAGTCAAACAAGGCTTGAAGATAACTGGTATTGGCCCATTTGTTTAATCTTTTTGAAAGATCTTTGATTCCTTTGAGGTATGCTTTAGACTGATCTATAAAAACTTGCCTGTCGCACGACTGCCCAGGAGGGCACAGAAGAGCTTGTTCAGCTAGAGGAACAAAAACTTCGTCAAACTCTTTAACCATGCGTTGAGCCATTTGGTAATTAGCGCACGAACAGTCTTGGGTGCCACAATCGACGGTGCCTCCCGGCTGAATAGGAACACCAAAAATAGTGCAGGGAGTGTCCCCTCCTAAAAAAAGTGCTTTTTCGTTTACCGCGTCCTGTGTATCTATAAGAACAGAACGAAAATCTTCCATAAAAATGGTAAAAGTCTCAAAAGAAATAACGGAAGAATTATTGGTCATCAGTCACCTCAGGAGTTTCTTTAGCAACAATGCAGGAAGAGCAAACAGGGACAGGAGGAGTACCAAGCTTAAAGTATAAGTGATCATTACAAACAAAGGTAGAGCAATCTACGCATTGGAAACCCAGGGAAAATTTAGAGCAATTGGGGAAACAACATTGATTAAAATTGCGAACGGCCATTTGTTGAACCGCATTGAGGTCTAAATTTTTTAAAAAAAATTCGCCAAACATACTCACAATATAAATTTCCTTTTGCCGCTAAGAGAAGGAGAAATTTTCTTTTTGCTCCTTTTCTTTTTAGGCGAATTCTTCATATTCTTACTCTTAGGTGAGGATACTACCCAATTTTTCCTTAAAGAGTCAAGATTATCCGGGTCAATAAGAGGAGGAAGTAGGGTTACGCCCGGTTGCGCTTTCTCAATACGACCTATTTCTTCGGGGGTAAGCCACCCATCTAGACCTATCCCAGCTTCTATAATGGAGAAAAGATCATCGGCATAATGGCTAGAAACCAAAGATTGCCACGAAAAAAGGTGGGCAAAGGAAACTTTTACAATAATAGATTTAGTTTTGGGATGTCGTACAATCCAGCATAAAGAGGCAGAGTCTTTGAAAATATCTACCTCTGGTAAATCGAAAATCATAAAATGTCCTCTAACCCAAAACTAAGATGAGCGCTTGTCTCATACCTCATACGCAAAGATCTCGCGATATGGAGGTATTTAAGAGTAGTGTTCAGGCTCGAATGCCCCAAAAGAAATTGAACATGCTCGGGAGGAACCTCGGCGGCTAACATTAAAGTAGCCCGAGAATGCCTTAAAACGTGGGAATGAGAGAGATTAGGAGGAATTTCGGCTAATTGGCAAAAAGATTTAAAGCGACGATGGGCCGTCATCCGGGAAATAGCTTGCGATTGCCCTATCTTGCGAATAAGGGCCATCCGTTCCTTAGGAGAAGAGCCCCAATTGTCTTCAAATTGTTTGGGGCGATTGTGAGAAGGAAAGAGGAAAAGATTATTAGAAAAACCGTTTGACGAGTTCCATTCTAACGCCTCTTTAAAAATAGCCTCCAAGGAGGGGGTGAGGGAGTAAACGTGTTCGCTGAAACCATTTTCCGTCTTCTTTTTTAAACGACGAATAATAAGCTGACTAGCCTTAAAAGAAATATCCTCTTTAAGTATAAGCGCTGGCTCGCTGACACGGCAACCAAAGTAAAATTGAATCCAAAAATAGGGATACCAAAAAGCATCCTCCTTTATGACCTCAAAAAGGCGCTTAACTTCGTCTGGTTCTAAATAGTGCCGCGAATCATCTACAATTTTTTGACCAGCGAAGTCACCTCTCGGCTGTATAATGCTCATAATGAAAAATTCCAAACCAAAAGCATGTTAAGCCTCTAAAATACGATAGCGATAATCACCTTTTTCGCCCATGCGAATAAGAACAAACCCCTCAGAACGGATACGGTCTAAGGCGCGATGAGCGGACCTCAAAGAGGAAGCGTCAATAAACTTTAATACTTCAGAGACAGTAAGTCCCTTTTTACTTTTAAGTTTTTGAACTAACACACTTAAATCTAGGGTTGGGGGAGCCATTTTTTATCCTTTATTAATAGGGGGAGGAGAAACCTCCGAAAGTTTAGTGGCTCCTTTTTTTAGAGCCTCTCGTTCTTGAATTTGACAGGCGAGAATGTCTTCGATTTCCTTCTCAGAAATGTTTAAATCTTCCATATCAGCGCGAGTAATCGCGTTTTCAGGCGTGAACATAAAATTCTTCAACCATTCTTCCTGAATATAAATCCTATTTCCCAGTCGAACGATGTCTATTCTTTCCTCGGCAATCCATCGCCGCACAGTGGGGACCGAGGTGTGAGCTAGTTTTGCAACTTTCGCGACGGTTAAAAGAACAATATCTTTATTTGAAGGATCTAGACTCACGCTGCCTCCATTTCGGGTGAAAAGGGGATTAATTTCCCGTTATTATCGAAACAAGGTTCAGCATCTTTTAACCAACAGGACATTAGCGCTGAGGAAGCAGTAATCGGAATATCCGGGCAAAAACGCCTCATGCTTTCGCACATGACGCGGCTTAACTCTTCAGCCGCTTCAGGGGCCTTGGATTTAGGCACCTCTAAAATAATTTCATCGTGGACAAATACCGAGGGGCGAGATCCGAAAAGAGGAGAAGAGGGGTCCGTATAGCATTTTTGAACAACGTTCCAAAAAGCATGTTTTGCTCCATCGGCGGCGAGTCCTTGGAAAAAACCATTTGCACCGTCGCAGAAACCAACGCCCCCACGCTTTCTACCGGAAATAAGTTGGGTAATCTTCCCACGGTTGCCTACCGTCATCTGAGAAATCATATCGAAATATAGCCTCATTTCAGGAATAAAGGCTAACCAGTTGTTTTTTAAAGATTGTGCTTCTCCAAGAGAAAGACGAACTCCGTAACTGTTTAAAGCATATTCCAAAAACTTTTTGGCACCCATACCCCCCGCGTAACCGAAATTGGCGGCTTTACTCATTTGACGAACCTTTTTTAAATGAGAATCGCCTTTTTCTTTTAGAGCTAGACCTTCTTCAAAAGTAATTCCCAAAATCTGAGCCGCAAGACGAGTATGGGGGTCGAAGTGAGGGTCTAAATTATAATATTTTAATAATGTCCTTCCCCCCACTTTGTTGTATAAGACCTGGGCCAATGTTCTCAGCTCTAAGCTGTCATAGTCGCAAGAGCAAAACAAATAATCTTCCCTGGGAACAAAACATTCCCTTACCCCAGGAGCCCTGGGAAGGTTTTGCATATTGGGGGAATAGCAACTGGTGCGACCAGATTTTAAAACCACGTTGTAAGAAGCGTTAATGGGTACCTGAGTGCCTTTCTTTAACGCAGGGACATAAGTGGTTAACAATTTTTGAACTTCGTTAAATTTAACAAAAGATTTAAGAAGCGGGTCATCAGCTTTCATCAAGGCAGAAGCAGAAGTAGAAATAGAACCCTTTTCGGTCTTTTCAGGGGTATGAATAACTTTCTCGATATGTCTCCGTATTTCCTTTAGGTCCTTCGTTCCGTTTTCCCTAACGAAATCAACCGCTTTTAATTCTTGTTCTAAATCTTTCCATTTCCTAAAAAGATAATCTTCAAAGAGGTCCACTTTTACAGGGTCGGTCCTTATCCCCCATATGGACATCAGTTGAAACGAAAAATCGTAACGAGTTTGGTTTTCCAGATCGACAACCGAAGCGCCTTTGTTTTTTTCTAACTGATCAAAAAATAAGGATTGGGTGGCTCTAGCGTCTTCCAAGGCGTAGTTAACCGCGCCTTCGGGCCAAGCGTCTAAAGGAGTGTCTATAAGTTCAGAGTACCTTAGCCTCCAAGTATCCTTGTCAAGGCCACCAACCAGAGAGCCGAGAGCGTAGCTTTTCTTTTTGTTCGTATAAGGGTGAAACCCAAGAGTGCCACAAGCCACATCCATTAATTTTTCTTGGATCTGAGTATCCAATACCATTCCCTCGGAATATTTTTTAAAAATAAGCGGGAGAAGGCGAGGGGCAAAACGGGACAATACTCCGAAATCATAGGAAATGTTATGACCTACGATAAAAAGTAAAGGATCAGAGAGGATGTCCTCTAAGAACGTTTCAATGTCTGGACGAAGTAAAAGCCCGTTTTCGTCATCCCGCATAAAGGAAAGACAAACCAAATCAGGGGCTAAAATACCGTCTTCGATAAGAGCGGTCTCAGTATCTATAAATATATATTTCTTCATAATAAAAATGGTGCAGGGCCGCTATTTACGGCCCTGCACCCCAGCATCCAAAATATACACGCCAGATGCACGGCTTAGGGAGGACCAGGAAGAACTCCCTTTATTGGAGGTAAAAGCAATAAACCTCTTAATGTGCATAAACATTATATTTTGTCCTAATAAAAGTGTCAATTAAAAGGGGGTGGCTTCAATAAAGTCCGATTGATTATCTAAGGGTAGTGTACCCGTAGAAAAGTTAGGCATTTGACCGTCCCATTGAACCCAGGTTAATGTAGTAAATTCTCCTCCAGATTTAGTAGGAATAGTTTTTGCCACCCCTTTGAGTTTTACGCCTGCCAAAGGTTGTTCCTCTCCAACAGTTTTTTCAAAAACATTCGCGTCTATGTCTGCGTTATTAGGCGCATTTCCATCCAACCGAGAAGTATAGGCGGCCATCAAAAAGTTCTTGATGTCTCGTGCATACATCCGCTCCATTTTAGAATGTTTCATCGAAATCATGTAATTAACAAAAGTGCCAGCGGGACGTTCCGCACAGGTAGAATGAACAATCTCAAACTCCGCTGCGAAAAAGTCATAATCCCCATCTGGATTAAACTCAGTTACCCCAGCTCGACCAGTCTTAACCTCATTAATCTTGAGCCAATATTGTCCTGGAACAAAATAATCTCTGTTCTTTCGTGCTTCAGTGCTTCCTAAACTTCCCATTACTTGTTTCATTACTTCCATTATATTCTCCTATTTTTTCTTTGTTCCTAAGAGAGACCATCTCCCTTAAATCGTTAAAGTGAAATTGTTGCTAACCCTAGCTTTTGTTCTTGCCCCATCGTTTTTTGGATGTACCGTGCGTCTTGCCTCGCTTTAATAAATGCGTTTCTTAGCTCCGCAGTGTGTTGGGGAACACGAAAATAAACCGTATCTTCTTTTTGGCCTGGACGATGGGTTCTGCTAATCAATTGCTCCCAGGTAGCTCCTGACGAAGGGCAGAAAACTAATAAATTTTGATAGAAATTTTGAAGGTTTTTCCCGGTCGAGTGGGCGTTTATGCTTACAATACATTTACCTGGATGGCTCAAAACCCCGTTATCTCCACCGCCAAAATAAGGTAAGCCAGTAAGTTCTTGGAGTTTTTGCCCTACAGTTTTGTGGTGGACCCAGACCAAGCCATTAAAAGAAGATTGGCAAACCATATCCGCTACTTCTTTAAGAGGTTCCTCTGAAACCCAGACAGGTTCCGTTTTTGGCGAAACTCTGTTTTTAATTGACTCCCAATGAAAAAAAGCCGGGGATTCTATATCTTCCCTCCTGCAAGCGTTTGCCACTTGAAGTGGGGAGTCGTATCTCGACCGACCTCCTTTTAAAACGGACTGGACGAATGACCTCCACTCTTTTCGAGCGGCAAGCCACTCTCTATCGACTTTTCCGTCCGGCCACACCCAGCGGTAATAGAAACCAAAGGCCAGTTCAACGGAGTGCGACCATAAAGAAGACGCCTCGGTTATGATTTCTCCGTCCGGGGTTCTCCAGTCCTGTTTCATCTGGGATACTGCGTCCCTTACTTTAGGGGGAATGGAGAGGCTATAAGAAGAAATTTCTAATCCCTCCTGGAGAGCGCTCTCTTTACTGGAAACCACCCCTTTAGTATCTCGAAGTCGTCGTGAGTATCCCTCTCTGGGGGTTTCCTCATTTTGGCAAAACTCGACCAGGGCTCCCGGGTCCATTCTTTGCCATTCGGGTACACCTGAGTCAAGCGCGAGACACCAGTCGTTGAACTCAGGCCAGCCATTTGGAAGAGGGGAGCAGTCCGTGCCAAGGGACCTTCGAATTAAATGCCAATAATCTTTAAGAGATCGTTTGGTCATGGTTCCGCTCAGAGCCACAAATTTTACAGAAGGGTTTAGGGTAAGGTACCGCATCACCCTCTTAGTCCTAGCGGATTTGGTGCTTTTTAATTTGTGAACCTCGTCGCAAATAATAAGATCCGGTGCGTACTCCTCTAAAAAATCTGCCTTTTTAGCAGAAGAAAGCATGGAATAAGAAAGAATTTTCATATCCGGGAGGTCAAAGTGTTGGCGGTAATACGGAATGTCGATCTCTTCAGTCTTTTTCTTCAGTTGGGCGGGGACCAAGAGAAGCGCTTTCGCGGAAGAGGAGGCAAGAGGAGCCAAAAGACTTATTAATGTTTTACCTGCACCGCACCCCAAGTTTCCAAACAACCCTCCTTTTTCTTCTAGCTCTTTCAAGGCCCAGGCTTGTTCGTTCCTCAGTATCATCTCCCCGGATTCAGACCTCCATTTGCTAGTCATTTCAGATGCGAGTTCCGAGAGGTGGGAAGGGGATAAGGATTCTCTGCGAGGTAAAGCTAAAATCCTTCTAAATTCAGAAGATTTTCTAATGCCTATCATTTGCCTTCGCAGAATTTGAGAGACATAATCCCTGCCACTTAAATCCGGCGAACCCGACTCCTCAAACAATTTCGTTAAAAGCTGATTAGTCACGCTTTCCTCCAAAATGAGCCAAAATACAAGGAAAGGGAGCGGCCACGGGAGAGGGGGAGCTGTTATCTAGATCTACAAAACGCAGCCTGCCTTTGATGAACTCTATCTCCGCAAACGGTAGAACAAAATCATGAAAATATTTGGTGTCAGTGCGAGAAGGCATCAAAAGAACAATGTCAGAAGACCCATTTTTATACTCAACGGAACATTTCTCTGCCCAAGAGGGTAAATCAGAAAAAGGAGGGTTTACAAAAACTTTGTTAGGCCACGGAATATCTAAACCGTTAAATTTAGGAAGAGGAAAGGGACACGGATCGAAATAACCTAAAAAGCGGTCTTTGATGCCGGGAGGAGTCCCCCAGTTGATGGAGCGAGAGGCCGGGATGTAAGAAGCCGAAGATGTGGAAGGGTTTAACATTTTGTTTTATTGTCCTTTTTTGGCTTCAAAATAGGAAATAATCAAACTTAATTCTTTTTGGATTTTCACCAGGGAGGAAACCAGATTGTCTCTATCTTTAATGTTTGTATTAGAAATATTTTTTTCAGAGGGTCTAGAGTAAGAAGGGGGAGGCGCATCAGGGGGCGCTACGTCTACTAAAATAGGAGGAGGGGAAGTGGCCAATTGCTGAATTAAGGAGTTCTCAACCCCCTCAGGTTTTTTCTCCCCTAAAATATTACCGTTTTTATTAGCATTGGGCATAAACACTCCTTTTTTACAGTTGGATTGGAAAGGACATCCGCCATACTTGCTGCAAGCAGATGCGTTAAAAGGTAAATCGTTGGCTGAGATGCCGTCTTGGTGGAAAAACTCGTTCATTTTTCGAGCCTCTTCAACAATCGTTAAAAACTTTTCTTTGGTAGGCTCTCGATGAACTCGCGCAAAAACACTTTTAGAGGTTGGACGAGGAGAGGATTTGATCATGTAGGCCCAGAATAAATCGACAACATCGCTAGTAGAGTTCTCAAAAGCGTATTGAGCATAAATAGCAGCTTGGGCATCGTCATTTGAAAGGTACTCGGGCGTTTTTATCCACATCTTATTAGATGTGGTCTTGTGGTCCCCCACCAAGGGGACGCCTTTGATCATGGTTTGGCCGCTTAAAGAAGAAAAAGGGGCTTTTGATTGGTCATCAATATAAAAATCTATCCTTCCAACACATGGACCCGCAGGGGTTGACAGGTTAAGCTCTTTTTCAACCTCGCAAGTTCCTGGGGGCGGAAGAGAATCAAGCCCCGCGAGAGCTAACCTTCCCGCCAGGGTTTCCTCCGACGGAAGAACGCCTTCCAAAAGCCACTCTTCCCTTAAAATATGAGCCTGACTTCCCAATTCCGCCGCAGGGTGGGTAGGGGAGGTGAGTTTGTCTATCTTCTGGAACCCCCATTTACGGGGGCAGTCTTTAAAGGTCTCTGTTTGAGAGGCTGAAAAATGAAATTTCATTATGCCTCCCCTTTCTTGGCGGCCATCTTGGGTTTTTTAGATTGAGCGTCTAGGTGTTCTAAAATTGCCTCCTCGTCAAAATCCATATATCTCGCCCAAGAAATAAGTTTCCCCGTATCTAATATGCGATACCTTACGTTTTTACCGTTATGGCGGATTCTTACGCCTGTTCCTGGGTGAGTAAGACCTTTCAAGCACTCGGAAATATCGGAGAGGTCAGGGCACCTCACTTCGGTTCCCATGACCATCGTCCAATTTTTATACATGGACCCAGCATTAACCCCGAGAGCGACTCCAGGAGCGGAGGGGTCTTTTATAAAAGGGAAGATGTCGTCTACAGGGATTTTACCGTCTTCGCAGATCACGTTATACAGAAAATGCAAAATCTCGCCCCGAACGCCGGAGTAATCAAGGCGTTGTGTGATGGAGGACTCCCCCCCAGAAACCAAAAAGCGAGTATTAAGATTCACATCACGAGTGTTCCGAAGGTATAGAGCGTGTTTAGCGATTTTATCTTGAGTAATAAATTTTTCGCACTCCTCCCTGCCAAGTTTCCTCATCACTTTAGCGGGTCCCTCGGTTAATTTTAAATAGAAAAACCGCTCCGCTACTGCCACACTGTCTTCCGCAGTTAGAAAAGATCCAACAGGTATAAGGCGGTCGTTGTTAGCACAGAGGATAATTCGAAATGCACCTTTAAGAGTGCTAGAGTTCAAATGTTTCCTTTTTAATAGCCTGTTGGTGCTTTGAACAAGTTTTCTGAGTTCTTCACTCCCCTTGGGGCCGGATAATTTGTCAGGAATAACCTCATCTCCAATTAAAATAGGGTTCATGGTTAAACCGTCGTTAAAAGAAGAATAGTATTCGTCTAGAGGAGTAATTCCATCAGTTGAGTAAAGGCGACTCAATCCCACAGCTAACAGGGATTTTCCGCTATTACGGGGGCCATCCAGGTACAGCGCTGCCATAGGAATATCTAATCGTGTTATTAGGGAGATGTAGTCTAAAAGCTTTTCCGACCCAAAAGATTCTAACCACTCTTCAACTTCAGGAATTCGCTCTGGTTTAAGATCGGTCCTAAGAGGGCAAGGAGCCTCGTAAATAGTCTCAGAGGTATAATCAAAAAATGTTTGCTGGGCACATAAGTCAACTACGGCTCTTCTAGCTATCCTCCCATATTCCTGCACTAAGGAAGTGGAGTCTTTTCTTTTGGGGCCGTCCCTATTAGAAACTTCATAAAACTCAACTTGAGGATGAGGTGAAAGGTCGATAAAGGCGGCATTAAATAGCATGTTTTTAGGAACAGGTGCTTTGTAATCGCCGTCCACAAATATATAATAACTGTTGCCGTGTTGGATGATCCATCTGTTAGCAAACTCTTCAGGAGTGCATTTTTGGTAAAACGCAAAATCAGCAATTTCTTCAGCCGTATAAGAATCGGATCGGCAATTTCCAAACGCAGCTTTACGGCGGCGGGAAATTTCTTCCTGGCTTTGCCGTTCCTCGTGAGCTTTTACTTTCTTCTGCTCGTTTTGACGCTCTACAACAATCTTTTCGATCAGTGAAATGTCAGGAGCGCCGGGGCTACGAGCCTCACTCTCAGCTAGGGATGCTGAGAATTGATGGGCGATGGTTTTGGGGTCGTGATCGGGATATTCTGAGGCTAAAAGACGGGCCATTCTTTTGAAAATACTGACCCTTTCAAAAGAAGAACTAACATTTCCTTCATCCGCTAATTTTTTAAGGTGGCCTCCAAGTTCTCTAGAAATCTCAGAAGAGCGCCTTTTCAATAAACGGGCTAACTCGCGAATTTCTCCTTTTGATAAAGACTTCTGTATTTTTACCTTATTCCCCCAGTCTTCTGGCTGTTTAACTGCGGTGAACCCACGGGTTCGGGAAAAACTTGCTTCTACTTCCCTTCTCACCTCATGAGAAGGCTTTGGGGTGGGAAACCTACTATTAACGTCCATTAAGACCGTTTCTACACCCTCTCTGTCTAGCCAAAAATCCCACCAACACTTACACCCAATTTTAAACAACTCAGCGTGTCTTCCGCCAGGTAAAACATCGTCTCCTACGTTTTTAAAGTAAGTTAACGCCGATTTAAGCCTCTCTGCCTCAGGGAGCCACCCTTCTTGGTCAGGTTCTCCGAGGTTTAAACTGGGCTCATAGGAACCAAAGCTCGAAGGGGTCGAAACCAAAGGTCCATAATCTTTTTCAGGGTCCAACAACGGAGCTTCAAATATCTTAAAATAGTAGTCTGGTCTTCGACTTTCTGAGGGTAGGCGGGGCAGATAGCCTAAACGTACCAAATCGGATTGCTTCTCAGAGGCCACCTCTTCTAATGTTTTATTAACTTTGGTAAACAGGTCCTTATAACGGTCAGGGGCAACTTGATGCGCTAAGGGAATAACGAGACGGTAGCGCGGAGTCTCTTTGGTCGAATTATAGGTAGTCCAAAGGATACAACGTCTTCCGAGCAACTGAGCTATTTGAGAGGGGTCGTAGATAGGTTCCCCGCTTCCCCACTCGTCTATATCTAATATTATAGAAGAAATGGAGCCCACATTTAAAGTAGTAGGGGCGGCTGAGTTGGGTTTGAAAATCGTCCCCCGGATGCACGAACCCTCTTTAGTTCCTACGGGAGGGTGAGAAAGCAACTGGGTCCAGTTCTCATCTGAATCTTCGATCCAGGCGGTTGGCATAACCCCATATCTCGGTGCGTAATTGATTCCTGGCATTCTATCTCCGAGCGTTCCACATGGAACATTTACCGCGTGGAACAAAAAAATGTAATAAAAACAAGCACATAACTATTTGTTCCACCGTTCCACTATTTTTTTATTTTTATTAATAAACGGCATGTCTGCAACGCAGGGTTGTACCACGGTTAATTAATATAATATTTTTCTGGAACACTGGAACAAATATAAATAACCTCCTAAAAACATTCATCTTTTTTTGTTCCACCCCCTATGGAACATTTCCTCTAATTTTTGCTTTTTACTGGAACAAGTTGATTTTAAAAGGAAAACACTGGAACACATTTATAAAATTATACTTTTATCTACATTAGTAATGTCTTTTTTCCATCCCCTGTATTCCATCCATTTTTTCAGATGTGGTGAGTGATTTGCCCAATCAGAGAACAATCCTTGGGATAATCGGTCTTTTACTATCAGTAGACCCTCGTGAGTTCCGGGAGCGAACCTGACACTTTCATAAATCTCAGCGTCCCACATAATTCTTTCTAGAACGTCGGTTACTTCTTCTTTTTTTCGGTTAAGGGTGTGATCCATAATAAGCTTACAAGCACCTTCTCTGAGCCCTACATCAGCCCAAAGGTCTGCGTCGTTAGCCAATATTTCTGAAGCAATACGAGCAGATTCTATTCTGTGCATAGGCTCTTCTTGTGACCAATGGGCCTTTCTACCTAAATCGTGAAACATAGCCGCCGTCCAAAGTATTCTTTCCTCTTTTTGAGAAATTCCAAACTCCGCCGCAAAAGTAAGGCAAAGTTGAGCCGTGTTTTTTGCGTGGTCAAACCCGAATGGGTCGTTGGGCCATTTTACGGCTCTCAGGTCAATTCTTGGAACACCTTCTGAGGGCTGTATAACTGTCTTACTTGCTCGGGCCTCACTATTAGCAATATCAATAAACGTCATTTTTTCTCCTTTTTAAGTAGTTTGAGTGGCAAAAGTATTGGCCCAAGACCTCATTTTGTCTATTTGTGGCTTCATGCTTGAGGAAATAGGCGTAGTCTTTCCTATTTCTTCATATAAATGCGAAAGATTTAAGGGGGTTTCTTGAAAAAAAGAAGAATAGCGAGCTGCCACTACAACGCCTTCAATTTCAGCCGGGGAGAAACCTTCAGATTTTTGCGCTAAAGAATAAATAGCATTCACCCCTTCTATCGTGATCCCTCTTAAATAATATTCCCAAATTTTCTCTCTTTCCTCTTGAGAGGGGAAATCTAAAGAAAATATCTCATCAATTCTTCCTTTTCGAATTAAAGCAGCAGGAAGGTTATGGGCGTTATTTGCGGTAAAAATAACAAAAACTGAAGCGGTCTTTTCCGCCATCCAGTTTAACATTTTACCTGTTACTCTTTCCGAGGTTCCTCCGTCCCGCTCCCCTCCTTTGTTGAAAGCTCTTTCAATCTCGTCAACCAAGAGGACACAAGGCGCACATTTCTCAGCCAATTCTAGGGCTTTGGACAGTCTAGACTCAGATTCCCCCAAATAGGACCCAAAAAGAGCCGAAAAGTCTAACTTTAAATAAGGAACGCGCCACTCTCCCGCTGTAGCTTCAGCAAATCGGCTTTTGCCTGTACCGGGGGGGCCAACCATCATCATTCCCTTCGGCGGCGGTAGACCTTGATCCCTGGCAGAAGCACTAAATCCCATTTTTCGAGCTGCTAAAAATTTCTTTAACGCCTCATGGCCAATTAGGTCTTCAAACCTTTTAGAAGGCTCTGAAATTTTTAAAAAGTTAGTTTTTTCTATCTCTTTTTCTTTATATTTTCGGAGGGTGTCTGGCGAAATAGTGTCTTTTTTATCCTTCAAAGCCTCAATAATTGCCAACGATACTGAGTCTCTTTGTTGATTTCCGTTTAAACCTAACAAATAAGATACTGCCATATCGGGGTCTTTAATTTTTATTTTTTGTTCTCTGCACATTTCCTCCAAGATACTCAAAGAGGCTTCGTAGTCAGGCAAAGGAAATGTCAACGAAGAAAAACGAGAAGCTAGATCTTTATGGGGGGCACTCTGGGAGTCCAAAATAATAATGAACCACCCTTCACTTTTGGCTCTTTGCGCGGCCTCAACTAAAGACCTCCTAATTAAGGGGTCGTTGTTTACCCAGGGCCAAACATCCACTAAAATCAAAATCGCATTTTCTTTTAAATCCTCTAAAGCATGGTCGATATTGACCAAGAAATAAGAAGGCTCTATTTGATCTAAGGTGTGATTTAGGTCTTTTCTTTTACCCTTTAGGACTTCAACCAAACCGCTGGCCGCAGTGTAGATATATTTGGGACCTTTTAATGAAGAAACAATAGATAAAATCGTTTCTTCTTCGTCGGTGGATGATAGATGAACGGCCCCAAACCCTGCGGCCCTCATGCGTGATAGTTCTTTCATATTTTTTCTTTGCTTTTTGGATACTGTCCAAGTTCGTTAATATCAGATAAAATTTTTTTAATCAAACCCTTTTATTTCTTTTTTTGTATTTCGACCCCTATAAAGGGTCTAAAGACATTTTTTATGTTCAACATCTCGTATTCCTCTAACTCTTTTAACCAAGCTAACTCTTCGGTGTGACCCTCACAAAGACCTGTCAGGATCAGTTTACCCCCTGGTGCCAACTTAGAGATTATATTCTCCCCTTCTTCCCTCCAAACATAAATCGTTATGTTTGCCACTATTAAAGAATATTTTTTATCTACCTCGTCGAGGTTGTTTTTCCATTCAATTTTTTGAATATTGTTTTCTTTTCTATTTTCTTCTGCCACTTTCAATCCGTCTTCGTTAGTATCTACCCCCGTTATGTTTTTTACGCCTTCTCTTGCGGCTAAAAAGGCCAATATTCCAGTCCCAGTCCCTACGTCCAATAAATTCGCTGGCTTACTTCTTCTTACTTCTTTAAGTATCATGTGTGCGGCCATTTTGGTTGATTGGTGGGCTCCTGTTCCAAATGTTTTTTGGTGCTTTATTTTTATTTCTTTTTCTGTCCCCGCTTTGTCTTCTTGTAACAATACTGTGTAATCTTCTAATTTTACTGTTGGCGGCACTGTTCCCCATTTACTTATTTCCCACATTTTCTTCTCTCCTTTTTAAGGCGTAAAACTTGTAACCTTCTTCTTTATCTATTTGGTAAATATAAACGTTGGCCTTGTTTATGTCTGCGGCTTTTTTCACTATCTCTATTATTTGGTTTCCCTCCTCTTTTTTAAGGTGCCCCTCTTCCAGCTCTCTTATTTCTAACACCATTCCAGCTTTTTCTTTTTGCTTTCCTTCGAATAAAACCCGACTTTTATCGGGCCTGAGAGCTAAAGGTAGTTTCTCTGCCTGTCTCCACCCACAAACATAACTCCGACACACCGTAGGCTTGGTGGGATCACAATAAATGCTACATTCGTGTCCCTCTCCTATTTTCACCAATGCTTCACATTTTTTGTTTGCTTCTTTTTCTTTTCCGAACTTTGCTACATAAGTGTGGTGTCTTATAATTAAATCGTTACAGCAAACATCGCACCCTCGGCATAAGTGAGCTGTCATATCATCACTCCACTCCCACCGCATTTGGCGCAATCAGGATCTACTGGTCCCCCATACTCTCCCCCTTCGTGCGCGTTTCCCCATTCATCCGTCGTTCCATCGGGAAAACACCTGTCGCATCCGTGGGTTTGTCGCCACATATTTACTCCTTCTTTATCTGCCTTGTTGACGGTTGCCCACATTTCTTCGCTGGTCATGGGAAACTGTAGGTAATGTGTTTCCATTTCAAAATCTACTCCCTCACAATACCCTCCCGCAAAGAAAACGGGGGAGTAGATATGCTCTGGCACGTTCATTGTCAGGTAGGCTTTACCACCGCGAAAGGTGAGCTTTTTAATATTGCTATCTTTTATCGCTTTAAGCCCCTCTATTGCCTCTGGGGTACTTTTCCAGACAAACTCGTCTCGGGTCTGGCGACATTTAAACAAATCCTGCCCCAAGTAGGCCCGTGATCCATCTTTCGGGTAAACAGGCGCGGAGATCCCTCCCATTGGATAGACCAATAGGTACTCGCCCAACCCATAGGGCATCGGACTATCGAGGTGTGCTAATTGAGGGCTGTTTTCTTTATGATAATGAGTGATCTCCCACGCCACCATCTCCCCCCTCGTAGGGACATGGATTGTGGTGGGTTTCATTTTTACGACGTACATTCTCTCTTCGGTCCTTATACGCTCCTCGCTAAACCCTGCCACTATCCCGCAGTCTGTGTTAATAAACATTATCTTCTGTAGGTCATCCTCATCCCTGGCTCCTACATAATCCATAAGGTCTTTTTTTGATTTTAATTTTTTCATTTTCCCCTCACACTTCTTCTGCTGGTAGATGAGATGCTTGAGCTTCTTGCAGCGCGGGTATCATAAACTTTATCCCTGCCTGAAAAGCCTCTACCGCTATTTCTTCGGCCCATGCACATACCTCCGCCAACTCTGCATCTTCTTGTATGTTCCTCATGAAGGTTTCAGGGTCGATCAAGTTTCCTTGCTCATCACAGAATTGATTTTGTTCCCATACGCCTTCGTCTCGGTAAAAAGGAGATCTAGGGTCTCCTATTTCCGTAGCAAGCGCTCTTCTGGCCACAACCCTAGCCACCAACTCAAGGTTTTTAAGTGCTTCTTCTGGGGCTAATGTTCGGTCCTCTCCCATCTGTGATGTTCCGTTTATTTTTTTATCTTCCATTTTTCTTCTCCGTTTCGTAGGTTTTTATTCCATATACGTCTGTCCATTGTTTCTGGCATTTTTGACATATCATAGGTTGAGTGATTCTTCCGTGGCCTCCCTGTCTACAAGCCCCAGTTGCGTAGATCTCTTCGTCGCTCCCTTCACAGAAAGGGCATACCTGTTTTTTTGCGTATTTTTTTGGGTCTAACATTCTTCTCGCTTCTCCTTTTTTTCTTCGTTTGCTTTTTTGTGTTGGCTTAACAATATTCTTTCTATTTTTTCAGCCGTTTGGCTCGCGGTTTCACCTTTTTCTTTCTTGGGTATTTTTTCGTTTCCAGGATAAAATATTAAATAATGCCTCCTTTCGGCTTTGCTGTACCACGCAACCCTCACCTTTAACTGCCCTAACGGGTGTTTAACGGTTAAATAACGGTTTCCTTTCTCCGTTATTTCTATTCCGCTCTCCCATTCTCCCCCTAAATGAGTGATTATTTCTTCGAATTTTTCTCTTATCTCCTGGGAGAGGGGGGTAATTACGCCCCTCCCCCCTGCGCTGGGAGTTTTTTCTACCCGTTTCATTTATAAATCCACGGTATCAGGTAGTTTTTTTACCTCTTTTACAAACTTTGGCCCCACCATCGCCTCAAAGTTCTCCAACACCTCATCTACTTTTTCTTTGAGGTCCTCTTTTAGCTTTTTATTGGTTATTTTTCTCACGGTCTTGCTCAGTTCTTGGATGTCTTTTAAAATCCAGCACAATAATCCGTCGTTACATGGTATATT
>Ga0164321_10000002_pt1 | contig 55944 bp, 35 predicted proteins | sample GuaBasSediGuay12_FD_121799 | JGI IMG/M metagenome (GOLD analysis project Ga0164321, IMG submission 121799) | Subseafloor sediment microbial communities from Guaymas Basin, Gulf of California, Mexico - Guay12, Core 4567-28, 21-24 cm | ecosystem: Environmental > Aquatic > Marine > Hydrothermal... | reverse complement strand
AGAAACATTACCGCCCGCAGTAAGACTACCATTATTCCTATCTCTAAAATCTATTTTTACATGACAATTCGCAGCATTATCAGTTGTGCCGCCATCCGCAACAGGATCTACAAATGTGTGAATATTAAGACAATCACCAAGTTCTAATGCAGCAAAATGCATGACTACGGTAGCGCCTTCATCTGGATCAACCGCACTAGTCCCATCGTTCAGCTCGGCTTTTTGTCCGCTTAGAGGAATCCACGCTCCAAGAAGCCCAACCTTATCGTCACTTGTATCTTGATTGTAAGCAAGACCCATTCCAATTCCAATATCTTGTTGTTTTTTCGTCCCATCCAACCAAACCGCAGTAGATCCATTTGGTTGCACGCAAACACCAGAACTGTTCCTGACTTGTATATAAGATTCTAATTCTATTTCACAATTATCTGCGCCGTAACCATAGTCAAGCCCAGCTTTCAGATGTATATTACTAAAACTTTTATCACTGGAGCTTGCGCTAGTTTCAACATTTGTGATTGTATTGTCATCTGTAAGGCCAATTTTAAATCCAGCCCCTAAATGTAATATATCACAACCACTTTCAGGAGAGTTTAATTCGCCACTTCCAATCATTCCTTGTCTTAAAACAATGCTACTATATTGCCCACTTCCAAGAGCTGTGTTATTTTGCTTGCCTAGACAGGACTCAGTAACCCCAGCATCAAAGCCTAATGCAATTGTAGCTTCACAATTAGCCGCATCGCCAACCAATAAACCTTTTCCAACAAAAAGCCCGTTTACAGCAGCAGCGTTTTCTTGAGTGGCAACGCAACTATCACTTTCAAGCAGATCAATGCCAGCACCTATTCTAAGTGTTTCATCATCAGGCATACTGGCAAACATACCATTGGCCAACTGTAATTTCCAGGGTTTTTTACTAGCACCCAAAGGAGCTGTACTGTCTTCACAAGTGTCAACTATTGAAGGCTCCATAAAAGCGCCTACATGTACTGCGCAATCACTTCCAGCATTTTCCGTCCCGACCCAAGTACCCTTCCCAAATTGCAAAGTGCTTTTTAAAAGACTTAGATTACTTCCTGCGTCACCTGTTTCATATCCACCGTTATTGTCTGTATATACGCCAGCACCCATTTTAAAGGTGTCATCTCCATCCATCTCGCCAGCCAAACCACTTCCCAGGTCTAATCTAAATGGTCTTGCGGTCAAAGCCACGGCAGCTCTACTAGTAACACATTCTGCTAATATAGAAGGCTTAAAATAACCACCAATTGCTAAATCGCAACCTATCCCCGACTCCGCAGCTGAAACGCCTCCTCCGAACGTTATCTCATTCCTTACTCCGTTTAAGGCTCCTCCTACTGATGTGTCAATCCATTGATCATTATCAACCGACTTGGCTATTCCAGCCACAATTCTAGCTTTATTAGCCGCCGCTGTCCCAGCCCCTGATATAGTTTGTACACCTATCCCTTTGCCAAATTCAATTTCGTCTACACCTGAACAAGAAGTAATATGTTCACTATACCACGCCCCATAACTTCGCACTCCATTATTAGTTTCTCCTGGTTGAGCTATGCACTCACCAGTTGTTTGTATACAAAGAGCCCCGCCTCCACCAACATTATATACAGAAACAACGGCACCACAATCGGTTCCATCTGGCTCAACATTTAAACCACTTCCAAATTTTAAATTTTGAACAAGAGTAGTTGGAACATTGTCAACAGGAACAACAGTACTATCAGAAGAAAGAGTTATTCCAGCCATAATCTCTATGGCCTCTGGTCTGCCAGCTTTATCCCTGGCTTTTAAACCTGTTCCAAATTGAAGATTATGAAAAGGTCGTGATCCGTCAGAAGTAAGGCTGTCAGTCCCGCTCCAACAAACATCGCTATCAACAGGAACTATTCCACCAACAACATCTAAAAATGCTTCTTTTTGTATTTTTCCGTCTATATCTAAAGGATTAGACCCAGTAACACAGCCAGTGGCATAATTACTGTTATTATTATGAACGTCAATCCATAAACCACCCCCAAAATTTATAGCTTCAAATCTATGCAACACTCCAGTTGCAGTCTCAGAAAAACCTGTTCCAAAAATAAGGTCTGAAGTGCCAGCAGAATATTTACCTTCAATCCTTTGCGCACCAGACTCTGCCGCTCCACCAGAACCAGGAACTATTGTCAAACCAACGCCAAGTTCTAGATCGGTATAATGACCTGACGATATAATATTTCCCGTATCTGCAACAAGAGGCTCAACACTGTTTAAAACACATAAATCTCTAAAAACAGATGATACTCCTGACGAAGAAGCTTTTGATTCAATAATATTATATTCACATGAGAAAGGATTAAATTCTGCGATAACCTTACTTCCAGCCTTCAGTCCTGATTGACCAACTTTATCATGAACATTAATTGTTGGACTACCAATTGGGGAACCAGTTGTATCATATAAAGTTTCACCAGTATTTAAGTCAACAACTGCACTACCGCTACCATTAGGGTTGATATCTTGTGATAATGTAGCAACAACACTTCTATATTGAGGAATTGTCCAAACAGCCCGATCTCTATCCCATCTTAAATCAACAGGACCAACAGGCCAAGTCTTTGGGTTTCTTAAATGATTATCAAGAAATTTATTTTCTAAAGACGAGTCGGTAAATGTTCCAGTTTCAGCAGCCGATTGAGTATCTGCCGCATTAGGAACTGGAAATCCATCAAGATCATAACCCCATCCTTGCATAAGCAAGGGACCACGCAAAGCCAAAGCTCTATAGTCAGCTGCATAATCCATAGACCCAACGTCGCCATCGTTGAGAATTCCCTGCTTTGCTAATCCCATATTTTCGGGAATACCAGTTCCTCGCCCAATAACTTCTATATCGTGACCAACAGCACTTGTATTCGATTTATTGGTGGCCACATCACTAAAACTGCCTATTATAGCAGGGTTTTGAAAAGGCTGCAAATAATTTAAATTAATTTCTGGATTATACTGATTCAGTTGATCGACTTGTCCAGGGACATCGACTGGAGGATGAGTTCCTTTACCAGTAGACTTTCGACAATCAGATGTATTAAGAGGGGTTGCATATCTAGGTAAAGTGCTAGTAAGGTCCGACATAGAAACTGGCCTAACTAAGCCGTCCATACTCATAATAGCTTTTTTCTGATAATCTGCATCAGCAATATTTATTTCAGAATTAATCTCAATGGGAGACAGGCTATAAACAGGACTTCTATAATAAGCATTATTTCCGCCTGTTACGCCACTCCATGGAACTAATTCAGAAACAAAAGCATAATGAGGGCTTGAAGACTGCTCTAGTCGAGATTCTCTAGATTTTAATCTTCGCGAGCGGTCGCCACCACCTTTTCCAACGTTAGCTAATTTAGAACGTTGATTCTGTTCTTTTATAAGTTCTCTAATCTGCCTTTGTGCCGTCATTCTGGTTTCTGACACTTGCTTGATTCTATCGGCATTTAATTTTGCAAAATTTCCCCATTTAGGAGTCCATGTTCTAAGAGTATACGTAGTTTGTAATCCTTGTGGGCCAACTTGGACATTAATTCCAGTAACATTCGGTCCATATGTACCAACCCATCGACCATAATTAACATAATAAGTGACTATTAAAGTCCCGTTTAAATTTACAACACTTGTCAAGACATTGGTAGCATCTCTACCTTCAACTAAATTAAGTTTGTCGCCGCCAGCGTATGGTCCTCCAATATCAGCCGCCCTCAATTCTGAACCAAGAGGCAATTCAGGATAACCCGCAACAGTTACCTGCCCCTGTTCAAAAACTTGATTTACAGATCTACCCTGTTCTGCAAAAGCAGTTCCAGCAGCATTTAAATAACCAAACGTGGCTGGATTATGACCGTTATATTCCCAAGGGACAAGACTTTCTTGATTAATAACTCTAACAGTTCCAGCTAGACCAGCACTTATAGTATTACCATCAATTTCGGTGCTAGTCCATGGGCCATAAGTTAAAATATTTGACTGTATGCCTAAAGCAACCGCATCGGGCATAACGGGTCTGTCTATCCATATTTCCTGTGTAAGAATACCTCCAACAAGTTTTTCAACATCTTCTACTGCGGTTTTTATTTGTGCTTCACTTAAAGCTGCTCCCACGGACTTATTTAATATCTGTACGAGCATATTTACAGCATTATGATGCTGATCAAATTTATTTTCTCCAGGTATACTATCTCCAGCTCCAGTAAGTTTCTTTTCGTCTAAAGATACTCTTTCTGGAAGTGTTATTACAGCTCTTGGACTGAACAACAAACTTTTACTAACAAATACATATTCTGGATCTACAGAAACACCTACAAAAGGTATGTCGGATCTTATTTGATTGCCCGTGGAAAAGTCTGAAATGTCTCTAATAATCAGATCGTCTTGATCTAAAGACTGTGTTTTTACTATGCTATTATTTTCATCATCAACAAAATAAAGCCTAGCAAATGCTTGATGTCTATTGTCATCTGTTCTAAAAGCAGAATCCGTAAATGAATTGGTTATTCCAAGTACAGTGGGGACGGAAATGTCTGTATAACCTTGCTGTACGGGATTTGTATCTAAAATTACTTGGCCAGATTGTACATCCTGTTTACCACAAACAAAAGGCACTCGCACTTGGAATTTTTTACCATAGTATTCATCGGCCAGTTTCCTAATCCATTCAAAACAAACATTCATTATCTCTGTTTGATTAGTATCCCTGTCTTGAGGAATAGTATTTTTTCCAACTTTTATCCAGTCGCCAGGAACTCCTGTTGCTCCATCTTGTATCCATTTTGTAACAGCATCAAGGTCTTGAACTGTAAAAGAAAAAAGCCCTTTTATTTGTACGGCATCAAGTCCAGAAGTAGCTATGCCAAATAAAGCAGTATCCAAAGCCGAGGCATAACTTACCCATACATCATAACTAGAAAGAGCTGCGATTAATTCATTCTCTTTTATTTCTACTTGAAAGCCAGGAACTTCAACATCATAAGGAAATAAAGAGGAAGCAAGATCAAGAGCATTAGCATTAAAGTACCATTCATCATTATCATCTAATGAAGGAATAATTACATTTTCGTTTAAATCTAATCCAAAATAAGGGGCGATGGTTCTATCTACAACATTACCAGTGCTATTTGTTTGATAAGCCTGATATAAAGAATTTTTCTTTCCACCTATAACAAAAGTTTGTGTAGGATTATTTCTTAATTCTCTTCCCTTATTCCAATTTATAACTGTAGTGTTTGACCCTAGTCCAGTACCAGGAAAATCTCCAGAAGTTTGTCTTTCATTAACAAAACCTTCAATAGCATTACTAGCTGGAGCAACGTTTCTATCAGTAACTCTAACTTTGATAAATTTTGTAACACCACTACTGGAATTGAGATCGCCAAAGTTTATAACTGGTACTAATTCAATATAATAATCATACCCAGCGTTCTCACAAACCTCACTGACTATATCCATGACTGAAACAGTCGAACCATTAATTCTCCAATAGTTTAAAAGAGCATCGTCAAAACCGTCTGGTAATTCGGTAATATCAAGAGCGTACTCAGCTAAATTTTCTGCTTGGCCTATTGAATTAAAAGAACGGTCTCTCCACATAAGCCCCATGGCTTGTGCTTCTACTACACCACCTCCAGGTTCTGGCGCTTTAAAAACAAGTCTACCATATGGAGAAAATCTTCCTCTTCCTAAATACTCATTTGTTTGATTAATATTAGGCCATTGACCCAATAATGTTTGAATGCCTTGCTTTAACTGTAAATATAGAAAACCTTTTTCATTAACATCAGCACCATATCCTTGAGCAGGAGAACCGAAAACACCCTGATCGGCAGATTGATAAGTGGAATCTGCTGTAGGAACAACAGTTGGTGGAGATAGCTGATGAATACCATATACACCAGGACTAATTTGCTCAACTTCTTTGCAATTATCAGTATTATAAAATGATTCTAAATAACCGAAAGGATTAATAATATTTGCAAGACTGCCAACGCCTCCAGCATAATCATTTATAATAACTTGGGCATTTTCTAATAAAGTTCTTGGGTCTACAATTTTTACAGTATAAGTTGGATTACCAGATGTGCTATAACTCTCTTCCCAGTTCTGCACAAGACCAGCAAATTCAAAATCACCAACCCTAAAATATACAGGAGCACCAATAATAGGTCTCAATAAACCATAAAAACCAGGGTCTGCTGCTGTCCACGTTTGTTTTGCTAATGCATTATCATAATAATATTTTGTTCCTTCGCAATTATCTTCCACTAATTGCACAGTAATTTCAGATTGCTGCTCATTCCAGCCAGCTGAAGCAGAAAAAGACATAATGCTACAGCCTAAAAATAGCGTTTGTTCAAAACCGCCTACAATACCAGTGCCTCCGCACTGCGCAGAATCATTTTTTACTGGAGCTGCCATTATATTATATAATTCCTATAAAATTTTTAAAAATTAGCAAATAGTTGTGTCGTAATCTGTGCCACAGTCTTGATAAGTCCAAGACACTGATCTAGAATATCTTCCATTAATCGGATTCCAATTTATTATATCATTTGTTTTGAAAACTTGGTCATTTGCAGTAGTCAATGCAGTCTCATAATTACAAATAAATGTTTCCACTTGAGTGCCAGGATTAAATGCTTCTAAATCATTATATGTGGAACATGCAGTAGGAGGAGGAACCACTAATTCTACCGTAACATCTCTACTAGGCGCTGTAACGGTATCTATTGCTTGTAAAACTGGACCTCTTCCTCTTCCTAAGACTTGCAGGGTTGCAAACACGTCTGTAGGATTATTATCCACAATTGTTACATTTTCACTTAAAACATTGGTAAAAAATGAACATGGGCGATCATTAAACTCATAACTATAACTTATAGTACCTTGAGAAGGCGAATGTGAAACTTGCTTTGACGCAGGAGATGGATTTAAATTATTTGTATAGTCTTTAAAATAAACAAATTGAGCACGAGGAAAAAGTCTATCTTGAATTTCTGTCCATCCAGATGCCGCATTATCGTATGCTGAAGTAGCGGTATTTGTTTTCAATCCCGTTGTGGAATAATCATTTACTTGCAAACCCTGAATTGTTCCCTGTATAGAAACATTTACATTGTTTTGATCTATGCCTTGCCTAATATCTACAGAAAAATCTTCTGTTATATTTCTTTCAATAGCGGCTAATCCCGTATTAGCACCAATAATATAAAATAATTCAGTAGCGGAAGCAGTTCCGTTGCTTTCATTAACATTGCTAGATCTAAAATTATCTAAAACAATAAAATCAGCCGTGTTATTTGATAAATTGAAAAACGGTTGAATGGCATGTCCCCACATTTTACCATCGTCTGTATTTGTGGCATCATACCCCAAGTCACTTCCAACACCGACTGTAGTAATAAAATCCCAAGCATTTTCTGCCGCTTCTTTTAATGTTCCAGGTTCTGCTACACCAGTCCATGATCTACGGCCTTGGCAAGTTACATTATGAACAATTTTACATTCAAAAGGATTGTTTTGATCTTCAGTATATGTTGAACTTCCATCTTGTTTGCCAGTAGGGATGTTGGTATTGTCGGCGGTATCCCAAATAAAATACCTTTTTGTCTCATTTAGAAATTCTACATCCCATGTTTCTTCATAGCTTTCAATTTTTGCAATATCCCCACTTGGATTGTCAGCAGAATCATCATACTCTATTTCAATAGTATACGGGATTGTGTCAATCCAGTTATTATTAGACTCATTAAAAGTTATATCATTGATCCAAGCACGTTCTTTAAAAATTTCTGTAACACCACAAAGAATAGTTAAATATTTTCCGTCTTGATTTAAGCCAGACCTTAAGTTTTCCATTAAAGTCCAAAGACTGTCCAAACCATTTGGATCTGCCACTAAAACACCATTCAAGGTCATAGTAAACGGAAAATTAAATGGATTTAACTTATTATCAGCTTGAACCGCTCGCCTAGTGATATTAATAATCGGGACTGGATCAAAAGTATAAGCACCATAGGTCATAGTTGTACTTTGAAGAGTCATAATTCTACCTTTTTAAACAAACGATGTATTAGTTTCACCAGTTATTGGGTTCACCGACTGATTAATAGCTGTTTGGATTTTTCCAGCAACCATTTCTTTAATACCTTCTTCCATATTTGCTAAAGCCTCAGCTCCATTAATAACCACATTAACTTGTATTGGAGCAGATTCAATTTGAATTCTTTCTGGAATAACTATATTTTTCAAACTTTCAGCAGCCTGATTAAGGCTAGTAGAAAATTGAGCCAAATTATTTAAACTATTTAAAGCAGATGTTAATTCTTGACTGGACGTACTAAACATGTCCAATGATCTAATAGCTTCAACACCAAGTAAAGGCTTGCCCCCATTAACTTCAATATTAGTAACAGAGCCGCCAGATGTTGTGTTGCCTGCTCCTGCCCCTAGTACCAAACCGCCATTTTGGAATCTTTGTATACCCCCTATTGTGGACGGTTTACGTGCAAAATTTCCATTAATACTTTCTAATAATCCACGATTTTGTTGTGTGGCGCTTTTATTAACAACAAACTCCCCAGGCTGAACAGCAATTAAAGTGTTGTCTGCTCCCAACATGCCACCAGATCTAAATCTTGGCCTGTTCAAAATGCCTAATCCTAACCTATCTAATATTTCCTCTGGCCTTGAATTTATAGTGTTTCTTAGAGAGCGACCCAGCCCCTTAGCTTTAAACTTCAGTCGCTGATCAAAATTAGGACTAAATTGGACGGGGGCAGGACCAGCTTCACGTATCACCTTTAAAAATCCTGGGGCGTCTGCACCCAAACCATCCACCGCTGTAGCGCCGTCAAAACCAAAGGCTCCCTTTAAAAAGGCGGCAGTTTGACCACGCTGTGAACCAGGAGGAATAATATCCCCAGCCTTCCCTGTTCCTGCAAGATCGAGAAAATTCCTTACATCTTTACTTGGGTCTGTCTTGGAAAGAAGAGAAGGCACATCTAGTAATGTTCGGCGATTTCTACTTTCTTTGGCTCTCCTAACTCCTATTTCGAATTGTGCGCGTCGTCTATCATCGGCGGATAGTCTTCGTCGTTTATCAATAGCTGGCCCTGGCAGAATAAGAGACTTTTTCCGAGGCCCAGGCCCGAATCTAAGTTCGTTTTCTCTTTTTTCCGCTTCTCTGTCAAAGAAAGGATCAAAACCTGGGATATTTTTCTTGCCAAATTCTAGTGCGGCTTTTTCTCTTTCTCGTCGCCGTTCTTGTACTCGCTTTTCTACAGATCTACCAGTGATTTCCTCAATCTGTTTTGATCGGGCTGCTCTTTCTTGTCTTTCTGCTTCTACTGAATCTAAAAGACGGTCTCGGAAAGATTTTACCTTGTCAGTTGGTTCTTTGTCTGGTCCAAAACGAAAGAGTTTAGACTTGGGATCAATGCCAGACCTAATTAAAAAATCTCTTCTAGATTGTTCTCTTTTTTCTTCTTTTAGTCTTTCTGCTTCTGCTGCTTCCGCATCTCTTCGCGTTATTCTTTCAGATTCTCCTCTGACGCCACCAGCTATACGACCAAAAAAAGATCCGATTTTAGAAAACCTAGCTTTGTTTCTTTGAAAAGCTTGTATATTTTCACTTTCTTTAAAAAGAGCATCCGTATCAATGTCTTCAGACCCAACAGCCTGTTTTGCTCGGGCTGCTCTTTCTTGTCTTTTTAATTCTAAATTTCTTTGAGCAGTTGCGCGTAAGAAATCACTTGAACCTGATGTAACTTTTGGTCTAAATCTATCAGTGCCATCAGTTACAAAAATATCCGAACGAACGGCAGCCTGTAACTCTCCCGCTGATGGTCTTGGTTTAGTTAGATCAACTGGGAGTTTTGCGATTGTCTCTTCCGCCGATGGTCTTGGTTTAGTTAGATCAAAAAACGGTGCTTCCTGACTCTCCTGTCGCCTTCGTCCTCTCAGCCGTCTCCTTCTATTTAGAATAGCTTGAGCGCTTAAACCACCGCCGTTCCTAAACCCAGGAATTTCTCCACCAAACCTAAAGTTACCATTATTCAGATTTTCCAAGAAATCCCGATTACCTCTAACAGCCTCACGACGAACAACAAATTCCCCTGGTTGCGCATTGATTAATTTAGAATCTTTATTACTTCCCTGTATAGCACCTGGAATAAAGCCACCACTTCTAAGAGCAGGAGGAACAGGTCCGACCTCGCCTAAAGGCGACTTTGCGTCTATAATTACAACTGGAATAGCCTTGTCTGTCGGAATTTTTACAGTTACGTCTTTAAACTTATCTGCTATAATATCAGGGATCTTTCCAAATGCAGTTTTCTGCTCATTAAAAACTCTTTCTGAATTTGTTTGCACATTATTGGCAATGTCCTGAAATGCTTGTGCTTGAGCATCTAAGGCAGCTTTCTGATTTCTTAAAGCGTCTCCAAACTGATTTGTAAGATCTCGTTCTTGGCCTTTTCCCTCAGCATCTGTAAGGAATTTAGCAAAACCAGCATCTAAACCAATGGCTCGCAGAAAATCTGTATTACTTTTTGCAATTGCGTCACCGACTTGTTTAGGAGCATCTCCGCCTTGAATTTCTCCTAATTGTCTTAAAAGACTGCTACCTCCAGCAAATTCTTGAGCTGAAACTTTTCCTCCTCCAATAATTTTTTGAGCTGATAATACATCTTCAGCAAGTCTTTGCAATTCTTGTGGGTCTGAAGCAGCTATTCTCAACCTAGAAGAGAAATCCCTCCCAGCTTCTCTTCTTTTTTGGAGTTGAGCTAATTCTTTTTCAATCGCCGCCAACTCTAATGTATTATTAGAAAGATCATCAAGTGCTTGTTGAAGTTTTATTTGTTCTAAATTGCTTTTCCTAATTTCTTCAGCTAATCTTTTAGATTCTTCAGGAGTAGTTGCGGCTCTTTGTTGTGCTTCAAGATCACGAACATTTGCTCTTTCTGCAATAAGCGTACTAGCGATTTGTCTTGGGTCTAAAGTTCCAACACTAGCTACAATACTAGACTCAAATTGTCTCTGAGGAGCACGAAAGTCTTCTTGCAACCCTTGGAATCTTCTAACTCTATTAGCTATATTAGCCCCAAACTGATCGGCTTTTCGTTGTGCAGAAATTGATTTTAGTAAAGCCTTATTAAGATTTGCGTAATTTTTATTTAACTCGTTGGTAATTTTATTAATGGCATCAATATTAGCACGGAATGTTTCGAGGCCTACGGCACTTAACTGATTAGTAATCTTATCAATAATTTCAGTAGGATCAGCGCCTTCAAGTAATTCCTGTAAATTTCTCTGCCCCTCTTTTTCGCCTTTGCCCGTCGCTAACTCACTTATAGCGGTAATAAATGCGTTTTGGGCTTGTTGACCAAGACCCTGAAATTCAGTTTTTTCAAATAATTTTTTTACAACCTGTTCAGCACTTGCGCCCTCAATACCAGAACCACCAGCTGCTGCTGCAAGAATTTGTGGACCTTTATCAGCCAGGAATTTTGCGTCTTGTATAGTAGATCTTAAATCTTTGATAATTGCTGCTTCTTGGCCTTGTTGATCCGTACCTATAAATCCACTAATACGGTCCAACTGTTGATTAAGAAGACTCTCGTCTGCAAGCGCTAAATTTTTAGGCAATTGAGTACTAATTGTAGCCGCACCACCTTGAGGTCCAGCCTGAATACTTGCTAATGTAGACCTAGCATCTTCACCAGCACTAGCAGCAAGACTAGCGGCCTCTCCCAAAGCAGCAAGTCTAAAATTCAATAAATTTATTTCCACGCCCGCTTTCCTAGCAGCTTCAGCAGCAGCAATCTCAGCATCTATTAATTTATTCCTAACATCAATTGTTTTCCGTTGCTCGTTTAATATGGCCAGCCCTTCCGACTTAAGAGCCGCATCTCTTATTGTGGCATTAGTAAAATCGTCGCCAAGTTCCTGTCTTACTTTTTCAGCGCGAGTAGCGCCAAGCTGTCTTGCTACATTCTCAAGTCCGCCTAAATCTCTAATAAGATCGTCAACATTACGTCTTTCATCTGGTGTCCCAATAGCTCTATTTAAAAAGTTGAGGCTTTGATTAGCACTTTCTCTAAAACTATCAGAAATATCTTTAGCAAACTGGTCCAAAACCTGAGACCTTGCTTCAGCTCTAGCCTCATCAGCACCTAAATTTGGACCTAAAAAATCACGAGTAATCGCTAAGAAAAAGCCTTCTTGATTTCTAATTGCTTTTTCTAAATTTCTTTCAGTGGTATCTTGACCAACACCAAACGCACCACCTGCGCTAATAAGACTTTCTCCCGTCAAAATTTTATTAAGAAAACCCAAGCCAGTAAATGCAGTGCTTATCTTAGTTACATCAGAAGTAAGAGTAGCGAGACTGGTTCCAGTATCAAATTGAGCTTGACTTGCTAAATCAGCAGCTTTAGTAGCTTCAATATTTGCTTTGGCTAGGTCTTCTCCAGTTGTTATACCAGTATCGAGCCCTTTTAAAGCATCCGCAACTCCTTGCACAGTTTCTGCAAGCTCAACTCTTGCTAGATCTGATGTTTTTTGATCGAAGGCGTCTGTTGCACTCGCAAAAGCCCCTGTTAAACCACCTAGAACACCGCCAACAACCGTTCCCACGCCAGGAGCTATTGCACTTCCAATAGCCGCACCAGTTGCCGCACCACCAAGAGCACCAGAGATACCAGCACCAGTAGCAGCCCGTCCTGCGGTTTCATCCCCAATAGCGCCCTGAATCAAAGGAGCAGCAAAAGAAGTAGCTATTAATGCGCCTGGACTTCCTAATTTACTTCCTATTGATAATGCTTTTGGTCCAAGTTTAGACGCAGCGCCAGCGATAGATCTTCCAGCAGTTACTCCAGCACGACCTGCAAGCCCCCTAACACCACGAGTTCTTCCAAAACCAAACTGATTGGGTCTTGGTCGACGTGCCGCTCTATTGTTTGAACCTCTTATCTGAGCTGTTTCACCAGCTATTTCTGCTTCAATTATATTGCCCGCTTTTTTAGATCCTACCGTCATACCGTCTACAATTGAACTACTGAGGTTATCACCTGCTCTGTCTATTGAAGTCGGATCTATTACAACTTCAATGGTTTCGCCAACGTTGGGAGAGGTTAATTGTGAAACAGTTGCTCTACCGCCTCCCTGGAATTTTTTAACCATTCCGCCAGAAGCAAATCTCATCAATCCGCCATTTGCCGCTCTTCTAGAAGATCCAGAACCAGAAGACTTTTTAGTATTATTAAAATTACCGACAACATCCTCAGCAAAAGCTTTACGAATTACAAAACTGCCTTCTGGAATATCTGTTCTAAATGAATCCGAATTGCCTCTACCAGGAACCCGACTAACATCAGATAAATCAAAAGAACCTAAAGCACTAGGATCACCAGTCTCATTAAATTTACGCAATGCGTTCTCGCCAGCTTGACGTGTTGACTTTGGACCAAAAATCAATTCTCCAGGCATGGTTAACGCAGGAACAAGGCCTTCTTCATCAAAGGCAAGATCTACAATTTCACCGCCGCCTGCCCTAGCAACAAAGTTAGCATTCCTAAGATTACCAGCAACTGCTTTGGATACACCAAAACTCTCTTGAACATCTTTAGAAGAAAGACTTTTTTTACCACGTTGGTCTTTTTGCAATGACTGTAAAATAGGTTGAAATTCTTTATCAAGATCATCATCAATCTTGTTCAACTCAGGACGAAGATTGTCTACTGTTTGATTTCTTACTTTTTTGATTAATGATCTGAGCGAATCTCTAGTGAATGAATTTTTTGCATCTGTTGCTTCATTGGCTAATTTTGAATCAAATTTAGCACCGAGACCTGGGCCTAAACCTGACGGAAAATCAAAAGTAGTATTAGAAAATTCTTTTTCTGAAAAAGGATTGCCTGCTTTTAAAAGCAATCCTTCAAAAATATTACCACTGATCTGGTCAACATTAATTTTCTTTAAAAATCCAGCATCTATATTAGGAGCAGTATTTAGATTAAGTTCTGGTTTAAGTAATTGTGCAGCACCTTCAACAGTGTCTATAACACCAGATAAAATCCTGTCTTCTATTCTTACACTGTCATCTGCATCTAATCCTCTAATTAATAAATTAAAGTCCGTGCCTTGTTTTAACCTGTTTTGAATTCCTTTTTTCTGTTTGTCATATTGTTGCAAAGCTTGTCTAACTTGCGCATTGCCAACGCTTTTAGCATTTATTGTTTTTGGAAAAGCCGCTCTTGCAGCGGAAGGTCCAGCAATACCTGCAAATTCAGAACCTTCAACGCGACCAATTGTATTTTCACTGATATCCCCAGGTCTCAAGAAAATTGCACCAAAAGTACCCTCATCATCCAATAAAGCATCAGTCTTTTTAATAAAGCCAGCCTGTTTACCAGAGCTTCTAGAAAGTCTTACTGTATCAGAACTTGCAAATACATTTCCAATACCAGCTCTTTCTCTTCCTTCTTGTCTAATTTTTTGAATGCTTCCTCTATTAAATCGTTGAACATTGCCACCGCCACCAAAACGACTTACCTTACCACCGCTGGCAAATCGCTTTCTTCTTCCAGTGCTACCCCCACCTCCAAATCTTTTTCTAGGAGCCGATCCTCCACCACCAAAAGAAGATACTCCAACATTGACGCCAACTTGTCCGCCAGTCTGAAATTTAATCGAACCGCCGCTTGCATTTCGACGGCGTGTAGAAGGACGCGATGCAGCTGATGCTCTAGCAGCCGTTTGGCCAGAACTAAAGCGACTTCCAGCTATTACCTGAGAAAGCCTATTTATTGCTGAAGTATTAGCAGTTGTTGCCGAAATACTAGACTGCATTATATTTATAGACGCTCTTAAGGCCGTAGTATTTGAATTTAAATTACCAGAATTTAAACCTAAAGCATTTGTGTTAGCCCTTAAAACAGCTTCTGTGGATTTACCTAAACCTATAAGAGTTTGCTGCACGGCAGCAGTAGATTTTTCCGTAGCAGTTTGAGCCTGCTGTGCCGCTGTATTTCGAGTAACAGCAGCAGTATTACTATTTGTAGAAGCAATGTCGGATTGATCAGCACCAAGACTACCAATTCTTGATCCTAAACCAGAAGCGCCTCCCGCACCAGCAACACCAGAACGAAAACCTCTTGTAAATTGAACAGCACTTTGAGCAGCTTTGAAAGCGGTAAATGCAGCAAGCAAAGGAAGAACGGGCTTGACTGCGCCAGCCAAATCAATAAAAGTATTTGCTACTTGCAAAACTCCTTCGGCTATACTGCGAAAAGTATCAGTTTGACTGATATCACGAACTAATGCCAAAAAAGATTCTTGTGTCTTTTGAAACTGAACTGCAAGTGATTGCTGGGCAGTTATCGCATCTTTGGCCAAAGAGCCCTGGCCTTCTGTTGCAACCTTCAAAGCCTGTTGGGCAGTTTCAAATTGCTGAATAAGCGGAATAACTTTACCAATTTGTCTAAAACCACCAAGCTCTTCTACGATTTCTGCAAATCGGAGATCTTGTGGATCAAGAGAACTTAGGCCGTCGCTTAATCTCTTAATAGCTTCAAAAGGACCAACAAATTTACCGTCTAGAGTTTCAAGCTCAATACCCAACTCTTTCAAAGAATCAATTGTACTTCTTCTTTGGATACGAGTGAAAATTGTACGTAAACCAGTAGCAATCGTTTCAGCAGATTCACGAGTTGTTGCACGAACAGATGTGAATAAAGCGATAAACTGACGAAGAGATTCGGTGGCTTCCTGATCATCTCCAGCAGCAGCAGCAAAAACGCCACCAGTACGTCTAATCGCTGCAATGATATCGCCCGACTCAACAGCAAACTTACCAGCAACAGCATTGATTGAACTTAGAACGCCCTCAAGTTCAGAAGTCTCAATATTAAACTGACGTAATGCAGCAATAGATCCTTCAGTAGTTTGGGTGATATTATCAAATGTAGGAGCAAGATCTGTTTTGGCTAATGCTTCTAAAGCCTTTTGAGTTTCAGCAGCCGTGAAACCAGCCTGTGATAATGTACGTGCAGCTAAAACCAATGAACTAGAAGAAGCACCGAACGTAGTTGACAATCTTGTTATTTCGTCTGTCAGTCCTTTTAATAAAAACTGAGATGTTCCAGTGACCTGCTGAACTTTGATTAATTCTCTTTCAAACGCAATAGCTTCTTTAGTGGCGTCACGAACAGCATTAACAAAACCAAAAACGACGCTTGTGGCCACTGTAAATCCAGCAAATCGCCTAATAGCTAAACCAGAGACTCTACCAAAATCTTCCATCTCAGAAGCTGCTTCGGCAGCACCTCTAGCAGTAGAGGCAATAACGGCATTGGCCTGTGATTGAGACCTTACTGATTTTTGAGTAGAATTCGCAACATTAGAAAATGATTGAGAAAGACCTGAAAGATTATTTCTAGCCGCTGCGGAGGAAGCCTGAATATTTTTTAATCTTCTCTCCGTCTCTGCAAGTGCTTTGTTAGCTTCTTGTATTCTTTTAGTCACACTAGCATCAAAGTTGATTTTCACATCACCCTTGACGTTATTTAATTGACTGCGAAGCTTGTCTACTACTGGCTTAACGCCAAACGGACCTTGGATATTTAATCGGGCCGTTAGATTAAATGCTGTTGCCATAATTTTACTTTATTAAAAAAAGTGGTCATATAAGAACAGTGATTAATGAGCAAAACTCACTACGCACTATCCTATATGCCACTTTTCTTTCCGCTTGGGTTTAACTATTTAGATTCAACAGTTTCTTCGTTTTTTGAATCAGCTTCTTCAGAAGAGCTTTCTTCTTCTTTATCTTCTTCTTCAGAAACAATAGGATTATTATCATCGTCTAAAAATGGGCTTCTGTCAAATGAATAATTACCATCATCATCAAGTTTTAAGCCATCTTTATCAACTCTATTACCATCTTCATCAATATAGTGGCCCTTTTCATTAATCAAACGGCCAGTTTCATCAACGAGTTTCCCTTCTTCGTTAACGAGTCTATTTTCACTATCTGCGAAACCAAATTCTCTCAAAAACTTGTTTTCTTCATAAGAATCATCAAAATTTTCAGACAAATTATACAATAAAGAAGCTAATTTTGAAGCTCCTTGAACAGCATAATCTTCAGCCTGATTGTTTAAATAATCGTCCATATTATTAAAAACAGGTTTCTGATTATCATTATACACCAAACAGGAACTTACCCAATAATTAAACCTAGCATTATCGGCTTGACCTTCAGCAGTATGAACATCTAACTCTGTTCTTTGTGCAATCATGTCTCTAAGATCTAATCTCAAACCGCGCAATTTTATAGCAAGCTTTTTTGCTTCAGATAACTTAATTCCACCTTTTGCAATACTTTTTTCTATAGAGATAATCTCTTCGCTGATTTTCCCTAGCTCCTCTTGCTTCTTATCGTCCCACATATTTTGATCACGCATAAAGTCATCTAATTTAGCACGAAGTAAAGCGCCTGAAGAAATAGCGTCATTAAAAGCCCTATTATAAATCTTCTGGCCCTCCCTTTGCTGTACCATATTTGGTTTGCGAACCAAAATTTGCTTCATAGTTCCTTGAACTTCAGCTTCAAAAATAATTTTGTCAACTGTCTTACTCATTTTCGGTTAACTCCTGATTGTCCTGTTTTATTAAAAAATTATATTGGCTTTTATTGTATTTAATGGTATTATTATCTATTTCAGATAAAGCTGCCCTCATCTGATTATTACCATTATTTAGTATTTCTGTTCTTGCTAATTGCCACTTTTCTTTGAATTTTCTCTGGGTTTCTGAAAGATCACTGTCTGGCAAACCGTGTCCCCACAAATCCCCAAATATTTTTTCAAATTTAGACAACGCACCAATCATAGTAGTTCTAAATTTAGTTTCCATGTGTCTTTTTAAGGTATTTTTTGAATGAGCCTCATACCTTTTTTCATTAGCTTTTTTATGCGCTCCTAAATATTTTTTATCCTCATTATTAGACATTGTAATTCCTTTTCCTGTTATGTTTTAATTTTTAATTTTTAATTGTTTAGCGGCACTAATTTGCATTTTTCTATCTTCAAAATTTGCGTCAATAGCTTTGCCTTTTGTTTCAAGAACTTTTTCTCTCTGTTTCTTAATAATTTTTCCTGCTACAGAATTCATATTATCTATTTGCTCGGCCTCTTCTTTAGAATTTGCCATAATATAAATTTCATCTGCCTTAGCAAGCTTTTTGTTATTTTTTTCAAACTCTTGTTCTTTTTTACGTGATTCATTTTCTCTTCTTATAAAAACCATCCATCCGTCAAATAAATCATCGTCTTGAATAACAGAATCATTTGGACAATCAGGATGTTCATAAGCAGAGTCATACATTCTAGAAAATAATATTAAACTTTTTTGTTCCTCAGACAAAACAAAGCTTTTATTTTGAGGAAAAGGATTACCTTTATTAATGCTCCAATAAGTTTTCCAAGGATCGTTTCTTGCTATATCTCTTATATCTTCAATTGAAATAGAATATTCTATTTTTTTTGCCATTATTCTTTCCAATAAAGAAAAGTCAACATCGTCTATAGAATCCCAAACCTTTTCTTCATTATGATATAAAGTCTCCATTACAATATATTGCTGTCTAACCATTTCGGCAAAACCTTCAATCGTCAAGTAATCTAAAGAATGCCTAATATTTATTTGCTCTGTATACTTTTTTTTAACTAAATCCAATGTATTTCTTGTTTTTTTAAAAGACGCAGGATTCATTAAACTATTAAAAAGATTGCATTTTAAATTTTCAATTTGTTTGCTTATTTCTTCTAAATTTTTATCAATATCAAATGAACATAAATCTTGACTAACTAAAATTTTTAGACAATCGGATTGTCTTAAAATATTATCATATCTTAATTTATAAGCTGCTTGTTCATAGATACTATAAGATTTTAACCTAATTTCTGGGCTGGGATACAACAAGGAATAAATTTTATCATCTAGTGTTATTTCTGTATTATCAGATATAAGTCTATAGAGAAGCATTTCTCTCCTTGTTCTTTTGTCCATTTTTAATTATCGCCCTCGCTCTTTTTAGAAACTAAATCTAACTGATTTCTACGTGCCTTACTGGGTCACGTTCCACTCATTAGATCCTCAAGAGAGTCATCTAAAAGACTTTTACCAAAGATTACCTCGGAATCATCTTGTTCAGCAGTAGGAGTTATGTCTACATTAGTTCCTTCTTCCATTATTTCAAGGTGCGTCCCTAGAAATTGTGGAATGTCTTTAGAAGGTTCTTCTTCAATAATATCTTCTTCCATTTCATCGTCAAACGATGGCTCTTCTCTAGTTTGAATATTATCAAGCGCCCATTGTTTACTAACTACTTTATACTCTACAGAATTCTCTGTTTCTTGTGTATGTATTAAATACCCTTTTTCTTTGCAGAATTCATTAAGGGTGTTCATAATAAATTCTACATCAGTACTATTTCCTAACTTTTTTGTTAATTCCACCATATCCGAGTGGGGAACTCCATACTCATTAAGATCGTGTTCTAAACAAGGCTCACCACATGTTTCGTTTGATACATCACATGTTTCACATTCAGAAGACTCCGAATCATCAGAATCAATTTTTTCTTCTAAAACAGGCAGAGTGCCGTCAGAGCTTGCGATATCAAAAGTATTATCTAAATCAAAAGAACCTGGAGAAACAAGATTAGTTAAATCTTTTAATTTTTCTTGAGATTCTTTAAAATCGTTTTGAAGAACCTCGTTTGAAGCTAGTAATTCATCGTATTCTTCTTTTAGATTATCATACTTTAATGAAAGCTTTTCTTTGCCATCCACTAGCTCTTGAAAATTTAATCTTATTTCATCAATTTGGTCGTTATGATTTTTTACGGTATTGGTAAGATTTTGTTTTACCGTTTGAAGCTCTATAAAAAGTTCTCCAACTTTTCGATAGATAAAATCAACGCTCTGTTGCGTAGAGATAACAGGGTTATTTCCAGACATAAAATTTCCTTTTTCCTTTTTCCTAAGTGTTTTAATAAAATAAGGGGTTAATAAAGCACTTGCCAGTCAAGGTATTCGTCTATTCAACCTCGAAAAGAGGCGGCTATCGCGACATTATCAACCCAATCCTAATATTATATACAAAAATATAATATTTATATAAAAAAAACGGAGCCTAGTTTTTCATAGACCCCGTTTTTAAGTTTTAGTCTTACTCAGTACCGCCTAAGTATGTATGACGATCAATCCAATCAAAATTAGCAGATGGATCGTTAACATGCATGACAGTAAAATCATTAAACGTAGTAAACGAATAACTAACTGTAACATTACCACCACCAGCATCGCCACCACTGTAATTAACAGAGGCCAACTTGTTTTTAAGACCAAGATAAATTCTTGTTCCATCACAAGTAGCAATACGGATAGTTCTATCGGTCAAGTTACCGCTATCACCCTCACAGAACGATGCGCTTTGCGCGACTGGAGTAAGGATACCTTTTTCAGTAGCAGAAACCATGTCACCAGAAGTCGATGTAACTTCAATTTCACATGTAACTTCTACAGGGAAAGTAACGGTTCGGCTATATGGACCTTTTCTACCAAGCTCATTAATGTCTTCTCGACCAAGATCAGTAGAAACAGTAATACTAGAAATATGAGCATCAAAATCAACACCGTTACTCTTTTCATTAGTACCACTGTCAGAAATTCCCCAAACTTCGGGAGGAAGAACGGTGGAATCCGAGTCGCCGTATGCACCATTGCTATCAACACCAGAAGTCGACGCGGTATTATAAACACCATTGAAAATCATGTTTTCACGACGATTTACACCGCCCAATGGGGGATCACCAGCAGAACCAGTTAGTGGTGCGTCATTATTAGTCGTGAAAGCGCCGCTAAAAAGAACTTCGCCTGGAGAACCGATGCCAGTGCCAGCATTGGCTTTAGGATCATTTAACCATAACTTGTTATTACCAACAAGAGTAATATCTTCATTAAAGTTATCATCTAGAGGGAAATTGTAAGAAAGACTACTTACAAACATACCAGAACATTCAACCTGAGATCTAGGATTATCTTCTGCCGCAGACTGTGCATTATCTTTAAAGATACCTAGAGCAAAAATTGACTTTTCATTAGATCTTCCTGCTAAGTCAGGAGTATCAGCTGTTCTAGTAGCCAAGTGATACATCAAAGGATACCCATCGAGTACTTTATTCATAGTAACTTCGATGTCGGGAATTTCTTCGATATTTTCGTAAATAGCCAATTGACCAAGTTCGAAAACCTGTTCAAGGTTAAAATTGGTAGAAATACCAACTGATTGAACACCGTGAATCTCTGTAAAACCAGCTGTTTTAAGGCCACCCGACTGAGGGTCGGCTTTAAGACCAACTTGCTGAACAGCATAATAAATTCTTTTATTTTCTTGCTCTGCCATCAGAAAACTCTCCTTTTAGGAATAGATGACTTCAATTTTTTCGAAAAAATATAATATTTTAATTAAAATATGGGCGCTGTTTGTGCATAATTATACACCGATTAAGGGAAAAAACTAATCATTTAAAATAATCTCACAAGTCATTCTAACCACACCTTCAAAAAGTCTAGAATTCAAAGATTCTACTTCAGCCACTTCTGTCCGACTAAATCTAACAGAAGACTGGTTCCAAACATAACCTGTATCTGGATTAACTAAAGCTGGATACGTTTGGGAACTATCCACAATTTCTCCTCTATAGTCCAGAGGATAAGCATCAGCAGCAGCTATTGCGTCATTGTCAAATAAGTCGATACTTGCGTCAAATTGGCCGCGAAAAATATCGACAAGTTTATTTCTATCATTTCTATTTTCAGCTAAAACATGAACTAGCACATCTTGCTCCACCCAAGCAGCACCATCTCCTAACTGATAAGGTCGAGACATAGATCTAGGAACCGCCTCAATAATTACGCAAGGCATTTGAAATCTATGTTGAGAACCAACAGACCAGCTACCATCTTCTAGTTCTGTAAACTGAACATCGTCTGGTCTAAATGAACGATATTGTAATTCATTCCACCACGGAACATCATCGGCACGATAAACTTGAGCATATCTATAACTATATTGAGCCTGTACAGTCGAACTAGAGGATATGGGAGTTGCAAAAATAACTCTTCCTAAAGGATAATTAATATGATCTGGTGCAGTTACAACACTGTCCACTTGAACTACGGCTGGACTAGTTGGATTATAAGTTACCGTATCCGTACCAACATAATCTACCCCAGTTTCCCATACCCAATCTTTTCTAACCGACTCCCATACTGTTCCAGCAGTGTAAGATGGATCATCAACTTGTCTCAAAGTGCTAAAATCACCACCGTATGCTCCTGGCAATGGAATACTTACATTTGTCCAGCCACCAGCACGTAACAAAGCCCAGTCGAACCATGTTTTTAAATTAACTTCTAGTTTATTCATAAGGTATGTATCACCAATGTGATTAACCTGCTTAAATGAATAATTTGTTGAAGGCATGACTGTAAACCTACCGTATAGCTGATTTTAATTGATTTTGAATTATTAACGTAACTTCATCTTGAATATCATCCAAAGCCCTAGTAACAAAATTATTATTATCAGTTCCAGCAAACTGAGGAGGGACTCTCCAAGTAGACCCTCTTGCACCTTGCATGATAGCAATACCAGTTCTAGAACGCTTTGTTTTAGAACTATCAAAAGTAATATTATAATCCCTAATTATGGCCCTATCTCCAAATCTAAGAAGCCACTCAAGCCAGTTTAACTGCTGTCCTTTTTCGGTTACTAAAGCAGCAAAGGGACTGCTTAAAACATCGGAATAGTCGCTTGGAACCATGTTTATAGTAAAACCAGCTTGTATTTTACCATTTTTTAAAATAGCTTTATTTTTAGAAATTTTTATTCCTTTAGTCCATATCTGAACAATACTTTCAATTCTATTTCTTCCGTCTGGCAAACCAAATTCTCCAGCCAACTGGCCCCCACTTAAAGAAGAGACTTCAGGTTGATTTAATATTGAAATTTTTACTAAATCTTGAATTGGCTTTAAAGAACGTGTAATAACTTTATCTAAAGCTTTATTTATATCTATAGCGAGAGCTTTTACAATCCTTTTTTCTATTTCTTTTTTACTCTCGACTAATTTTAATGACGCTTTAGCCATTTTCTATTCTCTTCCACATTGTTAAACAAAAATCACTAGCCCCCATTCCGCAAGGTTCTGGCTCACTATGTATTTCAAAACGAGGCCTAACTATCTTATCTAGAGAAGTGTCTATAATAATTTCTTTTGCTCTACGTAAAGTAGAAAATGTACTAAAAGCACTAACGGTTTGAACAAAGCCTTCTGGAGATTGAACATTTGAACTAATGCCTGGAATCCAACTTTTGTAATCATAAAGAGGACAAAGTTTAATGTCTTCGGTTTGCTCGTCTGCTATTTTTCCAGCACCACCGCACATAGGACATTGACCCATGGCAAATGGGGCTGGACCTCCTGTTTGATATCTATTTGCGGATTTATTTCCAATTGGATCATAAACGCAATTAGCACAATCACTATATTTTGTAACGCCGAAATACAGCTTACAATCAACAGAACAACCTCGAATAACCTCGGTTATCATGTTTACATGCAACTGCTTAAAACTATCGGTAATCATGCCATTAAAAGGATTTGTAGACATATTTTACGCCTATGGAGCATCGCCAGTATAGTAACGGGGATCATCAAAACGTTCGTCAAGATTAGTACCATCTTGAGGAGTCGCGTCTAAATCAAAGCTTGCGATATCAAAAGTATCATCAAAACCAGGAGAATTCAACTGTTGAACAGTTGTTCGACCAGTCTTGATAGTTGTGATACCGTTTTGGACTTGACCAGTATCACCACCAGCATTATTTTTAACAGTATTAGCCATGTGTTTAAGCCTTATTAAATAAAGTTAGTTATTATAAGTATCATCAATTGCCAGGATGAACACCTACAAGATGCCATTATAAGGATTATTCCCTGGCTCAAATTCAACCAATACGGCCACAGTGTTGTCTGTTCTACCAACAATAATTCTTTGCTCTCCTGAGCCAGAAACAATACCTAATCCAGCAGGAACGCTTCCTTTTACTTCCCAACCGTCGGGAAGCTGATAGGCGAGATAATCAGTATACGATCTTGTGCCAACTGGATAAGATCCCATAGCCGTATCCCCTGGACCAATATCTCTAGCAGATTTGGTAGGCAGACTAAGCTTATTAATAATACCAGAATCAACTGCATTATCAAGATAAGGATTCAAAAACATTTCCGCACCATCAAAATCAGAATCTTGAACACCAGCACCATACATAGTACCAGTAGGATTGGCTTTAACCAAATCCATGGTTCCTTTAGCACCGTCGTTAAATTCTGTTTCCCAGTAACTACGAACACCATTCTCAGGAGAATTTCCTAATTGTTCATGCGGGGTTTTCTTTACGTCAACAGGCATCTGTGGAGGATTTAAGAAAACTGATGTTACCTGTTTTTCTCCCTTAACAATGGTTTTTCCAGTCAAAGTACAAGTATTTGCGGTAGAACCATCTAATGGACCTTCATTGATAAATCGGTCATGAGTATTAAGCTCAATTCTACTAGCGGTCACATTTGCTATTCTGTATTCACCATTATTGTCTTTTGAACCAACACCAGTAACCGTTAGATATTGACCAGCTTTAAATCCATCGGTAATAAAGCTACCGCTACTACATTCAACATAATCAACACCACCATCACCGAAAAGAGAAACGAACTTAAAGGTTCTACTTCCACTAGCAGATGCCGTTGCATTACCAACGGAACTTTCAGCAGTTAGAGAATCTGTACCTTCTAAAGTCAAAGTTGTAGCAGCAACGCCTCCAGCAGCTACAGTATAAGTCCCGTCATTACTAGCACTACCAAGAACGGTGACAGTCATGCCAGCCGAATAACCGTCTGTTACAAAGCTTCCAGTACTTCTTGTTATAGTATCTGGGTTTGCATTATTGAAACTTAAAGTATCATCAGAAGTTGTTTCATCACTTCTTTCAGATCTTATGTTAAGGTCTTCTACAGAGTTTTCATCAACTTTTACATCTCTTGCTTGACTCCAAGTATCCCTAATAGCAGCTATTGATGTGCCAGGATAACCTTGACGAGAACCAGGACCACTGTATTGAACATCGCCCCATAATTCATAATACGAATTTTTGTCCCACCACATTTCTCCCTTCATGACGCCACCAAGAGAAGAACCTCCAGTTTCTTGGAACAAGTCATCGCCAAATGTATCACTACCTGCTACATGTCTTCTGGCTGCCCAGTAATTACCCGCCCAACACAAACCATTTGATTGACCAGGAACCTGATACACCGAGGACGAGCTTCCTTGTCCTCTGTTCCACCACATATGAGAATGAGCTGAACTCAAGCTGTTAGCATCCAACGGCGGTCTAAGTTTCAAAAAGGTGGTACTATCAGTCTTAATACTAATGCCAGTTCCCTGTATGTAAGACTGATAATGTCCAAAAGTCCAGGTTCCTCCTTGACCAAGAGACCATACCGAAATACCGTCAAGAGTACTTCTAACACTAGAAGCACCAGGATGACCAATGGGGTTTCTTTCTTGCTTTCTGTATTTTGAGTGCCTGTGCTCCCTTATATGGTTGCCCCAACCACAATAATCGCTTTCAATAATGTCGTCATAATGTTGAACGGTTTTTATGTTCCAAAAATCATTGCCACATGCTTCTCCCTCGTTTGCAGCACCTGTTCCACCAGCACTCCAAGCATCCATGGTATTAAAGAAAGTGGAATAAATCATAGTTCCCGCAGTCGACCGAACTTCAAAACCTTCTCTTATCATCCATCCAGTATTAGAAGGTTTGTTATTGAAATTGTTAGTAGTATCAGGCGTATTATCTATACCATTCTGCACAGTAGCCCCAACCGTAAAGTCTGATACATACATATGCGAAACAATATCATTGTCTGATGCAACAACTTGAGCGGCTATATTATGCCAATATCCGTCTTTTACGTTTTCAATACCTTCACCGTTTAGATCATAAGTTTGGCACTTGTCCCAACTTAATTCACAGCGAGTCATCATAATTCCATCATGTGACAAGCCGCCTCCTTTAGCATTAATAACGACGGTATTTACAAAAGACGATGACGTATCATTAATCCGATTTCTCATTATAGGCTCAAACTTTATATTATCAAACCAAATCCAGTCATTCGCAATAGTCCAGCGAGGAGTTCTAACATCACCATTACCTCTAATAATAAGTGGATTACTGGCAGTTCCACCAACTTGAGAAATAGTAATAGATTCACCATAGCTTGGTGAATTATTTTGACCAAATCCATTTTCTCCTGGGTTATAACCAGTTGGATCAGTATAATAAGCAGCTCCATTTCCATCTAATGTAGCAGTAGAAGTAACATTTAATTCTTCGGTCATTTGATCAGTAAAGCTACCGATCATACCTAGTTTTGTTGTACTTACATTAGCAATAGTATATCTTCCATCATTAGAAGCCGTTCCATTGACTACAAGAGACATACCCTCAATAAATCCGTCAGCCACAAAATCTCCTGGGGAAGCACCGCTCGCTTCTACTAAACCACCAGTTTCAAGAGTGCAAATTTTAGAATTGGTTTCGTTTGTAAACGCTGAACCAACAGTTATTCCACTGGCAGTAACAGCAGTAATATCGTACCAACCAATATTATCAATTTTTGCACACATGGAACCATTTCTGTTTTCACCACCGTTTTCTGGACCTTGATCACTAATATCATCCCCAGCATCTAAGGTAATGATTTGGCAACTACCATTAATAGTAAGTCCATTGCCAACATTATTTTCAGTTGTTAAATCATCTCCTGCGATACTTGATTGATATCTATCTACAGTAAGCACACCACTTGAAACATTGCTTAAAACATATCTTCCATCATTACTCGCACTACCATCAACAATAATTTGCATCCCCTTGATAAACCCGTTGTCAAGGAAGTTAAAATTATCATTTGACGTAATGGTTTCATTCGTTGCAAAAGAAAATTCTTGAGAACCAGTAATACCGCTGGCTTGATTTGCCCCTGAGCTTGCTACAGAATCTATCGTTACAACCTTGTCATTACCCATTCCATCAAGAGTTATTCCCATTCCAACTTCCCATCCGTCTGCCAGCACGTCTCCAGCAGAAATACGGATTGTATCGTTAGAACCGCCACCTTCAACAAGAGTAATTCTTCTATTAGGAGTAGCAAAAAATCCGTTTTGACCACAAACACGAAGCTGCATACCAGATGCATACCCGTCATCAATAAACGAGCCGCCGTCACTTCTTGTTACTTCATTTGTTCCAGCAGTGAAGGTAAGAGTGTTAGTAGCGCTGGCCTGAACTTTAGTGGCCTGCTTAAAATTCAAAATTCTACTGGCAGAAGCTTGTACTTGTGTGGCAACTCTATCATCCTCATGCATGATAATAATGTCACCAGAAGCAACGTTCACACTGTCTGCAAGTACAGTATCAAGTTCAGCTCGATTATAAACATTCCAAACATTCTTGGCACCTAAAACAACACCACTGCCAATTGGCCCTTCATTAACTAAACTATCTCCAGAATCTAAAGTAAGAGTTCCAGCAGTAACAGCATTGATAGTATATTGACCATTATTATTTGCAGTACCAAGAACAGTTAATAAATTACCTGAAGCAAAACCGTCTGTAATAAAGCTTCCACTTGGACATGTAATAGTATCTGGAGTTGCGCCTACAGAGTCAGTAAATGTAAATTCTCTTGAAGTGTCAATTCCTTCGGCAATTATAACACCAATACCTTCGCGAGGAAGTGCTTTTGTCTTTGCGGTCATCTCATAACTAGCAGTTCCAGAGGGAGTAAGCGTACCCTGTATCTGAGCACTAAAACTTGGACCTTCGCTAGTCAAAGTGCCAGAAGATACCGTCATGGAAGTACCAAATGGTGTCAAAGTTGCAGACGAGCTTAATGGACCTTCATCGGTCATTACAGGCGAACCCGCACAATCAATAACACTAGAAGTAACACTAGATACTGCGTAAGTTTCGTTGTTATTTGAAGTACCAGTAACAGTTAGCGACATTCCTGGTTTAACGCCATCCGCTACAAAATCACCAGTACTACCAGTAATAGTATTACCAGCAGCAGTAAATGTAAGCGTTCTTCCAGCAGAAGCAACGATAGCAGTAGGAGTTTCATAAGTAACACTATCTATTTCATAATTACCGTCATTACTACTAGAGTTACTAACAGTTACAATCATGCCACTAACAAATGGTCTAAATGCTTCTTGATCAATACTTGATAATCTGGATACATTGATAGTGTCAGTGTTATTTTGATCGGCTGGATTTTCAAGGTCTGCCGTACACATAAAGTAATCGGTTACATCATCAACAAACGTAATAGCAACGCCATCAGCGGTGGCCTCACCAGAGATAGGACTTGACTGAACAGAAACATCAATTTTTACCTCATATTCTGTATCTGGAGCCAAGTTGCTTATCATTCCATTTAGTGTATTCCAGTATTTAGTACCGTCTGTGTCGCCTATTCCATAGGTTGGGTGAACCCTATGCATACCCAAGGTTGTTCTCCATTCGCCAGACGGAGGATCTAATCTACGACGATATTGAAGATTACCTCTTGCAACAAGCTTGCTATCTCCTTCAATACCTTGTTCTATAAACAAAGAGTCTGTAGTGGGATAACAAATCATTTCGCTTACAGCCGCAAAAGTACTGCTATGTTTAGGCGAAGGACTATTGGTATTAATCTGATCAGAAATAATACCAAAAATATTTCCACTTGGCGATACATATTCAGTTGCAGACGAGTCAACAGCTTTTATATGAGTTTGATGTTTCAAAGATCTCAAGAATGTCATCATCTCATCTTGAGCGTCTATATCATAATTTCCAGAAGCAGAACCACCGATAATTCTTAAAACACCGTTGTCATCAACTCTAGAAGCTGTCATATTGATAGTATCAGTATTATCATGTATAACAGCACCAAAGCCATCTCTAAACTCTTTACGAGACATTAGAAGAGTGCCGCTTGGTTCGGTTAGAATTTCATCGTATCTTACCCAGGTATCTTCCCAAGCTGGCATCGACAAAGGCGCACCAGAAGCCACATCCGTACTAGCGCCAGCATTCCAATTGGCTGCGCCACTAACACGATCAACAAAGTCAAGAGCAGGCTGAGTGATATAATTAATATCTATTCCACTAGCAAGAGTTAGGGTCGTGGCAACATTAATTGCAGGGCTTGTAGACTTATGAGTCAGATCCAAATTAGTTAAAGAAGGATTGACGTAAACATCACTAGTTTCGCCTGACTCGTAAATAGCAATATTAAAGATGTCATTGTCACTACCACTGTTGTCGTCAAGGACATTACCTTCACTATTTGAATTTACAAAAGTTCCTGCCGATAAAATACACCCGCTACCAACTGGACCTTCCGATGTCAAAGTTTCAGCAGCATCTAAAGTAAGAGTCGTTGCTGCTACAGCGGTAATTTTATAAGTACCGTTATTACTTGTTGTTCCGTTAACGATAACGTTCATTCCAGACTCAAATCCATCGGTTATAAAGCTACCAGGACTAGCACCTCCAGCAGTAATAGTATCTGGGTCTACATCATTAAAGGTAAACTCTCTATTTGCATCACCTTCCACAGAATTTCTAGCCAAGGTTGCTGGGCGAGTTCCCGAACAAGTAAGAACATTATTCTTGAGGTCAACTTTATCAGTATTTAAAACCTTAATCAAAGAACTTGTGAGATCATTTACCTCGCAGTCCAAAACCGTGTTATTATATACTCTAATAGAGTTATCTGCTTCTTCCGCTGGAGTAACGCTTAAAAACATACCAACACTTGAGCCTGTTCCTTGGAGACCGTAAATAAGATTGTTAGTAATCTTAATTTCACCATGGTCATCTCTACAATGGAATAAACCACCTAAGCTATTATTATTGGTATAACCGTGTAATAAACAACGATCTACAGTAAAATCTAAATTCGGACAATATCTGAATGTAAACAAGCCGCGATTCGCACCATTAGAATTCGGAGCATCTATTTCTATTTCTGTCCAAGTTATTTTTCCAAAAAGATTTGCATTATTACCATGGCCAAAACCATTGTCAGAATAATTATGCTCCAAAATAGTGCCATTACCGCCTGGAGTACCATAAGGCTTGCCAGTAAACCCTTGGCTAGTAACCGTAAGTTCTGTAGCAATTTCATCCCAGGTTCCCTGGAAGTAATCATGAGTATATCTAGCAGCCGTATGAACTTCACCCTCTATGAAAATCGCTGTTAAAGGCAAAGCCCCAGCTTCCGAAGGATCGGAGAATGCGTACTCACCACTGTTTGATTGACAGAAAGCTGTCCAGTTAGCATAATCGCCAGTGCTACCAATCAGTACTGTTCTTGAAACAAGATTTACAGTAACATCAACTTGTCCTGAATTTGAAACCAGTGAGCCGTTTGTGCAGTCATAGTAAAATGTATCAGACCCATGGAATCCAGCATTAGCCGTATATTGTAACTCTTCACCAACCTGAGTAACAATTCCGCTAGAAGGCTGCGTAAAAGCATTAATAGTGAGCGGCAATGAATTAGGATCAGTATCGTTAGCGAGTACGTCGATAAGCACAACGCCACTAGTTATAGTATCATTGTCCACAGACGCTGCATCGTCATTAGCAATAGGAGTACCAGCAACTTCTATAGTAATATCACATCTTGCCGTATCACTTCCGCCCTGTCCATCACTTGCAGTATAAGTAAAGAAGTCGCCACTGGTAGCACTTCCATCATGAGTATAATCATATGAACCGTCTGAATTTAAAGTAAACGCTGAGGCGTTACTAGGACTAGCAAGCACAGTAGCTGTTAAAGTTTGGCCTTCTGGATCAGTATCATTTGCCAATACACCGCTAACAGCTGGTATATTAATAGTGCCGCTATTTGGGCAGGTAATTGGCGAAGTATCATTATTGGCATTAGGCCACAAATTAATAGTAATATCACATCTTGCTGTATCAGTTCCTCCAGCCCCATCACTTAAAGTATATGTGAAAGAATCTCCACTGGTCGCAGTGCCATCATGAGTATAATCATAGGAACCATCAGAGTTTAAGGTAAATGACGAAGCATTACTTGGACTTGAAAGAATAGTCGAAGTCAACGTTCCATTTTCTGGATCAGTATCGTTTGATAATACACCACTAACAGCACCAATATTGATCGTACCACTCTGTTGGACAAGCTCTGGAGCCGTAATGTTATTAGCATTAGGAGTAAGATTAATAGTAATACTACAGGTTGCGTTATCACTAGCCCCATTATTATCAGTAGCGGTATAAACAAAAGCATCTCCACTTGTAGCAGTTCCGTCGTGTGTATAGTTATACGAACCATCCGTATTCAACGTGAAAGATGAAGAATTATCTGGACCACTAACTAAAGAAGCAGTTAAACCGCCGCCTTCTGGATCAGTGTCATTTGACAAGACGCCACTAACAGCAGGAATATTAATCGTACCACTTTGCTGAACAACCACAGGAGCAGTAATATTATTAGCATCAGGAGTAAGATTAATCGTAATACTTACAGTACCAGAAGCAGAGGATACACCGCCATAAATATCAACAGCATTATAAGTAAATGAATCACCGCTGGTAGCAGTTCCGTCGTGAGTATAATCATAAGAACCATCAGCATTTAAAGTAAACGCCGATGCGTTGCTAGGACCACTGACCAAAGAAGCGGTCAACGCTTGACCTTCTGGGTCTGTGTCGTTTGATAAAGCGCCGCTGGCAGCAATAACATTAATAACACCACTCTGCTGACAAACTACTGGAGCGGAGATATCATTAGCGGTTGGTCTTGGATTAATGTAAAGATTAACACTAGCTGTATTACTAACATTTCCAGCACTATCAGTTACATTATAAGTAAATGTATCCCCACTTGTAACAGTATCATTATGAGTATAATCGAAACTACCATCTGCGTTTAATATTAACGTACCATTACTAGTAGTAGCAACTACAGCAGCAGTCAAATCTGGGAAAACGTCGCCTTCTGGATCACTATCATTAACAAGCACGCCATTAGCAGCGTTAACAAGATAATTGGCTTCTCCCTGTTGAATTACGTAAGTGGGAGGATCATAAGAATTATTATTAGCTGTTGGTTTTAGATCAATTGTAAAGCTGGCTGTAGCAGTATCAGATAGACCTGATGGGTCGGTTGCTGCATAAGTAAATGAATCAGAATTAACAGCAGAATCATCATGGAAATACGTGAAAGAACCATCAGAATTAAATATAAATCCTGTGCCAGATGCCGAACCAGCAAGCAACGGGCCTTCATTAGTAAAGGTTTCATCTACAGTAATAACACCAGCAGTAACAGTATTAATGGTATAAACACCGTCATTCAAAGTTGTTCCAGCGATAGTTAACGCCTGACCAGAAGCAAAACCATCAACTGTAAGATCAACATTAGTGACACTTAAATTAGAAGGAGCAGTAAATACAAACAGTTCACTAGGACTAGCATCACGATAACCCGCTGTAGCATAAGTTGGATAAACGGTAACGGATGCGGTCAGAGGATCGCCGTTAGGATCGGTATCATTACTGAGAACACCGTCGCCACTAGCAACGACTAAAGAATCGCCCTGATTTAATGTATAGAAATTATTACTGGATATTGGGGGTAGATTACCAGAACCATCAGCCGCTAAATCACCAGTCCAATAACGAATTTCATCAAAACGAATATCTAGATTTGGACCTTCACCCAATCCGTTGTTGTCAAAATCCTCTATTGGAAAAGTACTATATCCAATGGAATCTAAAGACTGAGTATTTATTCTACCAGTCTTAATAATAATTCTACCATTATTAGAATTACCAGAGTCACCGCCCTGATTATTTTTTACTGTATTAGCCATATTATCTTAGAGTCCTAAGAGCATTGGATACATTGAAGTGGCCTTCTGTACCATAATTACTAGGTACAAAAGTTTCATTAATAAAGGGACTAAGGATACCTTTGCAGAAAGCAGAATTACCAAAGTCATATTGATGTTTCAATTCTTCGTATGTTCTACAATAACCTTTGTCAATCAGGGTGCCAAAACCTTCCATTCTTCTGACAGTTTTCATAACGGTAGGCCCACATCTTGCCTCAAGACCAGAAGCAAAAGCGGCACAACGAAGAGAACCTTGATCAATCATGCAGGCAGCTCTTAGTACAACAAAATTAACAAAAATATCATCAACTGGACTAGATGTAGTTGGATCTGGAGAAATATCAGGAGTAATTACATCAATTGTGTAATCCTGGTCCAGAATTATATCATTGTCAACATACTGTGCTGACACAGCTAAAATCTGCTTTAATCTGTCGTCCGAGAAATCTACCCCATCGAAGTCTTGAATAAGCACTCGGAGCATAGTGATCATTGTAGTATCCCAGGCCATTTTTTAACTCCTTAGAGGTTCTCGTGTACTCGGAATTGACCAATATCAGATCGCCAAGATCCAGTAGGAAGCACAATATATGCCTGAATTTTCCAGTTTCCCACTTCGTCTAAATCACCTAATATCGTTGTATATTGGATCTGACCATCACTACCATCTGTAGTAAAGCCAGCTGTAAAAGTCTTAACAACCCCTTTTGGAGATTTAAAAATCAGTTCCAAGGTTGTAGCAGAAGAAATATCAATAGCGGTTTGTGTGGCAACCCCATTTGTTTCGGTGCAATCATTGATTGTAGCACGAAATATCGTACCGATATCACCTAAATGGACTTCTTCTGGACAAGAAGTCGAAGCAGAACAAGAATTAGTTGCCATTTGATTAACGCTCCACGTTTGGGAATTCTACTGTTTGTTCTATTATACGGTTTTCTGACAATAACTGCACAATTTCAAAATCTTGCTCATTTGTTCTATAAACTGTTCTTGGGTCGTCTAGCAGCTGGGAAACTGTAAAACTAATACTTACAATATCTGGATCTCCCAGATCTGCACTAGCCCCCTCGTGATATGCCCACAATAACAATGAACCGTCTATCATAATTATTCCCTAATAATATAGGTGTATTCTTTATAATACACCAATTAAGGTTCCCCGTGATACATAACACCACAAAACATTTTTAATTGACCAGAACCATTAGTAACTCTAAGAACAATATCTCCAACAGCTGGCGTTACCGTCCCCGCACCTCTTGGACTATTCATAGAAACGCCCGTATTAATACTGCTATCGTTTAAAATCTTGTAATCACTAATTATTCTGGTTGTATCGCCACCTGAAACCTCAAACTTTAATTGAGAAGGTGCAAAATTAAAATCTTCTCTAACATCAGTATTAACTGGCAAATTGAAATCTACAGCAAATGCCCAACAAATATCGGAGTCAACACCGTCTATCCTGGTAATAACACCAATCTCAAATTCGCCTTCAGGGTTTCCAGAGGCTTGAGCTAGGTGAACATTTATAGTAGAAATGTCAATTCGCCCACTGGCATCATGAGGGAAATTAACCGTATCATCCAGGTCAATTAAGATCCAATCAGTATTTCCAGTACCAACTGCATCATCATGAACAACAGCATAAACATTTCGCTCACGTTCGGTACTAGTAGTAGCCAGTTCGCCATCTTCAGTTACTTTAGCGTCATATTTTGTGGCACCAGAAAAGAACTCATCACCACGAATCTTCATGGGAACTGGATTAGAGTCGGAAACATCCCCGTCATTAGAGCCATCAGCACCAATAACCATTTTAGATCTAGGGTATTTTACGCCTAGTATCTCATCGGCTGCTATATTAACCCCAGCTCCAGGTGTAATCGGTACATTGTCTGCCATTTATATTACCTCGTTAAATCTATGTCGATGAGTCGTTGAATAACTAATGCGAAAAATACTAAATCAGGATCACCAGGAACTACAACACCCGAATCAAAAAACCAACCGTAGGTTGAAATAGGAGTAAGCTCCTCGTCTATTGCAGTACCAGTATACCAACCATGGGTAGAGATTAATGTTAAATCAGCCGACATTAGGTTCTATTCCTTTCATTGCCAGCCTTAGTCAAAATATATCTAACAGTAGTATTATCTCTATCATAGAAAGTAAATGTACCAGCTGGGCTTTCAACTATTTTACCAGCCGACATAGCCCACAAATCATTCATAACTTGGCCCATGGAATTAGCAGTATCAAACGATGCTGCGGTAGCTTCCCAAACGTCTTCCATAACATATTGAGGACTAACAAGCTCATCTCTATCTACTACAGCCGTACCACCAGAATTATCTATAAGCTCACCTACTCCAAACACACGAATGTTTCCGTTTGTCACGGTGGCATCTAGCTCTACCCTTGCGCCATTTAAAGCAAGAGACATAGGCTCTGCACCTGTTTTATTTTGAATTTTAACTTCACCAATAAGTCCACGGAAAGCTACTGATTGACCAGCTCCTGCACAATCTATAATTGGGATATCTGTACCTGGACCTGAAGCAGAAACTGCAACACATTTATTAAACATGGCAATACCAGCACCACCCAAAGTATTAGTTCCCTCTCGGATAACACACTGTTCAAAGTGACCAATTAGCCCAGCAACATCTTTCAATGCACATTGAGTAATATATGTATTACCAGTTAATACACCAGTAAGAAGCAAATTCTCAAACTCACAATTACTTGTAGTAACAGCTCCCCCTACTGTAAGAGTAGTTGTTCTAGGACTTCTGCCAAAGAAATTAATATCATCATGATCTGCTGTTAACGTAACATCGCTTTCAATAGTAACATTTCTAATATTGTTTGCTTGATAAACTGTTTTTGCATCAGCATCATTCTTGCAGGGAAGACGAACTGTACCATGAGGGAAAAACGTACCAGCGACTGGCTCATTTTCATCAATGTAAACTGATCCATCAATAAACTCAGAAAACTGAATACCTTCTGGATTAATTAGGCGATTCTCGATAGTAGCACCGCCTGTGAAATCTGGGTTTAACCAATCCGCAGTTCCGTTTAGAATAATAGTGCCAGAAACACAACTGTTATCTATCGTTATTTTACCAGACAAAAAGTTGATTTCAAAAAGGTCGCCAGAACTAGCCATATTCGTAACGATGAAGTCACCATGAGCATTTTCAAAGTCAACAGCACAGCTGTCATCAATATGCCCACCAAAGTCTACCGTAATATCAGAATTGGCCTGAATAGGAGTCACATTATTGAAAAGAATATTACATCCATTAGCTACCTCAATAGTTCCACCTAAAGCAATAACGTTTGCTTGTCCATTGGCCCCACTTACGTCAATCATCCCGCAGGTTTCAAGAAATGGAACGCCTCCATTTTGCTGTCCTGTTAAAATACATTTTATAAAGTTTGTAGAACCAACACTAAAATTATTCATATCAATATATGGAAGATTTTCACCAGTTATAGTATACCCATCAATATTTCTATCTAATGCAACATCACCTAGAATTTCAAGATGCGTTAAATTTCTATCACTAACTGCTTGAACAGCATCTGGGAAATTATTAAATGGAGCGCCTTGATAACCATTTCCATTAGTTAAAGCAGTTTCATCAAGGAACACACTACGAACAACCTGACCGTGCGTTTCATCAACTCTTGTAAAGATTGTTTCATCAACAATTGAAGCGCCACCAGTATAAGTAAATTTATTAGCCCATTTGGCAACACCGCGAAGAGTTACATTTCCAGTTGTTACACTATTATCTATAACAATTTCTCCAGACGACATATCTAAAAATGCAGTCTCAAGACCATTCTTATTTGATAAAGTTACTTTACCATGATAATTTGTCATGATTAAACCAGTTCCACTTCCATCAAAGTCAATTATGGGACCATTAGAATCAGATTCATGACAATCGACAATTTGTAATGTCGGATTAAGTCCACTTAAAGTAAGAGTTCCAAGCAAACCAGATTTTTTAATAATTCCATCAATAAAATCTAAATCCTGAGCAATAGCATCCGTGATAACAGCACCACCATCTAGAGTTCCAGTGATAGTAGCACTACGAAATTCACAATTAGTAACGACGGCAGCTGGATCAATAGTTATTGTCGTTTTAGTCTCAGATTCTCCGACAAACTCAAAATCAGTAAAATCATTTCCGCCATCAAGAGTAGCATTACCAATTACATAAATTCTTTTAAACCCTCTTTCAACAGCAATAAGCAAGGCATCCGCAAAATTATTAACTGGTTGTCTAGGGGTTCCAGTTGGATAAGTAGTACCGCTATTACTAGTCGTTAAATCAACACTAACACCGTCATTGAAACTAGCATACTGAATGTCTAATTGTTCCTGAAGCGTAGCGGACGACGAAGCGGTTCGGACGACTTGCACAAAAGCTGAAGGAAATATAGAGGTAATTCTAGAACCAACATCATCTTGTGCAACTAAGTTACCACCAGTAGCATTACATTGGGTTATATTAAATACTTGATACTCATCACCGACTTCATATAAATTATCAGTTCCATTGACCAATATTCTAGTACGCAATTCTGTAGGAGATATTACTTCAACCACGTCAGCAATACTATGATCAGTAAAATTAATTACTAAAGAACCTCTTTGAATTCCAGCAGCAACGAAATCAGCATTGGTATCAATAAAATTATAGGTTGGCCCTAAAGGACTACCAGCCTGTGCGCCGCTACCAGTAGTAACAGTTCCAGTCTCAGCGGGAGTTCTTCTTGCTTGGAAAGAAAGCTGTGCATCTTGAAGGTCAGCAGTAATACCAACCAAAACCCCGCCCCCCAAGTCTTCCTTACCAGAAGCATTGAGGAGTTTGGGGTTGGCCATACCTGGAGTAGAAAAACTATATTCATCTATGCGGACAGTATCTACTAAATCCTGCATAGTGATTTCAGTAGATGGTGCGGCAATTTCGATGATTCTCGGACTTTCCAAATAATCAACGGTTAAATCATCCCTAGTAACCATCTATAACACCTCTTATTATATTATTTTTATGTATTTCTTAATTCTTTATCTCTTTGTTCCGCAAGAGCTAGAACTTCTCTAATCTCACTGATGCTATCATAATCCTTTTCTATGGTAGAATCACATCGCTCAATCGCTTCTTCAAATTGCTCAATTTGTTGATTTAAAGCTTCAATATTATAAGGAGGAGTTTTTCTTCTAATATTTTTAATCTGTTCTTTATGCTCTTCAGGATCTAATTCTTTAATTTGCTGATCAGCCAAAGTAACTTCTTTAATCAAAAGTCTGTACTCACCAATCTTCTGTTTTAGATCCTGCTTGAAATTTTTAATCTTTTTAATATTTCCTTCGCACTCCTTGATTTGGCTCTGTAGAAATTTCACGTTATGTTTAGGGAATTTAGCAGCAATATTGCTTCTTTTAGTTTCTCGATCTGATTTCAAGAACTCGGCTAATCCCTCCTTGGCCTCATTTCCTTGACCAAGGGGGAGATTACCGATTTGCATTCCGTCAACTCTAAGTGAATCTACGCCTGTTTTTCCAATATTATTATCTTTCATTTCCTATTTGTCCTTTCTTTTTTTAAATTAATTATTGAGCAATCGTATCAGGCTGACGCACAACCGTAACCGTCGTGTTACCATCGCCCTGAGTCTGATTTAGCGTAAAAGGAAGAATAACCTTACCTTGACGCACATTTACTACAACATCAAAGTCTGCACCAGTCTGCTTAGTAAATGTATTATTAATCGAGGTTGTTGTAGCCTCAGCATCAATAATCAAGTCATAAAGATTATCAGTAGTGGCATAATCTTGAATCAAAACATTGATTTCATAACTATCACCATTTGTGAAAGTACCAGCACCAACAGTGTCATGTACTTCAGCAATAACACAACTTCCATTAGAAGCACTAACAATCTCATAGTACTCATCTTTGGCTGGAACTAATACAAGCATACCTGGATTAACACCAGATGTAGCAAAGTCAACAGCAGAATCATCAAGCAGTGTTGTAGTAGTACTAGCACCAGCTGTTCTTGGCCCATCAATAGGTTGAATTAAAGTAAATTCTCCAGCACTACCAGTAGTTCTAGACGAATACTCATACTTATGCTCTTGTTCTTTAGTTGTCTCGACAATTCTGACGTAACCAACCTGTGGAACCTCAACGTCGACAGTACCAGAAGCTTTAACAACTTCAGTCTGCTTGGCGTTATAATTTGAAGCTGAAAGATCGTGCATTCCACCAAACTGATCTTTATTAATGATACCAGCAGTACCAGTATCGCGAGCTACAAGGATTCTGTCCGATGCAGCGGTATTCGTAACGGTAAACGAAACAGTATTCGGAGGAGTTCTCAGAGTACCAAGATCGTCCGTAAGAATATAAGACTGCTCATCACCAGTATTAAAGTTAATATATGAAACTCCGCGAGCACCGAAGATCTGTGAACCCGTAAAGGTTCCAAATGGACTTGCTTTAGGAGAAGTAAAGTTATTAATACCTAAAGTGCCAGTATTTACTTCAACAGAATCACCAGCACCGCCTTCATCTTCAACTCTATCACCATCAGAGAGAGAATCAAGAGATGTTTGCTGATCAGTAGTTGAGAAATAGGTTGGCGAATTAGTAGTATTGTCGTGCAGGAGACGAGCTGTCCAAGTTCCTGCTGTTACTGTAATATCATCACCTTCAGTGAATGAACCACTAGCATTAGTGTATTCGATAACACCGTCCAAACCACGGTAAGATTCACCAGGAATATTTACACCAGCACCAAAAAGATCGTTTTCATCAGCACCACGGCGTGTGATATACTTGATTCTTTCATAAACCTTGGCGATTGGAACATTACCTTGGCAATCAAACTGAACAGAATAAGGCTCTGGACCAGTTTCTTCATCATGGTCGACAAGAAATCCACCAAGAGCTAATGTAACAGTACCACCTTCACCAGCGCCAGCATCTTTGGGACCACCACTAGTATCACCAGGAGCGCCATTAACACTACCGTCACCATCATCATTAGCAGCAGTATCAAAATCATACTCTTGCAAAACATCAGCATTACTAAAGTCGGTCAAGTCACCAACAAGGTAATACTCGATAGTGGGTGTAGTTGTAGAAGGATTAACAACGTTGGTAATAACACCTTTTGAAGCGGCATCTGCCCATGTACTACCACCACCAGTGGTACTGAAAATACCATTTCCAACTTCCCATACATCCGCAGTAGCACCAGTAACATTTAAGGTTGCATAACCTGTAGTGTTATTAATATCTGGAGCAGAAGCCAACGGAAGTGCAGAGAAACCACCAGCAGCAACGTTAAGACGGAAATTATCGTACAAAGATGTATATCTTCGCGCGAAGACTTCCACGTCGCCGTCTGCGATTGTTACGCCAGAGTTCTGAACCTGGACAAGAATCGAAATAATACCAAGAGAAACATCAGGATCAGTAGCCCACCACTGGAAACCACCAGTGCTATCGGGAAGCTTAATACGATCTTGATAAATATAAACTTCTGTTGCACTTGGAACGGCACCAATCGCCTGAATTGCAGACCATTGAGTTGTACCAGAAATAGCGGCTACACTAGTGTTAGGTCCAGCACTTCCATTAGTAATACTCAAAGCACCAGTTCCATCAAAAAGATCTTCGTTTGGAACTTCTGGACGAATCCAAGCAATTAAGCTTCCATCAGGATCTTGATCAAAGTCAAGCAGGGTTCCAGTATCGCCAGTACCACTTTGAGTAATTCGCTTACCAATATCGGAAGTAGCGAAATCAGTACCACCGCCGACGACATAACCAACCTTTAAAACACCGTCGCCAGTTCTTGTAGTAGCAGCAGCTGTCCAGGCTGCGGTAATAGCACCTTCTTTAAGATATTCAGTTGAAGAACGAGGAATAAAATACCAGTTCTCCATCGTGAAAGCGTTCGGCGTCGTAGGAAGCATAGCATTACGAAAACCCATAGCAATGAAATCGTCCATTGCGTCAGCAACAGCCGAATACAAAGCACGGGTTGTGATAACACTTGGAGTACCGACGAAAGAAGGATCAATACGAACTTGTCTAAGACCAGCAACAGCTGCTGCGTCATTGGTCTCGTCATCAAGTTCCATAATCCACTCGTCGTTAAGACCAGGAAGTACGATTTTAGTCATTTTTTATTCTCCCCTAGAAAGAATATTAATCATAAATTAAAAATTAGTTGAAAATTCTGATATATTATCCTCAATCCAGTTGGCAACGACTGTTAAGCCAGTGGATTCAATTGTTCTGTTTTGTGTGAAAGGCAAATACCTTTGTGTGTCTAATCTACCCCATTTTCCAAGAGGTTCTGTTGTTGTGCTAGTAAAAGAATTTAATCTAAACTTAATAGGCCAAAGAAGACCAATGCCCGTAATAGGTTCCTGTGTCCATCCAGTCAAATCTGCTAGATCCCATTCTACAACACCGTTTTGTGTTAATTCATTTGTTCCATCTGTAACATTTGGAATATCTGCCCAATTTCCATTGTTGAAGAATCCACCTCCTTGGTAATATCTCCAAACAAGATCCCAAGTACCAACTCCTGGTTGCGACATTTCAATCCAGATTTTACTAAATTGATCACCGTGAGCAAAGTAAAAATCATCAAGTGCCGCAGCAGTACCACCAAACCAAAATTGAACATCATCTGTAGTAGAACTATTAAATTCCGTAGTATTACTAATTATACCTGATCCAGCTCGTCTACTGGCACAAAAGCGGGCATTTCCCTGCCCTCTAGCCCTAACTATAACGTCTAAATCCCCTTCATAATTCTGAACAAAGCTGTATGACCCATTGGTTATATCAGCGAAACCTTCCGCTAATGTATCTCCTTCTGTAACGCTTCCGACTGTAGCATCAGCAATAACCTTTACAGCAGCGCCACTAGTACCAAAACCCTCAACCTCAACAGTAACCGAATTATTAATAGTTAAAGTACCCGTATACCCAGTGTCATCTACCGAGGGAGTATCTCCATCATTAATGATATTAATAGTAATATCAGCTGTTGAAGTAACTGGATTAACATAAATTACTCGGTTAGCAGCAGTTCCAAGATCATCTGCATAATCATTAAATGTCCAATTGTCAAAAGTAAATTCAAATGGTCCAGCTCCAGTAGGTCTTATATGTATTGCATGTCCAGTTCCATCACTATTAAACACCAAATTCTTCTGAGTTCCCGCACTTCCTGCTGTAGTATCTTGAGCTTCAGTTACAAGTATTGCTCCATCCGCATCATTGGACCCATTAAAAGTTATTGTGTCCATTGGAAAACTGTCAGCAAGAATTTTATCGCAGTTAGAAAACGTGCAATTATTAAAAAACTTATCTCCGCTTGCGTCATCTGCTTGCAGCGTTATCGTACCAAGATCAGAAAAAGAACAACTGGTAAATTCTAGTATTGTGGTATCAACATTACTCATATCAAACTGAGCGCGAGTACCAACATTAACGATAGATACATTAGTTAATACAAAACTAGTTGTATCAGTACCATTACCAGTGACCCTAAACGGAAAATTATTTGCCCCAATAGCTCTACCACCAGCATTATTACCAAGGAAAAACCATTGTTCATTCTGACCTGAAAAATATGTGTCAGCGGTGGCGGCAGAATTACCCCATTCACAAGGAGCCCCAAATTGATATTGAGAACCAAGAGGATTTCCTACCATACCCCAACCATTAGTAACGTCGTCAGCCGCGACATCAGCCATGGTTTCGGGAGTTCCTACTGTACCACCATTAATAGTTAATGCATAACTACCATTTGCTATATATTGAATACTATCAATAAACACGTTTGGTACGTTACCAACAGCTTTAGCTAGGTGAAGAGAACCATAGCCTATTTGAGTGATTGCGGTTTGTGCGAGGTTGGCTTCGCTTCCTGCGTAAGCCGTAAAAGTTCCAGGCGTAGTTACTACTTCGGATACATCCAGTCTAACCGAAGAAAATCCAGTTTTGAGTACTAGACCAATAGCATCATTACCACCAACAGCATAACCGATTCTATCAGTACCATCACCTATAATGATCTCTGTACCACCATTAGCATAAGTATCAATTAAATTATCCTTAATTAATAAATATATAGTGGAATCACTCATATCTATATTAAACGTAGCAGCATTTAAATCATTGTTTGTCCACGTTTCTTCACTCGCATTAGAATGCTGGGATTCTACAGAACCAGTACCTTCATAATACTGACCAACTGTAGTATTTTGACCACCTTGAGCAGCAGCAGTCCAGTTATCGGTAGCATATCCGTCACAATCTTGTAATTGTGTTCTATTATCTACACTCATTCTTCAAAAACCCTGTGATAATGTGAAAGAGCTATAGCAGCAGCATTAATGCCATATAGATCTGTGTTTTTAGGAGTCCTTATACGGTAATCATTATTATCAACAAATTTTTGATTTGACTGTGAAGTATTTGAAAGAACAAAACAAATATCTGGCTCTTCGTCAATTTGCGGGACTTCTGACAATGATCTTTTCGCCCAAGGTTCTAAAAACACCAACCTGCCAACACAAGATGAAAGAGCCTCTTCCATTGTGTCATATTGGGATATAGGACACGATTTCATATTCTCTATAACAGGGGAAAAAATAAATTTATCTATATTAAAAGCACCTTTAAGCTGTCTCCACATACTCCATTCTAATTCTGGAGCCATTTGTAAGTGTTCCCATTTGGTGCAAATCGTAATCATCGTATTCCCTAAAGTTAATAAAAAAGCCTGCGGCAGCGGGGCCGCCACAGGCTCAAATTATTTAAACAACAGGTTTCTTACAGCGAACCCAAGATAACGCGACGGTTATCAAGTGCTGCAAAACCTTGCTCTGCCCAGCCGTAGAGGCCAGCACGACGTTGACGATGAAGAGTATCGTCTTCGAAGATGCTAAGTTCTTGGCGAACTGGCATAACAAAGCTGTCGCGACGACGAAGGTCGAGACCAACAACGAGTTCTACGTCGCCAGCTGGCAATGCGCCACCAAGCTCATTATCATAGAACAACTGGTACTCTTGGCCTTCACCAAGTTCATCGAGAGTGTGCAAGTTAACACCGAAGATTCGGTTCATTGCATTGTCGCCATCAGCGACGAAAATCTCACGACGAGTAACTTCGTCAACCTGATCAACGTTCCAGTTACGGATATCTTCCATAGCTTCAGGCGAAACGTAGAGATCGGTCAAAGCGCCACGATTGTTGGAAGTCGAGTTACCACCACCATTACGACGCATAACAACCTTCATGAGGCTGACGAGTCGCTTGGTGAACTGACCAGCAGCAGCATCACTGTCGAGGACAACGATGTTACGATCAGCAGCGGCGGTAATGAGTGTGTGCCACCCATCATCATTCCACTTCTTGGTAAAGGAAGCTTCAAGAACTTCCATTGCACGACCAACAACATCCCAGCGGGCGTCACGAGCGTACTTCAAATTCCAGTCGATGCTTGCACCAACATCATAAACGGGAACCATAACATAGTCACCTTCAACGTGACGTTGAGGAATGTAACCATGATTAGGAATCGAGTAAGCAACGAATTCCTTCTCGGTTCCAGGTGCCAAGAAATCTAGGGGAAATTCGGGGGTAGCATTGGAATCAAGTTGGATGACTTCAAAGATGCCGTCCAGAATATTGCCATTAAGGATGCCCTGACGGAGCGGCAATTCGAGAGCCTTTGCAAGCTCTTGTGTTGCAGCAAGGGATTCCTCTTTCTTGAACGAACCAGATGCACGAAGCAAGCTGTTCAATCGTTCTGATGGCTGAAATAGCTTTGTTGTATTAGCCATTGTTTAAGAAACTCCATATATAAAAAAATTGAAAATTTAAAATTAACCGATGTTGATTTCGATCTCAACATAGCCATCATCATCAGCATTGCTGATAAAACGACCAACTTGATCCGAAGTCGTAGTTGTTGTGAATTCGCCATTCGCATCATAGTGAGCGGGATCACCAGCATTTGGTGTGTCGCCACTCTTCAACGAATTAGTTCTGATAACACCACGAACGAGAAGATCGACTTTATTACCGATCTGTACTTCGTCTACGTGCTGATTCAAGTGTTGACGAGTAAGGTTAAGATTAACAACGTCGTTCATGAGAACGCCTGCGGGTGTACCCGAAGGACCAGTGGGAAGTGCGACGACGGAATCAGGATCATCCATACCTTCGCCACTTGTAGCGCCGAAATTAACGATGCAACCACGCTCGGAAACAACGTTCATGAAGTACTTGATTCGCGAACCATCAGCAAGTTCGATACGATCTGGTTTAAGAGCCATTTTGGAATATCTCCCATTTATTTTTATTTATAAAAATTATTCGCTTTCTTTAGTTTCTTCAACTTCATAACCAAGACGACTAGCCAAGGCCGAACGAAGTTCTTCACGGAGTGACTCTGTGTCACTTGCATCATCGGATGCTTCTGCACTCAAAACAGGTTCTTCTTCTGCTTCAGTAGCGTCTGCTTCTTCGATAACTGCTTCATCTGCCGATGCTTCGGCGGGATCTTCAGTAATATCTTCAGATGCTTCGGCATCCTTTTTCTCTTCTTCTTCTTTTTTGTCTTCAGCTTCAGCTTCTTCATCTTCTTTTTTCTTGCCGTCATACATCTTACCAGCTTCAACAGCTGCAATAATATCTTCGGCTACCGAGTTGAACTGCTCATCGTTAAGCGATGCGAAAGTTTCAACCTTAAGTTCAGCAACTTCCTTCTCGACGCCACCATCAACGAGGTGAGCAACACGATCAGCAATAACTTTAGCTGCTTTAGCTTCATCAACTTCCTGTTGGAGAGTTGCTTTAGCTTCATTAGCTTCAGTAAGCTGCGAGGAAAGTTCTTCCTTCTCGGAAGTCAAGTTTTCTACAGAAGCGACTGCTTCATCACGAGCCTTTTCGGCTGCTTCTAGTTTGCTCGACAATTCAGAAACTTGAGTTTCAAGAGTCTTAACACCAGCTTCACTCGATGCTTTAGTCAATTCGTCGACTTTAGCCTGAAGAGATGCAATAGTAGTCTCGTTTTTCTCGTTCTGTTTTGTGAGTAAATCAACTGACAAATTATCTGCCATGGATTTATTCTCCGCATTATTTTCAGATAGAGGATTATTACTGCAAAATATTGATACACCACTTTCTTTATTAAAAGGGTTTTTTAACGACGCTTCAGAATAATTAAATGACATATTAGACTTAGAATCATTAAAAATTACACTATGAGGATTAGCAGGTTTGTCCACATACCCTTTTCCACAGAATGTGATATTTCTTAACAGACGACCTACAGTACAGCCGTCAAACTCACCAGTACCACCATAAATTCGAAGATGTTTAGTGAGAAATGCTGTATCTTGGCTACGAGCCACTACATGATACTGCTTTTCTGGAGTAACTATTGCATAATCGAAATTACTAAATAGCGCCTCCATAGAAACAAATTTCTTTCCTGCTTCAATCTCTCCAATTAATTCGCTAGTGCGAGAAACCAACTCTTCATCTTCCCAGTTTTTATAGATAACAGCGCCATTGGCAAGATGAAAAAGATCAGGCAACTCGTCCACAACAGTATTGTCGGGAATATAATTCCCATCACCATCAATAGCCCAAGTTTCAGTGATGTGGCCCACCAAACGTGTTTCGTCATGTTCTATATTAGTTGGTTTATGAGATGGAGTATGTCTTGCCAACCAAACTGGTTCTGGAGCAAAAACATCATCATTTCTATTCCAATTAGTAGTTACTAAAATAGATTTAGTAAAATATAAATCACTATCAAAAGACGATCCCACAGAACGTCCATGCATCTCCGCCGCGACCTGAAAAGCTTTTGAAAGCTGTCTCCTTTGAGATAGCTCAACTTCTGATGGCAGCCAAGGTTGAATTTCGGAACTGTAAGCAACAGACGTACTTGCTAGAATTTTATCTGCAAGACCATCTATACTCGCTTCATCTTTGTATATTTTCATTATTACCTCAATTATACACCTATTTTTGTATATTTGGATAGTTTAAAAAATTAATCGACTTTGAAGCCAAGCAAGTTCGCAGCTTGCTTAAGCTCTGTCTCTTATAGTAGCATAAACATGGGATTGTATATTTTTTCGTTCATCAGAAGTAAGCTGTCTATCCAGATCTTCTGTAACTTCTTTTTCCCATTCTTTATAAGTAGATAACGCTATTTCGGGTGTACCACTTTGCAAAGCAGAATAAATAGCCTTTTCATCAACTTTTGAAAGGGGTTCTAAGTTACATAAAACACCAAATCTAATAGCTTCTGCTTCTTCTACCTGATCAGAACTTAAACTGCGCATATTTTTCTTATCAAAAGATTCTAGCAGAATTGGATTTAAGACATCCGCAATTGCCTCTTGAGTGGCCTTAGCCCAGAGAATAACTGAAGAAGCTTTAGTCTTAGGCTTGAAATCTTTTTCTTTTCTAGGGCCAGAATCCTTAGAGTTTTTAGGTCTGCCTTGGCCTGGAACGCCCTTTTTACCTTCAGGTTGAGGGCCACTTTTACCACCAGGACCAGGAGCTGTTTTCAGTTTTAATGCTGGTTCCTCGCCCTCTTTTCTTTCTTCAAGCTCTACACCCACTTCACTAGGCGTAACCAATCCAGTCTGCACAAAGATCTTTTTCAAAGACTCTTCAGTTTGAGGATCGTAGAACGGACCAGCTTTTTCAACTCTTGTATCCTTTTCTCTCTGTAGTTGTTCTTGATTAGTTCTAATTCTTTCCATTTCAGGATCACTTCCGAAGTACTGTTGCAGTAATTCGTCACTAATAAGATTTCTATCAGCAAGCTGAATTAACAAAGATTTCTCAGCAGCTTCGTCACCGAGGTTCATTAAATCAAACTCAACACGAGCTGGGAATCTAAAGCCCATAGCTTCTTGAACAACCCTAATCTGCTCATTCCAGAAAGAGACAAGGATATCTCTACCATATTCAAGTCTCTGTGTTAATGTTTTTAAACTAACGAAATTATTCGTCGTGCCGCTTGCGCCAAAAGTTCCTGTTAGAGTGGGAGGAATACCTAGACCAGCATAAATGGCGATTAAAGTAGGTTCGTATTTCTGTTGACCCAAGAACTGATGAACGCTAGTCTTGGATTCCATAAGCTCAATATCTGGACCCCAGATCAGGTCTAATGTACCTGCTTCAACATTAGACTCTAGGATAGAGGCAAGTTTATTCGCTGCTGCCTCTGTGGGGACAATCTTATGCTCTAAATTACCTAGCTTAAAAATACGAATATTCGAGATAGCGCCGTCCAGAGCTGCTCTATCGGCCAGTTTTAGTTTTTCGTATAAAGATATGTCAAGAGCAATTGAACCAATAATTGGTTGAGCCCACTCCTGCCAATCATCTTTTTTATAGTGATAAACCTTGATTTTGTCTTCAGGAAGTGGAATAGGCTTACTGTTACTGGCAGCCTGTTTAACTTCTGTCGGTAGATTAGCTACTAATTGCTGTTCTTCAGCATTTCTAGGGTGAGAAATTATCTTAGTCAAACTCTGAGGAATCTTAACGGCGTATCTTGGATTGCCGCTAAAATTAGCTAAAGGACCGCCTAAAATATCAACAGTGACTGGATGTAAAAAGGTATACTTCCATGGGATCTCATTGTTTGAAATTTTGAGATCCATCACTTTCATATCAGGGGTCGCTCTAGCTTTAAATAAGGTCTTGCGAGTTTTATTATTGATCTTCGCTGTCTGCACTCTAACGCAAACATTACCTAATCTATAAAGGTTATTTAAAAATCGCTCCGAACGCTCGACGCCACGAACTTTTCTGAACCAGTTCTGAAAGAACTTCTCTATCCTTTTGTTGGGATGAACCAGACGAATACCTTGACTAGCAAAATCACCCATTAGATCAATAACATTTTTCACAAGACCTGTACGCCGATAAATCGCATCAGCGTGTAATATTGTGTGCTTAATATTCTTGAACTCGGATTGCTCATCAGGTCTCCATATCTCATAGTCTTTATGAGTAAGACCATATCTACCAGAAACACCAGTACCACCGATATCTTGAGGAGAAAAACCCATTCTATGATTAGCATGAACGCGACCAGAGTATTGATCAACAGCCTTATTTAAACCTTCCATAGCTACAGTGAAATCTTCCTGATTACCAGTAGCATAACTAATATAAGAAGGGGATTTAACTGAAAGATCTTCGCTTTTGGGATACTTTCTTTCGTTGCTCACTAAAGTCGCCTTTTTTGTAATCGTATTGCAATAGTATTAATTCCGAGTCTAATACTATTCTACACCGTTTTTACGAATAACGTGACCTATTACGCCATTTTTATCGTTATTCATACCTTTTGTAAACCACTCTGGACCCTGATAAAGATCATTAGACTTTTCAGAATCTTTTCTGGCAGCAAGTTGGTGTGAAAAACCGCCGATTACACTGTACTCCACAGAAGCTGGAGCGCGCTGAATAGATCTAGCTATATAATTAGCCATTACCAAAGAAGAATAACGGTCTTTTCTCATTCTCTTCTTTTTACCTTCCGTTGTAGTAGTTTCGGGAGTATCCCATCTGTCACGGGCTCCCACACCAGTTCCAGTCCTAGTCATAACTATAGTGCAAAGCTCATCTTTTAACTCTTCTATCTCCATAACACAATCTTCTAAAGTGTCATACAACTTGTCAACCCCAAGGTTTTCAGCTGTTGTACGGTCCTGATGAGCGGCCATTTCTAAACTAACGGGATCAAACCTGGGAAATAGCAAGACTTTATCTTCAAAATCTTTACGAGTACCATGGTTGGCCATAGAAGTAAAATCAAAATTAGCGAATTGGCACATGTGAATAATATGAAGACCAGACTCAACATCCGTAGGAAGCTCTTTATCTGGATTAAGGATTTTATTAGTAGGCCACAAGAAATGTTCCCCATGCTCTAGCTTACTCGGGTCGTGAAAAGCCTCAAGAATAGCCCTACCACCACCTTGAGCATCCAACGCTATATTTTCGGTAGGAAATACCTTCATTAAATTTCTAATTTTTCTAGCGCAAAAACCATAGTAATCATGATCAGATGCCATGCCAGCCTTTTTCCTACGTTGAAAATCGGTGACATTTGTTGACCAAGAATACACAATCCTAGTATGATCCTGCCAGAGTTCCAAGACAACAATAGAGAAATTATCTTGTTCGGCAGCAGGGTCAATACCGTATACGTACTGTCTTCCAGGCGTTCCAGCCACCACAGGATCAAACCAAACGCTACCACTAGGAAGAACTACTGGATTACTATCTTTGGTGACGCAGGACTCGATCAAACTTCTTTTAAAAAACCCGTCAGAATCTGAAGGAAATACCGCTCCATATTCTTTTTGGTAAATAGCTTTATGACTTCCTGCTTTAGCTGCTGCAACAACTTTATCATCCATAAATCCTTTTGGAATTAACTCGTAAGGAATTCTAATTACAGCATAATCTTTATAATCGAAAGCCTCCTCAACACCGTCTGGGAAAAATTCTCCTAGAGTTTTAACCTCGCCAGAAGGAAGTTTGATAAGCTTTTTAGGATCTCCCTTCGACCTAATATAGGTCATATACTTCTTCCAGTAATCCGCATAGGGCATAAAATCATAATCAGCAGTACCAGCAATAATACACTGGTTGCCGCCCTTAGTACGGAAAACCTGTTCCTGATTCTCTGTCCATTGGCCCTGAGCCTGTAAAGCCTCTCTTCTTGCGTAACCCTTAACACCGTCCAAAGGCTTTTGTTCAACCGCAGCAAAACCGCGAACAACAGTTTCATAAATATCTGGAGGAATAGATGCAAATTCGTCCGCAATAATACATGTAGCACGTAAGCCTCTGATCTTGGAACCGTCGCCTAGCGGAACAAATACAGCAGTTGAGTCATTAATGACCACAGAACATCTATCGACCGCTTGACGAGGACCACTGGCTTGGGTACAAACAGACCGTAAGATAGGCGCATTTCTCCAAATGGTATCCATGTATTCATAAATAACCCTGGACTGACGGAAGGCCGAACCAACGCCCACAACCTTTGTACCTGGGATCAAAGCGCATCTAAGAGTAGCATATAAAGCTAATAAGAAAGACTTACCGAAACCACGGCTTGCTATATACATAGGAAAAGGCCTGATCCAAAGTTCTTGTAAGATAGCGGCCTGTTCAGGAAGTACATCAATGTCTAACAAAACTTTTGCTGCAAAACCAAGATACTCTGGATTACGCATAATCCTAAGTTCTAATAAACCTGGATTTTCAACATCGTCTCGATCACGACCGATTAACTGATTTTCTATTTCTTTTCCATGTAAATTACCAAGCTTAAGCCAAGCATCATCTACAATAGAATTAGGTCTTATTAATTTTTGGGTTTGTGCCATTCTAGTACATCTTGCATTAAATTAACAGCAACTCGTTGAGCAATTTCTCTGTTGTCAGCATATATTATATTAAAATCATATTTTACTTGCATACGATTTAAACAACGAAGGATAAAGCTACCATTAAGTTTAATTTTTTGTAATATGCTTGGATGAAGGTTTGACCTACGTCGAAAGACCATACATATATTTTCTGGTTCTTCGCACTCCTTACACTGAAAGTTTGCTGACATCTCATCGAAAAAAGCGTATCTTTTTTTACCTTTTATGCTACAGTCAACATTCTCACAAGTGTAACAGCATATATCATGTTTGCCATGTTCGTAATAAGGATATTCTAAAACTTCTTTTATATTAGCTTCTAATATAAGGTATGCATATGGAATTTCTTTAATTCGTTCCAATTCTTTTTTAAATCTAGCCTGAGTAATATTTCCAGCTAGTTCGGTTACGCTTTCTTTTCTTTCAATACATAATATATCTTCATAACCATCTATAGTATAATCACCAGTGTCCAATTTTATTTTTTCTGTAGCAGAAACGCGAGAACTCTTCAATTCCCAGCTATTTTTTTCTCTGCTGTCTACTAATACTTTAAACCCCATTACTCACCTCTTTCTAGCTCTCCTCTTTGCTTTCGCATATCTTGAGGCGAAGCTGTTGGACTTTTTTCTCTTGTTTTTGCCAACATTTCCTTTCTTACTCTTATCTCCTTTGGCTCTATCTCGTTTTGCGTACTCTGGGTCTTTTGTTGTTCTGCCGACAATTGATGCGAATAGTCTCTCATGTTGTTCCTCCTTACCCCATATTGAATCATGATGAGTTTTACAAAGAGTAATACCGTTTGATACTATATAACGTAAATTAGGATGTTCTGACCAAGTTCTAATATGGTGAACGTGTAAACGTCGAGTTGCACCGCACTTAGGCCATTGACAACATCTACAATCCCTTTTAAGAACTTCTTTACGAAACTCTGTATATGCTGGATCTTTGTAATCCCTATCATTAGTACTGAAACGCCTTATTTGTTGTTTTTTCGGACGATATGTCATAGTTTACCATTCTGGAAACAAGTTGTTCAAAACTTACTTCAGGCTCCCAACCAAGCTTTTCCTTGGCTTTCTTAGGACACCCGCATAAATAATCAACTTCTGCTGGACGCATAAATTCTGGATCTTGAACGACCAAATTTGACCAATCATGTATTCCAGCAGATGAGAATGCAATATCAAGAAATTCTTTTACACTATATGTTTTACCAGTAGCGATTACATAATCGTCAGGACTTTCTTGTTGAAGCATTAAGTACATAGCTTTAACATAATCCTCTGCATGTCCCCAATCTCTAAAAGAATCAAAATTACCAAGCCTAAGTTTTGGAAAAGCCTCAATGCAATCAGACTTATATAGAAAATTATTATAGTCTTTTGAACAAGAATTATTACAATCTGTTGTAGATAAAATATCTTGATTAAGCCAAGCTATATATCTCCCAATCCATTTTGTAATTTTACGAGTTACAAAGTTCTCGCCTCTTCTTTCAGACTCGTGGTTAAACAATATTCCGCAGGATGCATGTAAATCATAAGCTCTCCTGTATAGTCCTACTGATTCATGGGCGGCAATCTTAGCCACAGCGTAAGGACTTTGCGGAGAAAACGGTGTTTCTTCATTTTGAAATTTATTATTTCCCTCTCCTGAGCCACTATAGTTTCTACCAAACATTTCACTGGTACTGGCTTGGTAAAATTTAGTGGATGGGTTTATATTTCTAATCGCTTCCAAAATATTAATTACTCCAATCGCATCAATATCAAAAGTAGCACAAGGTTGTGAAAATGATGTACCAACATGGCTTTGCGCAGCTAAGTTGTAAAACTCTTCGGGGCGAAATTCTGTGATTAGACTATTAACACTTGACGGGTCAGTAATATCTCCTTCAACAATCCTGAAATAAGACTCGTCTTTTAAATGTTTAATACGTTCCGTATTATCGACGGAAGAACGTCGGCAAACGCCAACTACAAAATATCCTTTATTTAGTAAATACTCACACAAGTAAGACCCGTCTTGCCCTGTTGCTCCAGTAACTACGGCAACCTTGTTTCTTCTTTTGAACTTAATTGGTATCATTTATTTTTCCTTTGCGGAATATCTGAAGTACTTGTTCCTTGACCAATATTGCGAATAGGTTTATCGTTCCATATCTTGTAAATACCAACTCTTTCATTAGCATCTTCAGCGCTTCTTGCTGGCTTTACAGAACCCCTGCTTTTTCGAACTCCAGGTCCGCCTATGCGAATTCCCTGCCTGTCTTTAGCAATCTTAACACTGGAAGCCTCAGTTGCATCGCGATTACTCTTATACTCTACAGCGCCCTCGTCATCACTTTTGGTTTGCTGTTCCGCTTTTTCAATAAGACTACTTGCAAATTCTTCTTGTCGCTCTTCAACAATTTCTTCAACAGTATCCTCAGAAACAACGGGAAGATCGTCTTCCACTTGTTCTGGTATGTCAATATCTTCTGATATACATGCTTCCACTTCAATTTCTTCAGTCACATCTTCTTCAGATGTTTCCAAGATTTTATCTTCTTCACTCATAATTACTCATCCTTTACTGTATCTGGAGTTAAAAACGGTTGGTCAACCTGACCGTCCTCATATTTATGATACTCTGAAAGCCTATTTATTGCATTTTCTTTAGCCATTTTAAGTATTTCAATATCTTCACCTACCTTTTGCCTTGTCTCCTCATCCTCTAAAGAACGAAGGAATCCAGCCCAACTCGATTTGCTATCTTCAATTTTCTTAACACGATCAGCACGAGCTGCTTTAAGGTCTTTCTGTATCTTTTCAATTCTATCTAGAATCTTAGAATGCTCGGTTGTGTAAGATCCTTGTGCATTGCGAACCATAGATAATTCTGTTTCTAAATGTGCAATTGTAGTTGCGTCACGAACGTCTTCAGGTAACGAATATTCTTGATCTAAAAGTCTAGTCAAACGCTCGATTTGCTGTTGGGCATCTTTCCTGTCTCTCATTACCTTATTGCCCATAATCTCTAGGGTAATCCATTGTTTTACCTGCAATTCTTCGGAATATAAAATATCTTCTCGAAACTGTTTCATCATGCGAATCCAGGTGATTGCAAAATATTCTAATTCAGATTCTGAGAATTGCCTACTAACCTCTTCCCAATAAGGTTTTTCTTCAAGCTTTGCCCGCAAAAGAGTATCATCATAAATCTCTTCGGACATACCTGTATAAGTTAGGTTTTCGGCATTGGCAAATTTTTGAACGGTAGCATCAGATCTATTGATTTGAATAGCTATATCATGTATAGATAATCTTTCAATATTAGCCCGAATAAACTCCATTTCTTCGTTGCTTAATTTTCCTCGCTTAAGAGCCATAATCTTCCTCTGGTATTAATTCTTTTATAAAATTAATTAATTTAACACGTTCAGACTTTGGTATTTTTACATCGTTTTTCATTTTTACCCAAGATTTTCTTAAACTTACAGGTATTTTTGAATCAATTAAATCAATCATGTTTATAAAGTCTAACTCGTCAGCAACAGTGTCCTGTTTCCTCATACTGCTTTCATTTTCATCTTTTACATTACCCATTTCAATGGGGCACATAATGTTTTTCTTGGCTGTATTTCTTTTTTGCCAAGATGCATATAAATCACAATCAAACTTGTCTTCATATTCTAAACACTGACTAAAAGAATTTTGACAATCAGCATCGTATGCTTTTAATGGACAGTCAAAACAAGGCTTATCGGGTCTAGCGTATTTATTTCTTTTTATGTTAAATAAACGGTTACTAACATGTGTCCACAAAAAAGTTTCTAATTTTCCTCTAGAAGAATCGTATCTATCAAGACCTTCTATAGCTAGCATCCTTGCTTCCTGTTTCATGTCATCTAAGCCATGATAACCAAACCTGTATTTATAAGCTAAACCGTTCGCAACCCTGTCTATTGAAGACAAAACCTCTTCTTCTGTCATACCTTTAGGTATATTCATATGATTTAGTTTTGCTCTGGTTGGTCTTCTTTTTTACTGTTGAGAAATGCCCTTGCTTCTTCTTCTGAAGGATCGGGAATATTAAGCTCATCTAACACTTCCTCGGACAATTTGGCCGTAGCCTTAGCTTTAATATCCGTTGAGATAAAAGTATCTTTTTTCATTTAATTACCCTTTCAATATATGCAAAAGTGGTCATTATTATGT
>Ga0164321_10000001_pt1 | contig 56294 bp, 86 predicted proteins | sample GuaBasSediGuay12_FD_121799 | JGI IMG/M metagenome (GOLD analysis project Ga0164321, IMG submission 121799) | Subseafloor sediment microbial communities from Guaymas Basin, Gulf of California, Mexico - Guay12, Core 4567-28, 21-24 cm | ecosystem: Environmental > Aquatic > Marine > Hydrothermal... | reverse complement strand
TCGACAAAGCAATCGTTATCATCTTCAATAATCCCGCATTTAGTGAGAGCATCGCAGAAAAATTTCTCATGAATGCTCAGTGCGTTAGCCCGGTCAACTTTCTTTAGGTCGCCGCGGTGCATTGTGAATTCAAGCTTTACTTTCTTGAACGGATCTACTCCAGCGAGAGAAGCAATAACGATTCTGGTGTACTTTTTCTTAAGCTTGCTGCTCTCTTGAAAATGCCAGTTGCGGTAATAGTTGAGATTGATGTGATAGTCTTTGAGCTTACCTTTTTTTGGCATGGTAAGAAAAAGCGGCATTGAAACTATTTTGACTCGCATTAGTACGATTCACGTTCTGCCGTCCAAGTCTGCAGCATCTTCTCTTTATCAGCGTAATCATCGGATAAAACGAACTTGCAGAACTCAAAATAAAACAGTTTGATTATCTTATTGAACTCATTGATATTGTTTATGCGCTCTTCAAACTTGCTGTGGCGCTCCATCTCTTCACCATCAGGAAGAGACAAGCTGTAAAATCCGAATGTATCAGCGTTAAAGGTAAAGCCCCATTGCTTGAGATCTTTTGCAAAGATTAACTTTGTTTTACAAAGCTTTTTGCCGCCCATTAGTGCAGATTTTACTTCTGATGACTTCTGAGGTAGACCCATATTCACAGTAGTCTCTGTTGCTCCTTGGCCGCCAAACATGAACGCAAGTTTCATTGATCCATCAAGACACAGCTCAAAGTCTGTTTTGTTTTCTTCTCTGTTCTCAGACAACCACCAGAGCCATGTGAGAAAGTCCCGGCCCATTGATTTTGGATCATCATTTGTAACTCCGGCAAAATTGACATTAGGAAAGCTGAAAGCGAAATCAAGAGCATTACTTTTGTTTGCATCCTGGTAGTACTGAAACGCCAACTCTTCATTATTAACTTTTATCGGCTCAACACCTGTTACAGACTCAAATAGCTGAATAAAATAGTTAACCTTTGCATTTGAGCAAGTTCCCAAATAAAGCATGCTTGATGCGCGATCAATAGCAATTTCAAATCCAGAAACACAAGGAGGAAACCTGTTGAGGTACTTCTCTTTTATGCCCTCACGGATCTCTTTTTTGTCTTTATTTGAGATTCGGTCGACTCCCCAGTGCTCCATTTTATTAAGCTCTTCTTTTTTGCAAAGTTCCTTCATAAATGACGCTGGAATTTTCTTTTCTGCAAAGCGAAGGTTCAAAAGGATGTGGCCGCCGACAATACACGTTTCTTCATTGATCTCTGTTTCAAGAAGGCCTCGTCCGCTTGTCCATCCTACTTGCTCCTCATTGCCAACATTGTCGAGTTTACCTGCTGTCTTCTCATTAAATAGTTCAAGCACATCTTCAGGTAGTTTTTCGGCAAGACGGAACATTGTCATGGTGATGTTTTGTTTTTCGAAGCTCATATTAATTTTCCTTGGTTACTTTTTTGGGTTCATATTCACTACAAAAAATACTCTTGTTAATATATTTTGTGTAGTCATCGTCAGACTCTAGCCACTCTTTTGATTCCTCATCACATCTCTGCCATAACTCGCCTTCACAATATTCAAATCCTTTGTGAAACGAGATGTGTTTCTTGCACCCCACACAATTAGTTATACTCATTTATTTCCTTTGGTAATTTTATTTGCTGTTTGGTAAGAATTATTGCTGCTGACTAGAACGGAATATCGTCCTCTGCTTGCGGTTGTGCTTGATCTGATGCAGAAAAAGCAGGTTGCGTATTATTTGGTGATTGATACACTGATGTAGCTGGTTGTTGTGGTGTTTGAACCTGCGGAGCCTGTCCGAACTGCTGCGGTGGCGGCTGTTGAACGCCTTCACTTCTATCAGTTTGAATAAAATTACCTCGAAGACTTGTGAAATACTTACCATTCCATTCACGACAGTTTATAAAACCGCCTACTTTTACCGTCTGCCCTGCCGTGTATTTTTCTGGAAGCTCAAGTTTATCACCAGAGAACTCAACACATACAATATTTTCATATTCACCACTTTCTTCGGATAGAACTAGATTTCGTTTTTGAAATCCTTTAGCTCCGACCGTTTCAATCGCTCCGACCTCTTTTATTACTGCTGTTACGTCAAATTTCATAGTCTCACCTTTTTAAATAACGATTGGTAGTTCTGGGTTAAATGTCTGATTGCAATATTCACACGTTGACTCTTCGCAGCGTGTCGGCTCAATCGTTCCGGCTCTCATTGATTCAATATACTCGATATATTCACCAAGTAGCTCAATTTTATCTGAAAGCCTCTCGTCATGCTTGTCAATGAATAAAGTTTGATAACGGAACGGTTTAACTTTTGATGCAACATTAAGAATCGGCTGAAGCAATACGTCGAAGTTTTGGCGCAATATCTCCTGATAAATTGCCAGCTGCATGATGTAATCAAAATGCTCGTAGAACGGGCGCTTCTTTCCATCTTTCCAGTCGAAGTCTTCATAGTCAAGAGCTATTTCACCGTCTTCATTTATGCACGTTTTAAGCGTTGCTTTTGAACTCTTCGTATCGGTAAAAAATCCGTTTGCGATATTGACAATATCAACTTTGATTCTGAATAAAACACCGTGAATCTCACCAGTGAATATTTGCTCATTTAGTCCTGTGTTAAATCGCATGAATAAATCATTTTCGCTGCATCGTGCATACATTGCGCGGCATTTAATGGCGTTTGCGTTTTCTGTAACATTATTTGCATTACACAGTTGATCTTTGAATTCTGCCGACTCAATAACGCGCTTAGAGTCGCCATTTAAAAGACTCTCGAAGAAATGTCCCATAGCGAAAGGAAGTTTAAAACCTTCGTCTTTCCATTCACCTTTACGCTTTGCCTCTGCCCGTGCTGAACACTCCATATATTCGCTTACCGTTGAATTACTCAAGTATTTTGTGTCTTGGTAATAATTATCATCTGTTAGGCTGTGTTTATTCATAAAATCACCTCTAGCGGCCTAATTAAAGACCGCTATTTTATTTATTTACCAACTTTATCGAGAGCTTCTTTTGCTGTTTGTTTATTCTCCGGAAAGGCTTCATCAAGTGTTATGTCGTTGTTTGTTAAAGCAGTATGAAGACCCAGCATTGTTTCAATGATTTTTGGTGTAACATCATCAATACCGCCGATACCAAGAGTAGACCATACTCGCTTTTCGTCAATAGGTAGTTTTTTAACCCATTCAGCCATACTTGCTTGCCTTTCTGATAAAGACTTACTGTCACCGAACAATTGCTTTTTTACAGCCGTTTCAATGTGTTTGCACATCGCTTTAGGAACTACGCAAAATATCGCGTCGCGTCGAGCTTTAGCCAGTGCTGCTTTTGCAACAACTACACGCATTCTTTCATCATATGGTTTGCCATCTTTTTTAGTTGTTGATTCAACTACTTCAACACTTATCATATTGTTCATTTGAAGATCGTGTGCAACACCTTGAACTACTACTTGTTTTGGTGTTTGCTCAATAATACGAGCTTGTACTTTTAAATTACCGTAACAGGCAGCTACGATCTCAGCTGTTCTCACACTCATTCCTTCAGCGAACTTTCCACCACCAACAGGACGTTTGTAAATACATTCCGCGGCTGTCTCATCGTCAAACGTTGCCATTGCTGTTGACATATCCTTAAACATTGTTAAATCGCGTGGATATTGCTTTGCGGTTGCTATTGCAGAATCAATCTCAACTTTCTGTATCACTGCCAGCGCTGACGGCTCCATTACTTGTACTTCATTTTTATCACTCATTTTCTACCTCCTAGTAGTTTATTGTTAGATTCTGAATTTCTTGTTTTGCTGCGTTTTTGACAATTGCAACCGCTAAGTCTTGCTCACACCCAAGCTCTACAAGTTGAGAAACAATTCCTGAATTTATACGTCCCTGGTGAGCTCGGTTAGCAATACGCCTTTTTTCTTTTTGGTCTGCAATCATCTGGATTTTATCAGCTTCAGCTTTCTCATCAGCAATGCGCTTTTTCTCTGCGGCAATTTTCTCTTGTGCTTCACGTTCGGCCTTTGCAACAGCATCTTTTTTGTCTTGCTCTACTTTGGCGAGTGCTGCAGCTTGTTCGGCTTTTGTTTTCTCTTCGCGTTCTTTTGCTTCGCGTTCAGCAGTCTCACGCGACTCTTTAGCAATGTTGGCCTCTCGCTCTTCCTGATCCTTCTTAGCTTTGGCCTCAGCTTCAATACGCGCCTTCTCTTCATTTTCCTTGTTGACCCGGGCCAACTCAATGGCTGTTGCTTCTGATTTTACAAGAGCGTCGAATCTCAGCTCAACTTTTCCAATTGCCTCATCTTTAGCAATGGCGGCCTCACCTTTGAATGCTCCGAAAGAGTCATCGAGTTTTATTTCTTTTAGTTTTAAAAGACAAACTTTTGCGGCCTCAGAAGTTTCGTATTCAGTATTACCGGCAACGATCACTCTTTCAATACGGTCACTGATTTCTTTTTTTACCGCCGCCTCACGTTCCTTCTTTGCTTGTATTGGTGCATCGTGTACAGCGATCATTTCGCGGATTTCTGCTTCCAGTAATTTTGCAACCAAATCAATTTCTTTTCCGTATGCAAGCGATTCTGCTTTTTCTGATTTACGCAATTTATCAATTGCAGATGCGGTTTGACGTAGCTTGTATATGTGCGAAACTGCTTGGGCGTGGCTCTTTTTGTCCTCGTAATCAAAGACAGTATTTTTGTTGATTTCTTTTGCTTCTTCAAGTTGCTTTCTGAAATCTGCGAATACATCATTTACTTTTGTTAGTTCGAATTGCATTTTATTCACCTCCATGAATATGCGATTAAATACTTTTTATTGCGTAGATTGCCATTACTATTAAAAACAGTGTGGTGGCTGCGATATTAACTGCAGTAAGTTTGCTGTTCTTATTTGGGTTGTCGACATGTTTGATTTGACCGAATCGACCATGTATTATTTTATCCTTTGTCATTGGCGGCCTCGTGTTTCTCTACAAGATCCTCAATTGCGATGATTCCCATAGAGTTCGTGCTGCGTCTTTCTTTTTCCGCAACCGCTTTGAGTCGGTCGTTCAACTCCTTTGAAATTCTGATTGTCGTTGTTTTTGCCACTTGGTAATACCTCCTTGTTATTGGGGACAGAGCCCCTGTTTTGGTTATCGTTCTCTTATTTCATCAAGAATTATTTCTTTGTTTGATTCTCGTAAGTCTTCAAATTCTGTTTTCTTTCCATCTACTATTAAACTTGAAATTTCGATTATGTCATCACAGCGAACGCATATACCATCAACATAGTCTTTGTCCATAAACCTATCATAAGCAACTTCCGTTTCGATCCCGATTTGCGTTTCAAATATTATAGTGCTTTTCATTTTCTGCCCTGTTGTTACTGTTATTATCCGTTTGGATATCTTTTACTATACTCACTTAAAGACACATCGTAAAAATTCCAGTTATCAACACCACAGGCTTCAAGACATTGCATTTTAAACTCGATCTTTCTGAGTCTTGCAATTTCCTTTAATTCGTTAGCTTGATCATAGACCTCACAACCATCTTCAAGTTCACTGAGTTTTTGACGGGCATCTCTTGTTTCATTAATGGTGATTTCGAGGGTGCTTTTATGCATCTCATTTTGATTAAATAACTGAGCATTATCTCTCTTCACTTTCTCTATTGAGTCTAGAACTTCTTTTTTTGCTCTTTCTGTGTCTTTTAAACCGCTTTTCATTGACCCTATCGCAATGGCTATATCAGTTAATTCTTTTTGCTTTGCTTTGAACTCTTCGCCTAATTTTGCAAGTGGCTCTTTTTTGAACAGACAGTTAACAATTCTAGGCATTCCCTCGCATTCATAATCAACAGTGTATTCACTATGACAACCACCATCACCAGAACAACCCATTGCTTCACCTTCATATATAGGGGTGACTAAAAACATGTTATTCAAATCGGTATCACAAAGTATTTTATCAAGAATAACAGCTTGCCCATTATCTGTATAATACCACTTTCCCTCTTTTAGAATCACTCCGTCTACTGTTTTAACATCCATTTGTCTGCCCTCTTTGTTATTTGTTAATGTTCTGTCTACAATTCAATATATACAATATGTAAACATGTTGCAAGCGGTTTATATGTAAAATGTCTATAAATTTGATTTTTAAGGAATAACAATCTATATTATGTACGGCTGGTGTGGGGATGGCGAATACCACAACAGGGAAATGATTTGTTAAAGAAAAGGGGTTTTAAATTGTTATCAGAATTTGAAATTGAAATTGAAGCGATAATATTTATTGTAGCAGTGGCATTAGTTATAGTTGCGATCGTATATGTTAAGTATAGGCTAGAAAAGAAGTCGTATAGAAAACACCGCCTTAATAGGTGTATACTGGAATTTGACGACGAGTGGTAAGAGAGCGCATGAAGGTTGGAGGATCTTGATATGAGTGAGGAAAGTGAAATAGAATATCCGCATTATATGGATGTTATGCCGGATGAGATGAAAGAGATGTGGAAAGGGCTCACTGATAAGCAGAAAAAATTTATTGTTTTTTATGTGCAAAATGGGAACGGGACACAGTCTGCAATTAAAGCTGGGTATGCAAAAGACAGCGCGCATGTTCAAGCTTTCGAGAACCTAATAAAACCTAACATAAAGCCAGTTGTTGATTGGATGACTAATTATGTAATCACCAATTCACTCGATATAAGCATTTGTAGCAAACGTGACATACTTCAAAAGCTATCACGTATCTTTACCGCTGATCAGTCAAACTTCCTTCAGAATGGCTGTATTGATGTGAATCAATCTATAAAAGATGGTTCGATTGTAGCTCTTGCAGAATTGACCACAAGGCGAATTGCCGGACACGATGATGAGGAAGATGTCATCATTGAAAAGATAAAGCTCCACGATCCCGTCAAGGTAGCCGCAGAAATAAGCAAGTTACAAGGTTTTTATGAACCAGATAAACTTGAGCATTCAGGAGATATTGATAGTAAACTGGATGCTTCACAGTTAAAAGACGCGATCAAAGAAGTCTTGGAGGACGATGATTGCTAGTGAATCAGAACAGAACCAGATACGCTATAATCTTTGCATAAACGACGGCCTTTATTGCGCCCGGTACTTCTTCAAACAACGCTTTGACATGAAAATGATTATAAGCCTGCACCACCGGGCTATTCAAGATGCGCTTGATGCGGTAAGGCGCGGCGAGATAGTAAGGCTGATTATAAATGTTCCACCTGGTTACACTAAGACAGAGCTTGCGGTGATCAATTTTATTGTTCAGGGGCTTCTTGATAATCCTATGGCGCGATTTCTTCACCTGTCATATTCAGCGGCACTCGCACTAGAGAACTCATCAACAGCCAGAACTTGTATCAAGTCAGAGAAATTCCAAGAAATGCGAGAAGTTAAAACGCGCGATGATTCCGACTCTAAAGCTAAATGGTGGACAGAGCAGGGCGGTGGTGTTTATGCGACGGCTACAGGCGGACAGGTTACCGGGTTCCGTGCCGGTCATATGAATCACGACAAAGATAATTTTACGGGTGCTCTTGTAATTGATGACCCTTCCAAGCCGGGCGACGCTGGCGGCGAAGAGATGGAGAATTCAAATAGGCGCTTTGGTGATACCGTGAAAAGTCGACTGGCAGTTGAGGAAGTGCCAATCATTGTGATAATGCAGCGCGTTCATAAAAACGATCTGAGCGGCTTTCTCCTCAAAGGCGGCAATGGTCAAATGTGGCATCACTTGAATTTACCTGTAATAATAGATAACTCTGAAGAGTATAACAAAGATTATACACATGGTATTCCGATCAATCACGGTTTACCGGAGGGCTGGCTTTGGGAAAAGAAACACAACGACAATAACAAAGAAAGCATCTTGACTCCTAAATCTGTTTATTGGTCGCAGTACCGGCAAAAGCCAGAGAAGGCAAATGTAGAGGGGGCGTTATGGACTGAGGCGCTTATAGATCAAACCCGCGTTAAAAGCCTTGATTTCACAACGCTTGAGAGAATAGCGGTGTCTGTTGACCCATCCGGAGATGACGGTAAGATTAAAAAAGAAGGTAAAAAGCCGGATCAGATCGGTATTGTTGCCGCCGGGAAAAGAACAGAAGAAGACGGCATTGAACATTACTATCTGTTTTCTGATAAGTCACGCTTTGGTTCACCTTCGCAATGGGCCGACGAATCCGTTGATTTATATTGGAAATACGACGCTCATGTTCTACTTGGTGAAAAGAACTACGGTGGTGGAATGGTTGAGACAATCATACTTAACGCTAAGAACGGATCAAATGTAAATTACAAAGGCATTACCGCGACAGGGAGTAAGATAGCCAGAGCGGAGCCAGTTGCCGCGCTCTTTGAGCAATTAAGATGCCATATAGTTGGTTATCTCCCAGAGCTTGAAGACCAGATGTGTACCTACAACGGGGCCGGAAAATCTCCTAACAACTACGACGCTGCAGTTCATGCAGTGCGAGAGTTGGCAGGATATTACCCGAAAGAAGTTCGAATCTACTAGCAATTCCATACACCAACAAAAGAAATTCACAACTTTGTACAAAGTAGTATTGCTTTGGTGTTTGTACGGTGTACAATAAAGACGTACACCAACATAAACCAATTGGAGATAAGTAAAATGAAGAATCTAACAATCGAGATGTTAAGAAAGAAAAGGGCATGTAGTTCAGGTATTGATTTCTGCAGGGATCAAAACACAGAAGACTTAAGAGAGCTATTCGAGGCCTTCATCAAACATGAGCGATATGACTATGCAACGTGGGTATTTCGTAGATTCATGAACAAAAAGCAAGTTGTTAAATATGCTGTATTTGCAGCAGAGCAGGTAATTGAAATTTACGAAAAGAAATACCCTGAAGATGACAGACCACGCAAGGCTATTGAAGCAGCAAAAGCATACTTGAAAAAACCTTGTGCGTCTACAAAGAAAAAAGCTGCTGCTTATGCTGATGCTGCTGATGCTGCTGCTGCTGCTGCTGATGCTGCTGCTGATGCTGCTTATGCTGCTGCTTATGCTGCTGATGCTGCTGCTTATGCTTATGCTGCTGCTTATGCTGCTTATGCTTATGCTGATGCTGCTGATGCTGCTGCTGCTGATGCTGCTGATGCTGCTGCTGCTGTTGCTGCTGCTGCTGCTGCTGATGATGCTGCTGCTTATGCTGCTGCTGATCGAAAAGAAATGAAAGTTAAAATTCTTAGATATGGTTTTGAATTACTTTATACAGGAGATAAATAAAATGAACATCAGCAGCAAGACAAAATTCGCGGTTAAGATCGTAAAGCTTTTAATCGAAAGAGATGTAATCAAGGGCGCTCAGATATCAAAGGAGCTTGAGATTTCGGGACCTTACTTCGAGCAGATTGTAGCAGTTCTGATCAAGCACAAGATGGTTCAGTCAAAGCGCGGATGCAGGGGCGGATATACACTTGATATGAGTGACGGGCCGATAAGATTGTTTGAGCTTTACGCCGCATTCAATAAAACGCCTGATCTTGAGAGCCCGTGGGATGTTGTTTACGACGGCATGGCTGACGCGATGGGCGGCATTCGCTTTGAGCGTAAGGCAGGTGAATAATGAGTATTGAACAGCTACAAGTCGACATTGAACGAGAGGAGAAAGAATACGCAGATTGCGAATATAAATTTTCCCTGCTTCAAGATGGTTGGAAAGCCCGAATGAAAACACAAGACGAGTACATGCGACTCAAGGCCGCTGATATTCAACTCAAGAAACAAATGCTTAAGAGTCTTAAATTTGGGGGTAGTAATGATTAACAAATTCAGAGTATACCATAAGGCATCGAAGAAGTATATCGACCCGTCATGTGGCCTATTTGTGAGTGAGAGCGGCGAGCTTTGCGTTCCGGACGCTTACAAGGATTCGCTTGTGGTGGAGGCGTTTGCTCAGTTCAGTGACAAAGATAATCGTGAGGTTTTCAAGGGTGATATTCTTGCTGGCGTTAATGGTTCTATCAATGGGGAAGATTGGGAGTGGGGCCCGTTTGAGGTTAAATTTGACGAAGAGAAGAGAACCTTTGATATTCCTCTTTTTGGAACCTTCGAGAACCAAAACTCTACTCACTGGTTTAAAGTCATCGGCACAATCCACGATAAGGAGGCTTGAAATGATAATTCCAACGCTTGAAGAAATTGAGGAAATGATTCGTAAGACAGACCAAAAGATTGAGGATCTGACCAATGACAAATAAGCCGACAGTGGGATGGCGCAAGCTGAAAGTTGTTAGCTGCGCGCCATGCCGAGGAAAAGGTGATACCAAGAAGACGGTGATCAATAAGGCGCGGCAGTTAAGTATAATCAAAGAGCCTTGTCAAAGGTGCAAAGGCTCAGGCGAGATAACGCCGCTAAAGGAGAAGGTGAAATAATGAAAGCACTATCAATAAAGCAACCGTGGGCCGACTGGATACTTGGAAAGAATCTTCCGGACGGCATTGAACCCAAAGATATTGAAAATAGATCTTGGTTACCACCTAAAACATTCGACGATTCATATTTTTACATTCACGCTTCAAAGCAGATCTCTAAGGATGCATTCCAATGGTTCCGCGATGAATTCAAGTGTGAGCCTATAACTGAGGGCTATATTACAGGTGCAATAATTGGGCGCGTTATGCTGTGTGATGTCCTATGGCATGATGAGCACAACGGCGGAAAATGGGGAATGGATGGCTTTTACCATTGGATATTAGCCGACGTGATAGTGATTGAACCGATACCAGCAAAAGGGCGGCTATTGTTTTGGGACTGCTCAGAGTATTTTGAGGAAGAGTCAACAAATTGCGGATGTCATTTGTGCAATGATGTTACACAGCATGACCAGGACATGGATTATGTTTGCGATGAATGTAAAGCGGAGGCTCTATAATGCGTAGATGCAACCACTGGAAGGAATGCCCGATTGCGTGCGGTCACAAAAGCTTACATGAGAAGCGCGACGACTGTCCGGCAATATGCGACGAATTCAAAGATCAAAAATGTGAGGTTGTCAGAGATGAAGAAAGTAGTAAAAAGCATTAAACACAATTCCGGAGTATGCACAGTTTGCGGATTGCGGACGAAAAAACAAGACTTAAAGCAAGGCAAATGCGAATGGTGCAGAACGCCTAAAAGCAGGAGGGATTATGCAGTTAACTAAATCGTCGCAGGAACTTGTCAAAAAGAACGGCGGCGCTCAAGCTTTCAGTGAGTTGATAGGCGCGTCAAAGAGCGCGTGTGATTCGTGGCTCACCGGACGGCGCAAGATGCCGGAGTGGGAATGCCTGGCGTTGGATTGGGCTATTCAGAATGGGTATGAGGTGAGGAAATGACCGAACAACAAATACTAACCGCCGCGATCGAGAAGTGGGGTCCAAAGCACCAGATCGACTTAGCTGTTGAAGAATGCTCAGAGCTTATAGTTGCATTGATGCATTACGGTCGCGGTCGCTGCGGTTCCTTTGAAGTTGCTGAAGAGATTGCCGACGTTGAAATAATGCTTGAGCAACTGAAAGAAGTCTTTGCTTTTAGGAGCGTAGTAACAGAAATAAAAGCCGATAAAATAGTCAGATTGAAAGGCCGAATACTTGAAACACAGACAAACTGATATACCTTAGTCTTATCGCGGGCAGGCGACAAGAGTTAATAAAATTATGAGCGTCAACAATCTCGCTGCCCTGAGATTGTTGGCGCTTTTTTGTGGGAGATGTAGAAATGGAGAAAGGACAAAAAGTAGAGTGGGGTGGATTAACAGGAGAATTTGTCTGTTATGATAGAGATACCGACAAGGCTGTAATATTCATCAAGGATTTAGGCATGAGGTTCTTATTTGAAGATGAATTTGAGATCGTTAAGTCTGGGTTTAAGAGCGGGGATGTGGTTACTTACAAACATCCAAATGGTAATGGTGTAATGCGAGTAGAAAGCATAGATGAAGATATGGCTTCTTATTTCTCTATGCTTGGTGAAGACAAAGAATGTATTGTTATAGACTCAACCGGAATACATTTCTCTTCTTTTGCAAAAGCCAATCAAGATCAAATCAAACATTTCGAACTAGAAGAAATGAAAGCTGGAAAAAAGTGGAATGGTGAAGATTATGACGACTGGCTTACTGCGGATGGGTTGACGCTTAATGAATTGATCTTAAATGATTTGGATAAAATTGAATACAACGACACTGTTTTAGGGTGGATTAAATCAGATATGCCAAAAAAACACTGGTTAGACGAGGATACGTGCGCTGAACTTAATCCTTATTATTACCGCCTCAAGCCTGAACCTGGGTTTGTGGATGTAGAGATCGATTGGGAAGGTGGTTATGCTTGTATTGAAAATTCTGATACAGACCTTATCAAAATAAACATGTATAATGTTGGAGCATGTTTCTCGTTTGGCAATCTCCAAGGCTACCTATTCGACGGCGCAGGCCAAAACAAAGTTCAGGATAAGCCGGTATTGTTCGACGGCGATTTGAAAAACTCGACTCCGACGATAAGGGCCAAGGCGGTATCAGCTCGCTTTGTTAAGGTGGTGTGAGATGGATGATAGATTTAAGTTCAGGGGCAAGCGGATTGATAATGGCGAATGGATTATTGGAAGTCTTGTTATCCTTCCGAACGGCGTACATCGAATACACTGGCAACCATTCCCAGAATGCACAACAAACACATATCATGCTGTCGAGCCTAAAACAGTCAGCCAATGCACAGGACTCAAAGACAAGAACGGGAAGTTGATCTTTGAGGGGGATAAAGTTCAAGTATCTTTAACTGATAAAATTGCCGAGATTAATAAAGATGATCCATTTTGTTTTGACACAAAGAAGATAAATAAAACATGGACTGTAGAGTGGGTTAATTTCACAACATATACAGGGTGGCGTTTGTATGGTGAAAATAGAAGATTTAATATCAAGTTAACTCAATTTACTGTTTATAATTGTGAGTTAGAAATAATCGGCAATATGTACGAGGAGGTTAAAGGTGAGTAAGAGACAGGAATTTGATAACGGGCAGGAAGTGGAAGTGTACGAAGGTGGCAAAGTTGATGCTTTTATTAATGCTGAATATGTAGCCTATGATACAGAGCATGAGCTTCATGTCGTGTGGGTTGGGAAAGGTGAGAAACTAAGCCCTATATGTGAATCAATGATCCGCCCCGCCCAGCTTATTTGCGAGGAGGCGCGGGAGAAGATTAAGGAATTTCATTTATGTAAAACTGAATACATATGTTTCCCTGACTCGGATGAGATCATGCTTGAATTATTCCTAGGTGTGATTAATGAGAATTTTAGCATGTCGCGCGCTAAAAAGAATGGCTTAATTCATTTGGCTGAGTTCAAAGAACACGAATTTATGCAATTAGATGCAAGTGATAAAAAGCAGCTCCCCGAACTCAACCTAAAAACAGGCGAGGTTATTCCGTGTGAACCAGAAAAGAAGATTGAAAGCTGCTGTCACTGCTATGAGATGAGTCAACGACTAACTGAAGAACAGACGAAAGTAGATGAATTAACACTCCTAAACGCAGATAGCAGAAAATGCATCGTTAAACTTCAGGAAGAGAACGCAGAGCAAAAAAGGATTATTGACGGTGACTTGCTGGCCAGGGCTGAAGATAGAGCTGAGATTGAGCAGTTGGCGAAACAAAACGACGAACTTGACAACATGCACGATGAAGTGAAAGACCGCGCTGAAGATGCGGAACAGCGACTCGAACAGCTGTCTGACTTTATTCAATCACTCGAAAAACAAGTAGAAGAATTCTGCTATAAAACAACCAAGAAAGGAGAAAAAGAATGATCGAAATTAACGGCGTCGTTATGACGTGGAGCGAGTTCACGGCAAAATACAAAAAAGGAGAACTGTAATGATTAATGCAACAAAAACAGAATTGGCGCTGGCGTTTCAGAAATGGAACAAGAGATTTTTGGAGAACAAATTTAACTTTGACGACGAGAAGAGCGGGGATCTTGAGTATGCCGAGCGTCAGGCTGGTGAGCTGGTCGACGCGTTGAATGAAGTGCAGGGAGGTGGCGAGTAATGGATAATGTAATAATAGTAGCAGTAGTATTAATGGTGGTAAGCATAACGCTTTTGGTCGTGATTTGCTTTACGGGTTTTTATTATAAAAAGGCGGTAAAGTTTATGCTTAAATCAAAAGAAAACCGCGCGGATTACTTAAAAAGAAATACTGACGCGGTGAATCTTGAATATGACCTTCTTGGTAAAGAGATTGAGGTTAAGTGTATTTCGGGTCAACTTGAAGCCGCCAACGACAAACTGAAAGCCATCGAAGAAGAAAAGATGTCCGGCAAAGAATGGTGGGTTACGCTTTCATTTAAGGATGATGACGGGAAATATGTAGAGGAAGAGTTTAGGGCTAAATCTGTTAAGTTTGACGATCCGATCGGCGTAGTTTTATTTTACTCAGAGCTTAAAGGAGAGGGCGCTGTTGTCTTCTGCATCGAGCGCGAGAACTACATCCTCCACAAAAAAGAGCTCGTCGACATTGAAAAGCCGAAAGAAGAGAAGTAAAGTAATAATCTACTAAAGCTGTATTAGGTGTCTGTTTTTCTTTTTAAGAGAAAAGCTTTCGCGTTTTACTCAAAAGCCTCATCATTTATTTGGTGGGGCTTTTTATTTGCTTGAAACTATTTTAAGTCGATGTATATGTAAGATTGTGGTTGGTTGAGTTCGCTCTCCAATACCTTGTCCTAAAAGAATGGAAACATATCTTTTTTAAGCGGTGCGCCTGAACAGTGGTCGCGGACTTGCAAACAATAAAGGAATGATCAAATGAAAAAGTGTTATCTACAATCGCTATCGTTACTGCCGAGTCCACTGGACTGCGGAGGTGCTGGCTGTTGATTTGATTCTTTGACATAATTAATAGTTTTACGAAGCCCTCCATCTTAGTTGATAGAGGGCTTTTTTTATTTTAATTTCTGCGTGTAAGTCAGTCTGGTAGACACCCCGCCTTGGACGCGGGTAGCCGTTGGTTCAAATCCAACCGCGCAGACCATTTTAATGTGCTTCGATAGGCCAACGGAAGAGTCAACGGACTTAAAATCCGTGAGTTGCGGGTTCGAATCCCGCTCGAAGTACCAGTGTTTTATGTGCTCCCATGGGCAAATTGGCAAAGTCGCTCGGTTTAGACCCGAGAGTTTGAAGGTTCGAGTCCTTCTGGGAGTACCAAGTTTTATGCGGAGAGGTTACAGCGAAATTGGTAACGCCACGGTCTTGAAAACCGTTGTCTTAGGGCATGTGAGTTCGACTCTCACCCTCTCCGCCATTTTTATTAGGAAGATTGAATGGAGAATGGTATTCCACCAGTTTGCTAAACTGGGTTCGAAAGGACGCGCAGGTTCGATTCCTGCATCTTCCGCCATTTGAACAGGTGGCTGATAGGTTAGGCAATTGATTGCAAATCTTTTATAAGTGGGTTCAAGTCCCACCCTGTTCTCCATGGGAGTTGTTCCGCACGGGTGACTGTAAATCACTTGGCTTATTATGTGCGGTGGTGCCAGATAGTTCGATTCTATCAACTCCCACCATTTTTATTTGACAAATAATTTTTATGAGGTAATAGTAAATCATGAAGAAAATATTTATACAATGGCAGAATTTTACGAATACGTTTGAGATGTATTCGCGATCCTTGCTGTTTTGATATTTTAGCATAACAGTTTTTCCAAGGGTCGCATTCTTAATTGAAATGCGGCCCTTTTTTATTGTGTGGCCCGTTAGTCTAGTGGTTAAGACAGCCGACTTTCCCTCGGTTAACAGGAGTTCGAATCTCCTACGGGTTACCATTTGCCGGATTAGCTCAGTGGTAGAGCAAGTCCCTTGTAAGGATTAGGTCATCCGTTCGAATCGGATATCCGGCTCCATTTTTAAGTGTTTGTCTGTAGTTCAGTTGGTAGAACATCTGGCTGTTAACCAGAATGTCGCATGTTCGAGTCATGCCAGGCAAGCCAAGTTTTATGTATATCGGTCATCTAATGGTAAGATGCTTGTCTCCAAAACAGGTCATTGAGGTTCAAATCCTTGCCGGTATGCCAACATTAGGCGTTATAGCTCAGCTTGGTAGAGCGTCCGGTTGAAGCCCGGAAGGCTGTGGTTCAAATCCACATAGCGCCACCATTTTGGATCCTTAGCTCATCGGTCAGAGCAGGCAACTCATAATTGCTTGGCACGGAGTTCGATTCTCCGAGGATCCACCATATAGAGCGGTGGTGTAATGGCAACACCTCAGACTTTGACTCTGAAGCCTCTGGTTCGATTCCAGATCGCTCTTCCATTTTTCTTGTATTTGCATTTGAAAGTTACGCTTATATATTATTTAATTGAAATTTCAAACTCAATTCACGGATTTTTATAATATGCGGAAACCATATACCCCCAGAAAGCGAGAGAGGAAGAGTGATATTTCCCCAGCTGAAATAAAAAGCTCTTGTGGTCAGAATGTAATTAATAACAATGCAATTTGGGGCGACGCACTTTTAGGTTACGGCTGCGGGAATAAGTACGGGTGGTCATGGCTTTCGGCTTATGCCGCGTGGACTTATTATATGTCGGTGTCTGCCGTCGGTAATGCTACCGATTTGATCATGGAGAACTTTGCCAGCTCTGTGAAACCAGTTATCAAAGACACTCAGACCGGAGAACTCATAAAAGAAGTCAATTCAAGAATACCTGAAACTCAAATACTTGAGCTATTCAAGAATCCTAATACCGATCAGACAATGACTGAGCTGATGGAAGGGCAGGGCAAGTGCTTTGATGTTACCGGAAATATGTATACTGTAATCAGCGCAATTACAGAAGACTCTGAGCCTCGTTATATTAAATATGTGAATCCATCTGCGGTCACGGCGGTTGAGGATGGCATGGGCGGCGTTTCTTCTTATATGGTTACAGATGGCGGATCCGTGACGACTTACTACAGATTAGAATCAAACGATAAAACGCAGTACTTCACTAAGGATATGACGCAAGAGCTTAACCATATGAAGCGATTTAATCCCCGTAGTTCATCTGGTAGTACAAAGTCAACCGTCGGAATGTCCCCATACAATGCCGTGTTCTTTGAGATTGAACAATTTTTAGCGGCCAGTACACATAATTTTGCAACACTGGACCAGGGCGCGTCACCGTCCGCAGCGGTAACCATCGACAAAGATGCAAAGCTTACAGATGAACAGATCGAACGCCTACAAAAGCAAGTGCGAGATAAGATTCAAGGGGCAGAGAACGCCGGGAATATAATGTTTCTTGAAGGTGGTAAAGATATAAAAATGCTTTCAATGTCCAACAAGGATATGGAATTTCTCGAAGGCATAAAGCTTGACAAAGAACAGATCTACAAAAATAAAAACATTCCGCTTGAGTTCTTATCAGGGAATGCCAAATATTCAAATCTTCAGGAGTCAAAGGCCCAGCTATTTGATATGGCCATTTTCCCTTTTGCAAAGCGCTATTTTGAAGAGATGACACGATTCATCATGCCGCGTTATGATAAAAAGAATTCAGGGCGCTACGTTCTTGCATTTGATCCTCGTGACGTTCCTGCAATGGAATATGCAATGATTGAGAAGGCAAAACTTGAATCTGAGACAAACGCAGTAAATACAAATGAAGTGCGCGAGACGTTGGGCCGTGAGCCTCTTGATAATGGTGACGACGTATTGATTGACTCACGCAAAACAACTCTTGATAACATTATAAGCGGTACTCAGCTGCCAGAGCCAACTCCAGTTCAAGAGAAAAGCATGACACGCGAATACTTTGTTGAGCTCATGAAAAAGCAGACCAACGGCGGGGTACGGAAGCATTCAGATGTTGAGATTGTTAAAATGTCAAATGAAATGACGTTTCTTACTTAATCAAAATGGGTAAAGGACATAAAGAGCGCAAAGCGGCTGACCTTAAAGCACGCTCAGAGACTCTTGATAGAGTGAGACACAACGAGTCAATCAATCCTTCGATGCTATTCTCAGCTCACAAAGAAGTCAAGCAAACCGCAACTAAAATGAGCTTTGTATACTAATGGCAGTCTTGAATTTGAGCAAAGAAGAGATCGATTCTAAGGGGTCAATCAACGATAAAAAGAAATCAACCATAGAAAATCAGATGGTTACCAGGCTGAACCGGTTCTGGACTCAGCTCGGCAATGACTGGGCGGCGGTGTTCGCGGCAACCGGGGACTCGGTAGACGTTGAGAACTACAGGGCTGAACTCGAAGGCATATTGCGCGAGACTTACCGCAAGACTATTCAGTGGTTCCGGAACGACTTCAAAAGATCCTTGGAGCAATCACTTGATGACGCAGAGACGGAAGAAGACCGCACACATTACGAATTAATGCTTGAACTCAGGGCCAAGATTGAGCCAGCGCTTATTTTATGGATCAGCCGTTATTTAAAAGATATGCCGCCGAAACAGGCCACTTTTATTCTGAATACAACGAGCGACATTATTAATAAGCGCGTAAATGCGACGATCATTGCCGGGCTCGAAGCCGAAGAAGGATTATTGAGTAATCAGGATATTGCAAAGCGCACTCGAAAGCCGCTGATTGATGAGAATAGGAATCGGTCGGCGCAGATAGGCGAGCATGAAGTTGGAACGGCGGCGGGAGATGCACAGTTATCTGAAGGGGGGGCTTTTGAGAACGAGTTGAGCGCGACACCCTTAGCCGCTGTCTTGTTCCTTGAGAAGATCTGGCACAATGTCGGTGACGGTAAGGTTCGTCCCGCTCATGTAATAGCAGCAGGTCAACGGCGTAGATTAAAACAGCCTTTCATGGTTATGGGACAGTTGTTAATGAAACCGAGAGATTATTCACTCGGGGCTACTGCGGCGAATGTGGCAGGGTGTCGGTGTTTCTTGTCTATTCAATAATCTCAATTCTTTTGTATATGGATTTATCAACCAGTAATCAATATTATCTCCGTCTGAAATAGAAAACTTTATGCATTCGCATTGTATTTTTTTAACATTATAAACAATTTCTACTATGTAATCACCCATATCAAGTTGCGTTGAATAATACTTAGTCTTGCATTTTGCTTCTCTCACCTCTTTCATTAGCTCTGGTAAGAAGTTGCAGAACTCACTTAATAGGTGCCTTATGAATTTATCGCTTGGTTTATCTGGCATTATTTACCCCTCCTCATAAGCGACAACAACAACGTTCTCTCTGCATCTAAGTTTGATTCCTGTTTAATGGCCTCACGAACAATCTCAATATTCCCGTCATCGTTACAGTAGAGCAATCCCCACTGCACCGGAACTTCAGTCTCTTCAATCATTCCTTTAGGGCAGATATAATATCTGAACTCACCCATGCCTTTTTCTACGACGGTGCGGAACTCTTTTTTGCGATCAGCGAAGTAATCGGCCCGGCTTACCTTTACCTCAATGAGGATCGAGCACCAGCTACACCAACCGATAACATCCGGGATTTCCCCGGTCTTCGTTGCTGATTTGATATCATCGGATATAATGTTGCAATTCGGTATCACAGCGTTTTGTGAGTGTTTCCTGAGCCACTTCGCCGCGGTCTGGACTAGTTTGTTGTGTGGCATTATTCCGGCGCTCCTGTTTTAGAAAACATATCAATCTGCCTATCGTCAACAAGGTGGCCTTTGTCGCTCCTGAAATACGAGTGCACTAAATACTCGCGCTCTTTGCCGTTGACTTCCGAGACTGTACCTTTTGGCGCAACAGGGGCCATTGTGTTCGACATGAATGCAATAACGCCGTCTCGCTGGATGCAGGCTGTTTCGAGATTGTTTACCATTCCTTTTAGTTCTGCAAGCTGTTCGTCGTTTGCATTTGGGTTGATTGCACCACCTTTATTGAAGTAATCGTTTAAGACTTGGTAACATTCCAGTTTGTATTTCTTTATCTTATCGCGTTTCTCTCCAGTATATGAATTTAAAGATAAACCAAAAAGCCAGCCACTTATCATATCATGTGGTAAAAACATCATTTCATAGTTTTTGCCATCGGAACCAGTTGCCGTCATAATGGCACCAACTGAATTAAGCACTTCATCGCGTTTTATTCTTTTTAATTGTCCTTTCCAATTAACACCTATTGACTCACAAAGTTCCTTCATCGCAATAAATAGTTGACCATCTTTTTGTACTGCCTGGATCTCGTCACCGTGAAAATTGATTGTTGATAACTCTTGCATACTTTCTTCTCCAATAAAAAACCCCAAACCAGAGCCACTACGCATCCGATAAGGGGTTTTCAAAATAGTTTTTTATATTTGTCGGTAGTGGCGACTTGTTTAATATATACTAAATCCCTAGCCATTCAACAGCGTAAATAGCAAAGAGAATTATTGCAGCCAAGAATAGCCACTTAAATAAAAACTCTCCCCATGTCAATCGTCTCTCAAACTGCAATTGATAGTCGCTTATAGTATTTGCGCTGTGGTATGTCTTGCTTTCAATTCCGAGTTCCTTCTCCCACCTCTTACGGTGATGTTCTGATTGAAATTTACGGCTTATGTTTTTATCCTCGTTAATAGTTTTTATCGGCGGCGGCACTGGGTGACGATCATAGATACATTTTTTAGCTCCGACTATAAGACATCCGTCGTATTGGTTACAATGTACATGGCCTCTTTCTACAAGTCTCGGGAGTGGTGGTGTTAGACTCATTTCGGTGCTCCTGTTTTGTCACTCGTTATTCCACCAGTATGTGGTTTCTCTTTAATCACAAATTCGCAGTTCAAACTACTATCTCTTTTATCGGGGTTGTTTTGATTTTTCAACTCTTCCCTAACCCCCTTGATGACCATTGATCCGGTTACAAGAATGACAGACATGATATTTAAGTCGGTTATACCGGTGATAACTGATGCTACTAGCGCTATCAGGCTGAAGTAAAATAATTGTTTATGCATTTTCATTATCACCACCACATGTTTGAAACATCTTTTCATACTCCGCCATCATTGACAACTGCTGAATCACGGCCATCAAAGCGCGTGAGCTGAGTTGTTCGTCGAGCTTTAACCCCATGAAGTTTGGTGTGAGCCAGTCCGGCCTATAGAGCTTTTCGAGGGCGCTGCTTGCACCTTCATTCACATACTCATGTAATGTCTTGCCAATCACCTCACCTTCTTCGAGAAATGCATCACATACAGTTATCGTCGGCGCAACCCGAGCTGCCTTTTCCTCTTCTGTTAGCTCGCTTACTGCTTGGACTTTTATCTCCAAGTTGTCAGGTGTAGAATTGCCACTTATTTGTATGTTATCTTCATCAACATAAACAAGAACACCTCTAGGCTCAAGGTGCGCGTTGATAACCTCTATTTCTCTCACATGCCCGCAGCATCTGCATTTATCTTTACGTGTTGTCATTATCGTTTGCCTCCTTATCTCTTCTTACCTTTATTTCTGTAAACTTAATCCAGTTTTCGTTATGTTTATTTCTTGATTCCATACACTTTTCTTTGTATTCTTTTCCTAATCCTTGCCTCTTTGTGTGATACATCAATGACCACATATCTAAAACCATATGATACAGAAAATCGTTTTCTTGTTCCAGATCACCAACAACCCTATCTTCACAACCGGGGCATTCGTTGTATTCATCTAAGTCATATTCCATATGACAATCATCGCAATAGCCCACTTCATTCATTATTATCCCCTCCCAAAGCTCTATACTGATTTATGAAAAATTCAGCCTCACCAGAAGAAATCGACTTAAGCAATTCAATGTTTTCGTTCTTTTCTAAAGTCCAGTTTACTTCATGGTTGATTATACCTGACTTAATTGATATCTCGATTTTGATTTGGCGTTTTTGTTTTGCCTTCTCGTAATCAGTAAGCGGCTCCTTACACTCCGGCATTGGCGTGTCGACGTTGATTTGTGGGAGATGTGTGTACCCTGCACTTTTGGGTCCGTATTTATCTTCTAATTCCTTTCGTGTTTGCTTAAGTGATTTAGGTGTTGGTCTATCTCGTGGCTCCGGTGGCTCACTCGTCGGCCTACGCGCTTCAGTTTGTGCCCTGTCCATTTCCTGAATGCCTTTGTGCATATGCGCTTCCATTTGCTCTTCAAGCATTCTTTCTAGGATGTTGTTCATTTGGCTATCTCCATGACTAGGTTCGTAACTGTTTTCACAATTCCAACGCAAGCAAGAGCCACTATGAATACATTAACGCTATCAAAAAGATTTGTTTCTTTCACTCTTCACCTCCTTAAGCTCTTTCTTCAACTCATCAATAGTCTTGCCGTGCGACAACCCAAGGTCAAGCCAGACTGAAAACACGTCAAACTGTGGTGATTTCTGCCCTTTGTGGATTTGTTGACAGGTTCCATACTTCATTCCTGTGGCCTCAGAAAACTCCTTTGGCCTCATTTTGTGCTTTGTCATTACCTCTTTAATCGAATTGCATACAATCATAATATCCTCGGTTTTAAATTAGTATGAGAAATACTTTAGATGTATCAGCTATACACTTCAAGCTTGTTTGCAATTTTTTATCTGAATAAAAATGGTAAATTTTGTAATGATTAATAAATTCATGGAGCTTTAATATGGAAAAGAAGAACTTTTGTTCAATCGTTGTGCCATTCGAGATAACCAAATCAGAAGTGATTAAAAACGATGAGACAGGCGACGAATTTTTTCACTTTAAAGGCTACGCTTCCACATTCGGTAATATCGACAAGGCAAACGACGTTGTAGTAAAAGGCGCATTTGTTAATTCAATTAATATTCACAAATCACGAAACGAAGACTTTCCCGCACTTTGGCAGCACGACACACACACACCTATCGGAGTGCTTCCTGTTGTTGACATGTTCGAAGACAGTAAAGGTTTATTTGTTCATGGAATTCTACCTCTCGAAGATACATTTGTTTCGGGCCGCGTGAAGCCACAAATGAAAGTCGGATCTGTCCGCAAGATGTCAATCGGTTTTAATATTGTTGAGGCCACCGACGAAAAGGACTCTGAAACAAATATGTGGATCCGCTTTATTAAAGAGGCTGACCTAATGGAAATATCACTAGTTACCTTTCCATGCAACACAGAAGCAGATATCACAGAAGTAAAACATAATAAAGATGAGGTAAAGAAAATGATCGAAGAAATCAAAGATTTATCCGGTGTTGAAACCCTCCTTAAAGAAAGGGGCGGATTCAGTGCTAATGAATCAAAATCTATTGTAAGTAAAATTTCCGAGCTGAAGACCGCCGCGCGTGATGCCGAGCAGAAAGCAGCTGAAGAAGCGGAACAAGCCGAGCGCGATGCCGGACTTGCTGATCTGACAAAAGGTTTTAATGATTTAACTACAATCTGTAAAGATTTAACTAACCAAAAGGAGAGCTAATCATGGAAAACATGGTAGAGTTCAAGAAAGCAGTTGACGGATTCCAGCAAACTCTTGCGAGTGTTGTTGAGATTGGTAATACTACAGCTGATGATGTAAAAAGCATGAAGGACGAAAACAAGGTTGGTGCTGAAAAACGCCAAGAGCATGAAACGGCAATTACTGATCTGAAAAGCAAACTTGCAGAGTGTGAGAAGTTCATGCTTCGTAAGCCGACTGTTTCAGATGAGAAAGGTCTTTCACCTGACAACGTCAAGCGATTCAATGCAATTGCTAAACAAGAAGGTCGCCGTGAGGTTACTGGAAATGATGTTGAACTTGCAAAGCAAGCTTTCGACGTTCTTATCACTAAGGGTCGTGAAGTTGGGTTCACAATGCTTACAGATGAGCAAAAATCTGTTGTTAACACAATCATCGACCCACAGGGTGGATATCTTGTTGCTCCAGAGTATGACCAGGAGCTAATCAACAAGAAGTTTGAAATCCAAGGAATTCTTGGTCTTGTTGACGTGAAGAACACTGCAACTGGAACGCTTCACCAGTCAATTGACTACGCAGACTACGATTCATGGGAATACCTGAATGAGCTTGCAAACACTGACCCTGAAGAGCATGAGCCGAACTACAAGCAGGTAAACTGGAATGCTACTGAGCAAATCTATAAGTTTATCGTTTCTCGTTCAGAGCTTGAAGACGCGCTTATCAATGTTGAGACTGATATCATCGGTAAAGCCCGTGAAGGTGCTAACCGCCAGACTGCAGCGCAGATCCTTCTTGGTGACGGCGTAAACCGTCCAAAAGGTATGTTGACTTATGAAGACGGTAAAGACTGGAACAAGATTGAGCAGATCGAGTCTACAAACTCAACTGCAATCGGATGGGAAGATGTAATCACATTGCTTCCAAAGGCACTTATCGGGCCTTATCATAACAATGCAAAACTTGCTATGAACCGTGGTACTTTCTTCGACCTTCTTTCTGATAAAGACGGAGCTGGACAGTTTAGTATCATGAACCAGATCAATTTCTTCTCAGGTGACGGCGCAGGCATGTTCATCATGGGTAAAGAGGTTGTGTTTGATTCTGGTCTACAGAACACATCAACAGGCGGAAACAAAGCTGTTGTGTTTGGTGACTTCCAACAGGCTTACCGCTACGTTCAGCGTGTAGGATTCTCGCTTATCATGGATGACAAGACAAGTGGTCAGAATATCACTTATCGCCTACGTCGTCGTAATGATGGTAAGCTTCGCATGGGTGACGCTCTTAAGATTCTTAAGATCAAGTCGTAACAAATCATGAGGGGCTTTGGTTAGCCCCTCTTTAATTTAAGGAGATTGTAAAATGCATCACGATTTAATTCATCACGCAAAAACATTCAGCGGCCTGACATCTGTTGCTTCAACAGGAGCAGAAGATATCAACGGTAAAATCATTGATACCAAAGACTTTGAGTCTGGTATGGTTTCTACTGACGTTACAGCTTGGACAGTTGGAGATATCAACGTAAAAGAAATTCTTGAGTCTGATGATTCAGGGATGTCTGGAGCCGTTGCAATTCCAGCCGCTCGCTTGATTGGAGCAGACCAAACCGCTCTTGGAGCTGTTGGGATCCAAGACATTGGGTTTGTAAGAACACTTCGATATGTTCGACCTGTATTCCAAACAGTTGGAGCTTCTGTAGGGGCAACTCTACAAGCAACAGTTGTTCTTGGTAACGCTGTTGAGACAATAGAAGTATAATTCTTAGCGGGGTGTAAAAGCCCCGCTTTTATTTGGAGGAATGAAAGATGAGAATCAAAATTACAAAAAATCTTGATTACCGCACTGAGATTGACAAAGTTGAAACATTTGAAGCGGGTAAAGAGTATGATGTTTCTGACGCTGTTGGTAAAAGTATCATACACGGCGAAAAAGCTGTAAAGGTAGAAGTCAAGTCAGAAGCTGCGGCGAAGACTGAGCCAATCAAAGACGCTGAAATCAAGCCGGAAGAGACAAAGATTGTTGAGCCGGAAGTAAAAAAAGAAGAAGCTCCAAAGACTGAAAAGAAAAAGGCTGACAAGAAGAAATAATGCGAAGACATCAAAACAATTGCTGCACGACTCAGAATATTTACGAGGTTGTAACGCCGAATCTTAATCTCGCAATTTCACTTGATGAAGCGTGGATTAATTGTCACAAGGATTTTCTTGTGGGTGGCACTAACACAGAGCAAGACGCGTGGATGTCACAGGCTATTAAAACAGCAACGAAGGCGTTTGAAGATGTTTCTCGCCGAACTCTTATGAAGACGGCGTTTAAAACATTTCGTGATTGCTGGCAGAATTGTTTTGAACTTCGCAAGTCGCCGCTTGTTTCTATTGAGAGTGTTAAATATTTTGACGCGGACTCAGTAGAGCAAACGGTTGATACCGGAGATTATTATATCCAAAGGGATCCGGCTTATAGCCTGGTTCGTTTTGATGAAGACTTTGATTATCCGGAACTAAAGAATAACAGGCCGCAGCAGATTGTTATTGACTTTATCGCAGGGTACGCACAGGACAGAACAGAAGTTCCGGCAGATATACAGCAGGCAATACTAATGATGGTTTGCTTTATGGACGCGAACCGGGGCGACTGCGGATGTTCCGGAACGATTGACATTGCAAGACAAAGCGGGGCTTACGATGCCTTTGTGAGTTATAAAATTGAGGAGATTGCACTATGAAAGCCAAGAGAAATTTTAAAGGATTCAAGAAAGGCCAGCCGATACCGGCGGACAAGTTCACTGAAGATCAGGTGAAAATTATGGTTGCGTATGGTTTCATTCAGGTTGAGAAAGAATATGTCACTGTTGATACAGTTGAAGTTAAAGCTGAAAAAGTCAGCAAGAAAAAGGATTCTAAATAATGCATATTCCAAGAAAAGAAGAACAGGAAAAAGGGTGCAAGGTTCGTGATCTCAGTGACGCAAAAGAGAAGGGGATTTAATGGCAAACTGTGGCTTCATAAAAAAGAAAGCTGGTCGTGTTTGCGCCGGGTCTATGGATAAATACGTGGAGTTCTTTGACCGCGAGACAGTGCCAAGCATTAAATCATTCAGCACAGAATTGAAGCCAAAGTTTAAGGCGTTTTGCTCAGTTGAAACAAGGCGAGGTGTTCAGAAGTTTGACGGCACAAATACAAACCGTGGGCCAGATACAACGGTAATGAGAACGCATGACGGGTATTCATTCGAAAAGAAGATGATCGCAAAGTTAAATAATAAGTTTTTTGAGATAGACCGATTTGAAAACCTAAACGAAGATAACCGGTTTATTGAAGTCACTTGCATTGAGTTGGGAGATGAGACTGATTCAACAGGAGATGATAATTTAACCTCTTTGAGGAAGTAATGACTGTAAGACGTTCATTCAAGATTATAAACGGGAATATACCACACAGTATGTGGCGTGAACTATCCGGTATAAATGAAAGAACTGGAATTTTAAACGGTAGTAAGTCGATAGGGAAGCAATTAGTAATTGCCTGTATGGTGGGGATATCACAATCGCCTAAAACAGGGAAAGTTTACTACTATAAAGGTGTTGGGAAAACAAGAGCGTCACGGGCCGGAGCATATCCGGCTAATCAGAGCGGTAAATTACGGAACTCGGTGAAATTCCGTGTACATGGTCTTTCGATGTTTAAGTTTGGAGCTGAGGCTGATTATGCTAAATACCTCCAACAGTCTGCAACTCCAGACGGATCAAAGAGAGCCGGGACAGGAAAAATAGCCGAGCGTCCCTTATTAACATTGGCGCATGATAGCGTTAAAAAGAACTTTATCAAACTAATGAGAAACGAGGTTGAGAGCGAAGTATAATGAAATATTCAGAAATAATAAATCAACTTAGGCAATACTTACCATTGCACACTGATCGGTTTAACGATTGGATTGATGCAACGTTTTCTCTTGTCGGTAATACTGCCACAATAACAACCGCAAGTGCGCACGGCCTGGCTGTCGGCGGCTTTGTTAATCTAACCGACGTTGTTTTTTCTAATCCGTTAATTAGCCTTGCATCTGTTAAAGGAACGGCAACAGCTAAAACCACGATTCAGAATGATTTAACGAATGGTTTTCAACCTGAGATAGAAATTGTTGGAGCCACAGAAAGCGAGTTCAACGGAATATTCACAGATTCTAAAGTGTTCAATGAAAATCAATTTACGTATTCAGTGGAACCATTTTTTGATGGGACTGCAACCGGTGCTCCGGTGCTGCTTGAAAAGAATCTGCTTCGATACAATGGCTTGTTTGAGGTAGTTAGCACTCCAACACCTACGACATACACTGTTGAAATAGTCGGGGAGGCTGATTTTACATCAGACTGTAGAAGTGCAAATGATATATCAAGGATCGCTTTTGCGTTCAATACAGCGTTGGCCCTTGAGTATTACACCAATAAAAAAGCGTCTGATTATTGGGCTTTTGTAATTCCAATGGCAACCAATGTTTCAAAGCAGCGCGAAGGCAATCACGATTTCAACTACATCAATAAAGACGGCGAATATACACAGGAACTATTTAAAAGTTTTTCGGTTTTTGTTTTAGCAAAAATAAACAACGAAGATTCAGGTGTTGATACAGTGGATGAATTGAGCGTTGATATTGCAAATGCGCTCAGGAAGTCACTTATAAATTACAAGCCTGTTCAATCAACATCACAAACGACAAGCTCTGTTTCTTTTGATGGTGATAACCCTGAGCATTATGACAATGCAATATACGGTCACTTATACGAATTCGGAGCTGCGATAACACTAAAGAATCTTGACGGGTTTATATCGCCAACGGTAAAAGTTAGAAAAATAATAGTTGATTACAAAGATAATAACACCAACAATAAACTAACAATCGCAACAGACACAATCGAATTTAAGGAGATTTAAAGATGGCTGACAAAGTACAGTTTCCGTTCATCAACGCACCGCTAATACCAGCGGAGCCAGTACGGGCGGTGAAACCAAAAGTAACAACATTTATCGGTCAAAAGCTGGCGGGTGGTTCTGCAACAGCTCTTGAGGTAATCGAAGACATCGACGCAAATGCAGAGGACGCGCTTTTCGGTGCAGGCTCAATGCTCGCTGAGATGATTCGTAACTATCGCAAAACAAACAATGTTTCCCAGGTCAACGCGATTGCTCTTGAAGATGGAGCGGGTACATCGTCAGAAGGTATTGTTACCTTTACCGGAACAAATGCCACAGAGAATGGAACGTTTACAGTTTACGCCGGTGATAAAGACAGCGAGCATAAAGCAATTGTTCCTGTTGTTATCGATGATACTCCGACACTGGTCGGTGACGCTCTTGAAGCTGCAATAACAGCATTGACTAGAACGCCTGTAACTGCAGTTAATGCGGTTGGTGTTGTAACATTGACAGCAAAGAATAAAGGAACTGTCGGGGATGGAATCAACTTAATTGTTGAAGGTTCTGTTGCTGGAATATCTGTTGCTCTTACGGCTTTCACTGGCGGCGCAACTGACCCGGTTATCACAAACATTGAAGACCTTATGGACGAATACCGCACAGATGTTGTAATGCCTCATGAATATGGCATTGGCGACATGGTGGACTTCCTTGACAGTCGCTTCAATTTCGCGAATAACATTCTTGACGGTGTTTTATTCACAGGAATCGTTGACACAAAGTCAAATCTTGTTGTGGTTGGTGATGCAGAGAATTCACAGTCTCTATTGATTCAGGGAGACAAGCCAGTTGCCAAGACATTCAAAACCGGTAACGCTCTTGGAGCTCAGATTCAAAACCGCGTTGCAATGATTGCTGGAACGCGCGCACTTCGTTTGAATGACAACTCAAGCCTTGCCAGCATTATGACAACTCGCACCCCTGCTGACAATATCGGTGGAGTTCACACTGCGACACTGCCTTATGCAAATACGCTCGTTGTTACACTTGATCCAATTCCGCTTGGTGAAGGATTCAAAGGCGATTCTCAATCTGGCGAAGTGAAAGATCTTATGGATGCCGGTTTCTCGCTGATGGGTAACAACGAATCAAGAAACGCTATTATTCTTGGTGAGCTGCTGACAATGTATAAGACGAATATTCAAGGCTTGACTGACTTGACATACAAGTTCTTGAACTATGTTGATACTTCAACAGCTTCTCGTGAGTTCATATTCCTTGGATTGAAAATTGACTACGGGCAGGCTCGCCTTACTGATGGTCAATCATTGTCTGAGCATCCTTCGGCATCCGAGAACGGTGTTAAGGCTGACATGATGAAGTATTACCAATCGCTATCAAGTGAAGAGTTTGTATTGCTTCGCTCTGGTGTTCTTGGTAGCACTGGCTCAACTGTTGCAGAGAAGTATAATGATGCTCTTGTTGTTAACATTGACTTGCTCACTGGTACAATTGACATCCAAGCTATTCTTCCGATTTACACACAGACGCGCATTATTAACGCGCCTCTTGCAATAACATTTAATCTTAACTAATAAGGGGATATAAAATGTCTCAAGTAATTGGAAAACTACGAGTAAGAGTAGACGAAATCGAACTAACTGATATCGTCGCGAACTCAATCATGCTCAACTACGGTAACGCACCAAGCGACTTTAAGGGAACAGAGAGCGGCGGTTTCGTCACTTCTGACAACCTTGAAGAGGCTCTTGGTCATATTAAAATTGACATGTACTCAACAGAGCAAAACGTAAAAGATATCAACGCTCTTGAGCGTCGCCCTGTTGTTTCAATTGTTGTATGGTCTGATGATTCAGACTTTCAAACAACAATGAGAGGAAAATCTACTAACGCTAACGGTGAATTTTCTACCGGAAGCGATGGTAAAAAGACCTTGGAATTCAAAGGTTCTAAGCTAACTTAATGAGTAATAAATCGCGTCCCAGCATAGGCGCGATTAATAAATTAAATGGAGGTGTAGAATGTTAAAGGTGGATTTTAAAAAACCATTCAAGACAGGAATTGCAACGTTTGACGCTGAACAAACAGCGGAATACATTGAAATTCAGGAGCCAAACGGGTCGATGTCTGATTATCTTGGTGAACTTGAGGAACAACAGGGGTTTGCTTACGCTAACTCGATGAAGTTATCAGAGGGTATCTCGGATGAGCAAATCAAAGAAGCTACAGACGCAAAGAAAGAAGATGATACAAAAGAAAAAGCGAAATCTGAAGCTGAAATAAGAGAAGAAGAAGACAAGGAGGCAATGATCATTTTTACTCAGCTTACGATGGGTAAGGCTGATATTAAAAAATGCTACAAAGTCTTGAAAAAGATTCTTTCTTATGGGGCGAACAAAGCTCAAATAAACGGTAATCTGACAGTTACCAAAGATGTTGTTGAGTTAATCCCGCATAAAGAACTGCGGAGGCTGCTAGGTTACTACATTGTAAATTTTACAAATATTTTGGACTAAACAACGAGCAAGTCGTTCGCCAGTCAGCTCAATTAGCAATCGAGAGTCAAGGAAGCTTTGATTATCATAAGCTGAGAAATGAGACTTCATTCGACGAGATGGCTATAATTATTGAAGAGTTCAATAAATCGGCTCAACGTAAGAATGATCAAAATAATAGAAATATGTAATTTGTTTTTAGAGTGGCTAAGAGATTAGCTACTCCATAAAGTAAATTAAGGAATTATACAAATGGCCTTTTCAGCAGCATTCTTATATAAAGTAATTGACCGGATGAGCCCGGCAATGAAGAAATTCAAAAAAGACAATCAAGACCTTCAAAAACAACTCAAGGCTAACCAAGCTCAAGCCAATGTTATGTCATCTCGTTTTGTACAGATGGGTAAGGCTGGCTCAAGAGCTCTTCAATCTATAAAAAATGAAGGCAAGAAAGTCGGCTCTATGTTCGAGGTCTTAAAGAAAAAGGCTAAAGAAGCAAAAGCCAATATGGGCGCAACACTTAGGGCTGCAGGCGGCAGAATGAAGTCAATGGCTTCATCTACCCGAACAGCAAGCCTTATTGCAACAGCTACCATAATGGGATCCGTTGCAGCTCATGCAAAGTTTGAGGCGGGCTTAACCGCTACCTTCAACCTTAATGCAACGAAACGCTATTCTGAAATAGGTAAATCCATAGAAGGTGTTACCAAAAAAGCAATCAGCATGGGCTTTGGTATTCAGGGCTCAAACAGTGCTATGTTTGATACAGTCTCAGGCATGGGGGCTACTGAACGCGCCTTATCTACATATAAAGAGGGATTGATTCTAGCTAAAGCCGGTAACTCGGCATTGACTCCAGCCCTTAGAGCTATGACTTCAGCAATGGAGGTGTGGGAAATAAAAGCAGGCGGGGCGGCGAAAGTTGCCCGTGATTTATTTCTTGCTCAGAGAATTGGACGAACTGACATTGAGACTCTTTCCGGATCAATAAGCAGGTTTTTGCCTATTGCAAAAGCTATGGGGCTTAGTTTCGGTGAAGCTGCGACCGCTACTGCAATATTCACAAAGGGTGGACTCTCAACAGAAGAGGCCGTTGTTTCTTTGCGTGGAGTATTCTCTCAATTGTCTGTCGTTCAAGGTAGAGCAGCAAAGACACTTAAGGCTTTAAACATACCATTCAAGGTAACTGATGTAAGAGCGGCTGGATTAACAGAAACATTCAGACGATTGTTAAAAGCTCAGAAAGAGCATCCAAATGCAATAAAAATGGCATTGCCTAATATTAGAGCAATGATCGGTGCTCTTGGTTTGACTGATGAGAAAATGAAACTTTTGACAGATACATTAGAAGAATCAAAGAACCAGACAAAAGATAACAGTGTAGTTTTAGCTGCATATGCAAACGTTCAGAAAACAGTTGCAGATAATGCCGCCAACATGAAAGGTGAATTGACACTGGCCCTTATAGAGATGGGTGACAAGCTCCGGCCTATAACACTTCAACTAGTTAAGGCAATCACATGGTTAGCAAAGAAGTTTACTGATTCTGGAAAGTCAACCAAATTTTTAACCATAGCATTTATTGTTTTCCTTGCTGTGTTATCACCAGTCTTGGCTATTGCCGGAAGCGTTGCAACTATTATAGGAACGATTGGAGTTGCTGCAGCTGGTACAATAGCATTAATTGCTGCATTAATAGCGGTAATTATAACCATAACAACCTTGATGTGGAATAATTGGGATGCTATAAATGCTTGGTTCGACAGCTTTGGGATGTTAGGGACTATAATAAAATGGATAGTTGGTGGCCCTATATTCTGGTTGATTGCCGCGGCTAAGTTCCTCATTAAAAATTGGGAAGCGGTTGGTGTTTTCTTCACTGCTCTTTGGGACGGTATAATAGGTGATTTTAAAAGTAAGATTGGTTGGATAATGGAAAAAATTGCATGGGTTTCTAATGCAATCGGAATTGAAAGCAGCAAGATGGAAAAGATGGCTGAAAAGCTACAATCAGGAAGAGACACTACATTAAAACTTGAAGAACAGAAAAAACTTACTGTAGATGGTTTTTCACCGCAGCAAGCGCCAGACCAAAGAATAAGGGCTGATTTAAATATAAACATGAGAGATCGTGATAATCAAATTGAATCAGTTAAAACAAAATTATTCGGGCTTGATAATGCCGGTGTTTCTTTCGCTGGAGGTGTATAATGAGTCAAGAAGATTTATTGAAAGGATCTATTGACGGGATCCCATTTAACTTTACTGAGAGCGCTGTTACTGATGGCGGAAGTACAATAGTACATTCTTATGTCAACTCTGACAATGTTGATCAAGAGGAAGTTGGTAAGCCGCCTCGCAGTTTTAATATGAATATATATGTTCACGGGGTCGGGCGCGAGTATTACCGAAACCGTGATTCTATGGAGGCTATCCTTAGCCGCGGGGCTGGTAAAGATTTAGTTCACCCAACACAAGGCAAGCTTTATGTTGTTGTTGACGGCCCTTATACATTGAATGAAAGTATAGCAGAGATAGGCATAGCGCCCATATCTGTCAAATTTACCGTCATAGATAGAGTTGGATTTGTCCGGTCAAAAGTAACACCTCAAAAAGTATTTAACCAGGCTGAATTTATTGCTACTTTAAATAGTGCTAAATTTGGGCCCGAATACGGAATATCAACTCTTTCTGCAATGCAGCAAGCTCAGAAGTTCGTGAAAGATTTGGCGGCTGGCTTTAAAAAAGCAGAGGGCTTAATAAACGATCCTACAAAATTAGGTGAATTCACATCTCAACTTCTTGGATTCGAGAAAGGCAATTTTACAAGTGGCGTTGACCTTGCGCGTGATATCTTTGATTTGTATGGAGCAACTTATGGATTCATAACGACCGCAAAGAGTAGATTCGATTTTTTTGCCGGACTATTTGGGTTTGGTGACGATGCTCCGACAATACCGCAGACTACAAGAACTCGCGTTGAGCAGGCGAACAATCAAGTGTTACAAGCAATGATAACTCAGTCAAATGCTTTGGTTTACGCAACGGCTGCATCGGTTGAAATTGAATACCAAACAGAAGATGAGTTGAATAATACCAACATAGTTATTCAGGCACAATTTCAAAAGATACTTAACGATGATATTACAACATCAGAGCAATATACTGAGCTTCAATCAATAAGGGTTAATTTCACTGAGATCACAAAAAGCTTGGCTCTTGATGTTTCACGAATCATAGAGATAGAAGTTTTCAATACCGGATTGTCTACTCTTATTTACCAGTACTACGGCATGACAGAGGGAACGGAAGAGTTTGAGCTGATATACAGCTTGATTATAAGTCTCAATGGACTTGAAGAAACGGGCGGCATAACAGGGACTCTGAAAATTATAACTCAGCAAGGTGCATTGTAATGACAATAGAAATATTAATAAATGGTGAAATATTTGGAAGCCTCAAGGAAATAAAGGTTACCGATGCCCTTAATTCTATTGCTGGTAGCTTTGAGTTCTCAACGTCTATTCAACAACTAGAAGACGCTGGCATCAAGGAATATGACGACGTTATAGTTAAGATCGACGGTGAGCATATTCTTAGAGGATATATAAATCCAAACACGGTATCATACAGCAAGAGCTCACACGATCTTACTACCGGCGGGCATGGCAATTTAATTGACTTGGTTGATAGTTCTGTTTTCGCTAATACTCAGTACCAGGGGCCAATGACATTTAGTGTGTTCTGTGTAAAAGTTATGCTTGACAACGGATTTAGCGGAATCAAAGTAATTGATGAAAGCGATGGTGATTCTGATTTCACAAAAGAAGAGGAGATGAGCGCAAAAACAGGCGACAGTATTTTTGAATTCTTGAAGAAATATGCAGAGCTTAAAGGCTTAGTATTAAGCTCAGACGGCCTCGGGGGTCTTGTTTTGTACAATAATACAGGAATCTCAACAGACATAACTATGAATAATAGATACGCTGAAACCGACAACGAATTTATTAAATCAGGAAAAGCAGAATACAACATGAGCAAGAGATTTTCAAAGATTATCGTGAAATCTCAAGGCGGCTCGGATGGGTTTGCAGGCATAGCAAGAGGCGGATTAAATGTTGAGGATATTCAAGGCGAGGCTCTTGATTCTGACGTAAAAAGAAATAGAACTAAGGTTATCATTTCAAAAACAGCTACCGACGCTGAAGGATGCACAAAGCAAGCTGTGTGGGAAGTAAACAAACGTCGCGCTGATTCAATAAAATATAATGTAGTGGTAAAGGGTCACAAAGCTCCAAATGGCAAAACATGGAGAGCTGGAATGAAGATAGCTGTTCATGATACTTATGCTGATGTGAAATCAATAATGCTTTTGAATTCAGTTGTATATAATGAAGCCAAAGGCGGCGGAACGACTAGCACTCTGTCTTTTATTGCAAATGATGCATATAAACTACAAGCTGAAGATCCGACAAAGCACACCAATAAAATAGGCGAGGGACTTTTTTAATGAATTACGGCGCAATACAAAAAGGAAAGCCTTATGATAATGGTTCTTTTACTGTTGCTCAGGTTTCATACTTGGGGCAGATAAAGGAAGTTCCACATGTTACGCCATATGGTTTCTTTTCTATGCCTCCGGTCGGTTCTGCTTGGGTTGTTATTCCTCTTCGCGGTAATGATAATGATATGGTTGGATTTGGTAATGATTATAAAAACAGGCCAACAGATTTAAAAGAAGGTGATGTCTGTTTATTTAGCACGGTTTCAAAAGCTAAACTTGTATTAAGAGCTACTGGTGACTTTGAGCTAATTGGTACAAAAGATGGATTTATAACCGTCCCCGAAAATTTAACAATAAGGGCTAAAAATGCAAACATAATAGCAACCGAAATGATTACAATGACTGCGCCAAATTTAGTTATAAACGCAAATACTGTTATAAATGGAAGCTTAACGGTAATTGGAACCATAATAGGTAATATTATACAATCGCTTGGAGCTTTATTCTGGGACATTGATCAATCGGTTGATGCACACACACATAATAGCGGCACAGTTGGCCCTCCGGACAATCAATAGGATTCTTATGACTATAAATAAAAAAACAATTGGATTATTTCAGCAAAAAGAAACTGGTATTTACGACATCGAGTTTGATTCTGCCGGTGACTTTCGTAATGACGACAGTTATGATACTGAAATAAACATCAGTCTAAAATCAGACCGACGTGCCGAACCATCGGAAATACGGCAACCTGAATTACGACGAGGTTGGGAGGGCGATGTTGTTTCTCCATTAAAAGCTTATTTTATAGGCTCAAAATGGTGGCTAAATAAGCAAACAAGATTGAGACAAGATACGCTCAACGATTACATATCAGATACTGAGGACGCTCTGCAACACTTTATTGATAGAGGTCTTGCAACACAAATAGACGTATCTGGCAGACTTTTGGAAATGGAAACAATAGAAATCAATGTTATATTTAAAGTGGATTCTGATATAGTTGCAAAGTATACCACTCAAATTTGGAAAGGTTCAATTTATTTTAGAGGATAAAATGCCATTAGACACACCAACAATTGAAGAATTAAGTGACAGAGGCCGGGCTGATTTTAAAACTGTAAACCCTTTGTCAAATCCATATGATCCGGCAGGGTTGCCAAATGCTTTAATAGTCTCAGACTCAAACCGAGTTAGAGAACTTTACGACTCGCTTGAAATAGTTGTGCGTGATACATTCACAGCTACGGCAGAGGAGCAGGCTTTACTAAATAAAGGTCTTGAATACGGATTGACACCTAACAGTCCAATTCAGGCACAAGGAAATGTTATCTTTGTCGGTATTGCCGGAACCGATGTTCCAATTAACACACCTATTCAAGGGCAAAATGGAGAGACATATAATTCTGAGCTAACTAAAACCATTTCTGAAAATACAATTGCAATACCGACTTTGACAAGTTCAGGTGTTACTGCTACCGCTGTTTTTAATACTGCTCATGGTTTAGGCTCCGGGATGACTATAACTTTTGCTGACACTGTTGAGATTGAATACAACGGCGATTTTGTTATAACTGTTATCTCTGAAACTCAGTTGCAATATACTTTGTTAAGCTCTACTACCAGCCCCGCGACAGGATTACCAACGGCAACATATACAGGAGTAGTCGTTTCTGCTATATCTGAAACCGCTACAGCCTCAGCAAACTTAGCAGGCGGCTCTATATTGTCTCTATCACAATCTATCGCCGGTGTTGAAAGCAATGTTTATACTCAGTTTTCCGGTATGGATGGCGGGGCCGATGTTGAAAGTGAAGATTCGTTCAGAGAAAGAATAGAATTATTTCAACAAAACCCTCAGACGAATTTTGATAAAACAAGCATCGAACTTGAGGCGCGCAAAGTATCCGGTGTTACACGTGTTTGGGTGATCGGTGCTAACGAAGTAAACACAAGTCAAGTTGCAACTACAATAACATCCATAAACGGATTTAAGAATATAACGTTTCCTGAGGATCACGATCTTTTTAGCGGTATGCTGATACAGCCGTCGGGAGCAAATGAAGCCGAGTATAACGGAGATTTTGAGTGTCTTGTCGTAGATAGTGATAACGTTGCTTATTATAACCCCGGATCAAATGGAACTGCAACAGGAAGCATAACGGTTGATTACAGTAACATTCAGCCTGGACAAGTCCGAGTATTCTTTGTTCGTGATAATGACGCAACAATAATTCCAAGTGCTCAGGAAATACAAGACGTGAAAGATCAGATACTTACAATTAAGCCAGCGCATACATCTGATGCAGACGTTATAGTTGACGGGCCAACATTGAAGAGCGTTGATTTTGTTTTTACAACATTGGTTCCTGATACCAGCGGGCTAAGAACTTCAATAGCTCAAAATCTTGAGGATCTATTCTTTACAACTGAGCCTGGTGCAACAATCACACAGGACGCTTACAGAACAGCTATACAAAATAGTTTTGACATAGAAACGAAACAAGGCGTAAATCAGTTTGTTTTATCAACGCCAACAGGAAGTATTGAGAGCTTATATAACGAAATAATAGCACTTGGGGATATCACTTATTCACTATGAGCACTTGTGTAAATAAATTCACGGTTCACTCAAGAGAAGAGCAAGCCGATCTACTGGCGCAAAAGTTGCCGAATGGTGACGTGTGGACAGCCAAGTATATTGAGGACACGAATTTTAGAAATGTGCTTATTGCAGTTGGACTTGAATTAAGCAGAACAGAGCAGGCAGAAAATGAGCTTTATTGTGAGACTCAGCTTGAAACAACGGATAAGCTTATCGATGAGTTCGAGCAAGAGTTTGGGATAAAAGGCGGTTGCCTTGATGGATTCGGAACGACAATAGAGGAAAGAATTGAAGCTATAAAGTTAAAAATTAGTCTGAATGGAACAACAACAAATGAGCAATTCGTAGCAATAGCGGCAATACTTGGATTAGATATAACAATTATAGCAGGATGGGACAAGGCGACGTTTCCTTTTACCTTCCCTTATTACTTTTTTGAAAACTTAAAGTGGGCTAGATTCACAATGGTTGTAGATATGGATGGCATTTTAGTTGGTGGATTTCCGTATACATTTCCGTTTACTTTTGCTGAGAGTGCTACAGCAGTAATGAAATGTTTATTTAGCAAACTAAAGCCTGCGAATGTAAGAATAATTTATATAAACGAATCATAGGAGGATTGCAAAATGTCAGATGTACCAAATAAAATCACAGGAAGTCAGTTGACTGCAAGTGAGTTTAATCAGAATAATGACGAAGAAAAAAACGCAATAGAAATGTCTGGACAGACGTTGAATGCATCGAACGTGACTCAACTTAGAGAGGCGATCATGAGAGGCGCTACAGCAGGCCGCGACTGTGTTGCATCTGGTTCCGCAAATTCAATTATTTTGACCACGCGCTCACCGTTTGACGCAGGAAAGCCAGCGGTTTACCAAGCTGGAGCGACTTATTCTGCATTGATTACACAAGAGAATACAGGTGCGGTAGAAGTAAATATCAACGGTCTTGGTCTTCTTGATGTAACAAAAAACGGCTATGTCGACCCGCTTGACTCTGGCGATATTTCTGTACCTGCGCTTTATGGATTTGTTATAAACAGCGCCTTAGATAAGGCAGAGCTCGTTGCAAAGAAAGCTGTTCTTGGAAATGGTGGTGCTTCTATATGGAGCGAAGAAATTGAAAAAACAGACAATTATCTAGTAGAATCAGGAGACGAAGACAAGCTTTTTAACTTGGCTGACACAGTTGATGCTATTAAAACATTCACTGTAGACGCTGGTTTTCCTGATAAAGGAGTGTTCTGGATCTACTGCAAATCGTCTTTATTTGTAGGTGGTGGCGGTGACGGTGAGGTGATGAATCTAAATGTATCAGATGGAACGATTTCGCAGCCTTTTACAGAAGCTATGGGTATCGTTAGGGTTACTAAATCCGCTTTAACAGGACGTATTATATTTGGTAACGGATAGGTGGTATTATGAATAACCTAAAAAACGCTTTAATCTATGAGTTTGATGCTTCAGCCGATTTCAATACTAGCCCGCTTAATACAGGGGTTATTCTCGATGATGACATTAATGACTACTTTGTTGAGATTGAAGCAGATGAAAGTACCTTATCCTCTAATTTTATTAGCATGCTGCCGAATAGTGATGCGACTAGTAATCCGATGCGTCGTTATGAGATGGACGGAGAGGGAACCAGCGCATCAGCGCTAATAGATGATACCTATTCTTTTGTTTTGGCAGGTTACCACCGCCAAAATGGAAAGGGCGTTGCTAGAATACACATAACGGGTTCAGGAAGTGCTAGCGAGAGAAGTTTTGATGTATTTTCTAATGATGGTATATCCACGAATGAACGCGTTAGGAAAGCTACTTTTTACTGGAAGGATGTTGTTTCAAAGCTCCAGTCGCTTCTATTTGGGGCTGAAACTTCAAATACCGAGGGCACAATAATTAGAATATACAAAATACCGAAACTGTCTTCTCTTAACGGGGTAGAGTTGGTTGACGGTGGACTTTATTATTTTGATGGAAGCAACCAGACACATATTTTTACCGGGTTAAATGGAGACGTTGACGAAGAATATGTATTGCGGTGTTTTAGTGAGTTCTCAGCTGGCGATACTGAATACATCGTCAGACTACAAGGTGACTCTGTATCTAACAGAATAAAGCAAAGATTATCTAATAACGGTGGGAGCCTTCTTCCAGCTAATTCAACAGTACAATATGATGCTAGTTTAAAGGACGGTTCTGTGCGTATATACGCAAAAAGCGGTAAAAAACGATTATCCGTACAATCAAGCAGTAGCCAATTTGCAACACAGCAAGACGAGTTCGGTATCTGGAACCCAGACACGATAACAAACGTAACATCAATAGAGGTTTCAACCACTCAAGGCCAAGGGCTTGTTGCATTGTTTAAGAGACGTAAGGGTTATTCCATTGATCCTGTCCCTATGCGGCGCGTTTTGTCTTACTCTGTTAACAGCGGGTTCGCAAATGGAATAACAATTGACGATATAGAAGGCGATAAGATACCTGGAGCCATAAAAATAGAATGGAATGGTGTTCTGAGTGGAGTGGCTGGTTTATTATGTAGACTTATAGGTGATGGGTCAAGCATATACCCTAGTGCTTTTATAAGGGCCATTAGCGGGAGCGTTTCCGCTAACTCATCAACCGTTAGCCAGTTATTCATATGTCAAGATGGGGCTACAGTTAACCACGGTGTAATATACATATACCCTAAGAGTGGACAAAATAGGCCAACAATAAACAAAAGTATTTCGGAAGAAAACAGGATAGAATTGAGAGCCCAGTCATTTGGTGACACTATATCTTTAATTGACAGTATAACACTATTCGCGTCAAATAACGATAGTATAGAGGGTGAGATAATTGTATCAGTGCCAAAACAAACACAACAATCACAACCGTGGACACTAACGGTTAATTAAAGGAGATAGTATAATGTTAATAGGTTTCTTTTGTAAAAGTACAGACGATGTAATTCACAATTGCATGCGCACAGATTATGTGGGGGCTCTCCCGAACGACAACTACGCTTATAAAAAACAGTCGTGGCAGGATAAGAGTGTCGATAATACTTGTATCGAGCAGGATATGGCAGAGGTATTCAACCAGAACGCAAACTTATACCATAGAGTAGCAGACGCTATAGTTATAAATGAAGCCGCGTGCAGATTAGTAGCAAAAGAAGCACACAAGGCGGCTATCAAAGATCGCCGCAAAGAAATTCAATACGGCTGGATGCTTGCTAAATGTACGAATGGAGATATTGACATTCTGTGCAATGATAAAAACCGCGTTGTTATCGAAGATGGTGCGGATAAGGTTCAGCGTTATGGAAATGTGATCAGTCAAAAATTTCCTGATGGTCTTGTTGTTGTTACAGGTGACGGTGATGATGACTTCATGACAATACCAGTTAACTGCGTTGAAGATATCGAGCAAATGACATCGCTTACCACTCAAATGCTTTTTGACAAGTACACTAAAATTCTTGTTGATCAAATTCTTGCAGATTACAGTGATACTGAGAATATTACTGTGGCGCAATTTGAGGAAAAGAACTATGTGACTGATACAGGAGCGTACAACGATACAGTTGATACTGCAATTGCCGACGATGCCGTATTCGCTCAACCGATAACAAATCCATCACAGGAGGTGTAATCATGCCAATCGCAAAAAAACCAACGCCGATGAAAGGGTGCGGAAAGCCTAGCACTAAAGTATCGGGGAATGCCGTTAGAATTGGACGCGCTCGCGCTGCAAGGAGAGCAAAACCTAAAAAGTGATTTACTTCTTGGTAATAATTAGCTTCGCTTTAAGCATTGGCGCTGAATGCTTGCCTGATCCTGAATACATAAACTGTGGCGTGAATCATAATCATCAGTTGGATTTAGTATATGGATGGATGCGCGTTCTTGTTACGACTATTGTCATACTGCAAGTATTCTTGCTTGTATCATACAAAGACATGAAGTTGAAAACAATAACATTTCTGCATTTCTGTTGGGCTGTATTCAATTGCTTTGTGACTGCCGGAGTTGAACCAAGATGGTTTTGGTATGTTCCTCTTATCGTCTTCCAAGTTCTTACATTTGGCACATGTATTCTTTACCGGACATTTAAAACAATTGAAATGCCTCAAGATGAATATTCAGACAATGAATGCTATATCGTATTTTCAAAACCCGAGAACTTTGGGCCGTTCTTATGGACTTGGTTCTGTGCAACGTTCTCAAGCATTTCGGTTGTTTCAAATGGAATTCAGTATTGTTTCAAGAAAAAGAAAAACTTTCACTTAGTTGATTATACACCAGAAGATCACCATTATTACTTGAAGGTTGATTTCTGCGATTCACACGTTAGAGAAAAACTATCAACTTTGTATTACGTTCCTAATCCTGAAGATACAGAAAAAGGAACCAAATGGGGATTGTTTGGCAACTGCTGCCATGCTGTTTTGAGATTGTATCCTAATAAAGTGACATGTATATTAAGCTTTCTTCCGTGTATACTTGCTAAACAATTAATGAGATATGAGAATGACAGACAAAACGACCGTTGATATAGGCTTCATTGTAATGATTATAACTGCTGTTGTTGCAGTTCTTGGGGTTATACTCACATTCAAAAACAACCGAAAGCAAAATGAAGAGTCGGCAAAGAAAAACGAAGAGCACATTGAGAAAAAAATTAAAGAAGCAAACAAAGAGTCAGATGAAAAAACAGAGCTAAAAATAAAAATCGAGGGCTTAGAGAGAGAGAAGTTAGCTGGAGCAATGGAAAATATCAGAATTGACTACCAACTTGATAACGGTAGACTGAGGGATTTAGCAAAGGATGTATCCAAAAACAAAGGAGATATCTTTGTGTTGAAAGAGTTTAAAGATCACCACGAGAAAAATACAACAAAGATTTTTGAGAAATTAGATCTATTAACAGACGGTATGAACGAAATAAAAGTTGAAATAGCTAAAAAATAGGGAGAATATTATGAGCGATACGCCAACAAACGCACCAGATTTTAATTCTTACGGAATTGGTAAGAGTTCGCCAGCTGAAGACGGATTAAATACAACATCATCAACGCTATATGATTTTGCCGATAATCCTTGCCGATTCTTTATAGCTCAAAGTGACGGGACGGTAAATTATACTAGTCCAAACGGGAGTTCGTTGACTACTTCTGTTTTGGCTAATATAAAATACCCAATAAGGCTATCAACGATTTTAGATACAACATCGGCAGATTTGCTTTGCTTGTGGTAAGGTGACATTATGCAAAATTCAGGAATAGATATTTTTGATAACGATGATGTATATGTGAATTCACTACCTAAATCTTTTGATTTACAAGATAATTTAGGTGATGTTTTACAGGATGATTTAGGAAGTGACATAACAGACGACACAACACCATAGCGGAGATTTTAAAATGTCTAAAATAGCAACATATGCATCAAAAGTTCCACCATTTAGTGTGGCAGATAAGTTAATCGGTACAAATTCAGCTGATGGTAAAACTAATAATTTTACTCTGGGTGAATTAGATGATTATTTCTCGGTCACAACTATAGTAAAAGAACCATCTGATCTTGGAGATCTAGTTGGTGGATTTTATGAGTTGTCAAGCGGAACATATGAATATGTTGGAAATCAAACGTTTCCAAACAACATAAAGTTAATAGATGTCGGCGGTAGTTATTTATTCAGAGGTGTTCAGGCAAACACAACGCTGACCGCTACCGGTACAGGTAATTTTATAGACAATCTAGGGAACGCTGGAACTTGGCTCCAGATTGAGAACTTATTCTTTGCGTCTTCTACAGTTACAAATATAATTAATTTTGCAAATGGCAATACGTTGGCTATGGATTTTGTGTTGTTTTTAGCTGTTACAAAACCGCTCACAATAACAGATTCGGCATTTTTAACAATGAATACGTTTGGATTTTCCGGTTGTGACGACGGCGCGACAATAACTAATGTTAATGTACAGACATACCAACGACCACAATGGAGCGGGGGAACTAACTCAAATGGTGTGGCTTTCAGAATCAGCGGTACAGGACAGAGGATCGTTAGTGACGGCATTGAATGCGAAGCTCAACCAACGGAATCCATATGGGATATTGACTCTGGATATACGGGGCTTGTATCTATGACCTCGGGGGCTTTTACGGATCAAGGCGGATCGTTTTTTGCAGCAGGCGGGAAGGATCAAACAGTGCCAGGTGTGGGGGTGCTTAACATTGGCGGAGTGCCAAATAGTAAAGCTATAGGCTCCATAACTGTTCAGAATAACACACAGGCAACATCAATAGCAGACCCAACCGAGTGGACGGATTTCAATTTCGACGCCTTAGCTGTTGTGACGAGTAGCAATGAACGATTCACCCTAACAAATACCACCACTGGTGAATTGCGGTATGATGGATTGGAAGATTTTGAGGGGGCCTTGTTCTGTACCATATCCGGATTTGGTTCTGGAGGTGCTTCTGAGTACCAATTCAGAGCTGTTAAAAATGGTGTTCCTCTCGCCCCAATATCTATACTGAGTGCAAATGAGATCTCCGGCACAATGTCTTCTACGGCCTTATTGTCTGACATCCCATTGGTGACAAATGATCTTGTGCGAATACAGGTTCAAAACATATCGAACGATTCTAATTTTACCGGAAAGTTTGTGACTATTAGAGTTCAGTAATACTTGTCGAGCGCATCTACACGGTGCGTTCTATCAAATATTTAAAAACACACGAGGTATAAAATGGCAACAGATATACGACTATTCATACTAGCAGGCCAAAGCAATGCAGACGGGCAAGGTGTTGTAGGATGTCCCGCTGTTGATGTTGGGGTATCACTTGACTATAATGGTGTATTACTTCAAGACTATTCACTTATTACAGATAAGTCGATGTACAATTCATTTGCTAATGGATTAGCAGAACTTAGCACAGATAAATATTGCCGAGTTAAGAAGACAGAAGGTGGCTCGTTTTTACTCCCTCAAATACCGACACAACCAACAAAAGAATGGAGTCCTGCGGGTAATCTGAGAGGTGAGTTGGTTGATTTAGTAAACGACACGCTTTCTATGTTCTCGCTGAACTCATTGTATAATGTCGTTGGGATTGATATGCTTTGGATGCAGGGTGAGCAGGACGTGGGTCAACCAACCTCAGACTATAGAGACGCTTTGGTTGTTCTACATGATTACTTTGTTGCTGAATTTAATCTGGATAATATGTACATAACAGAACTTGGAGAAGCTAAAGACGGTTCCCAGTCTGGTGGATGGGCTGATATACGACAAGCCCAAACAGATGCCTCTGTTTTACGTCCTAAGATTCAAGTTTATTATGACAGAGCAAAAGACTTTACAGAACTTGGATGGATGCTTGATAATGTTCATTATAATCAATTAGGCCAAAATGATATTGGTTTTAATCTTGCTGAATATATAAGTGGCGAAAGTATCAATATTTACCGTGATACAATCTACACGGAAGTTATTGACATTGACAACGCAACTACATATCAGCGTTGGAACGGTGATGCGGTAAACGAAGTAGAAAAAGAGACTTTATACAACCTTATAGGCTCACCGACATTTGAAGCAGGGACACTTGTTGACAGACAAGACCAATTAGTTACAGCAGAGACGGCATACGTTGAGTCTGTAGACAACCCTATAAAGCACCCTTGTTGGAGTGTATCTTCTTGGGTTTGGATTCCTTCTGATTGGAATGGTGGAACGTGTGCTATTTGGGGAGATGAAGCGTTAATGGCTTCCGTTACAACTTCAAGTGGTCACTCGATGCGTCTTGGCTTTAATTTTGGATTGAATGGATTGAATGGTGCTGATAGCTACCAGTATTACTCAGCGGTGTCAACTACGGCATATAAGGGTCGATGGATTCACGTTGTTGAAACCTCAAACGATACAGAAATAAAGCTATACGTTGATAATGTTTTGCTGATTTCCGAAACACCTAGTTTCTCTGTCAGAAAATCACACGACCCTTTCAGATGGGGAGTTGGTAATACTTACAACGGAGGCGTTGAGCTTGCGCCAAACAAAGGAGTTGAACTTGCAAAATCAAGAATACATAACCACGCTTTAACGGTTGCCGAGATTGATGGATTGTTCAATGAAATTGATCCCTACAATTTAATCAACACACCCGCTACACCAGACGCGCCAGTAATTCCAGAAGGTGGAGAGGACAACGACACGAACACAATCACACTGACACCAGCAACAGGGCTGCAAGTTCAGTTAAAAGCTGAGACAACGTGGACAGATGCCGTATCGCCGTACTTAGTAACCTACGATACATATACGTCTTACGATCCGGGCGACATAAGGTTCCGTGTAGCTGCCGATGGTATTAATCCAGAGAGCGCGGAAACACCGAACACAAAAGAGTTCACCGCCGCAACACAGATAGACAGAACTCCAATCTTTGTCTACGCTAACGATTTGAACGCGCCAACCGAAAACGTAGTTCTTAAAATTCGCCTTGTCAACGAATCGGTTCAGTACAAAGATTCTGATATGCAGTCCGAAAATTTATCTTTCGCGCCAGATACAAGCGGGAAAATAAGCTTTTCCATCCCGGACACTGACAGTATGGTTGGTGATCAGTATTATGTATTTGATTCCGGCGGCGGAGTTCGACGCAAAGCTCAAGTACCAAAGCAGACAGAAGAAATTAATCTTTTTGCGTTGCCTAATATTGAGAGGTTTTGAATATGCATGTTATAGACTTGAGAATTGCCGCTAAAGCATACTGTATGAACGCTTTGCCTATGTTTTGGACAATGAATGAGGTAAAACTTGAAGAGGAATATAATGGTATAGGCCCGGAGTGGATGCCTGAAAAATATCGGGACAAGGTAACAGAATACTTTGAGTTCCAGGAAGAAGCTTGCTTGATTCATGATGTTGAAAATAATCTAAGACCAAAAACTGAGTCAGAGTTTAAAGCATGGAATAAAAGGCTTTACTCAAACATGAAACTTAAGATAAAATCAGAGGCCACAAAAGGGAATCTTTGTTATTGGAGATTCTGGCATAAAGATTCAGTTGCTAGAACTAAACTAAGGGCTCGTTTTTTATACAGAATGTGCAGAAGGTACGGAAAATCAGCGTTCTTTAAAAAAGAAGAAGGCTCAAATTAAGAATTGAAACTAACTCTAAAAGAACAATTCAGTATATAGCACATTCAAACGGATATAATATACAAGATAAATTCGCTTGAATAAAGCACAGAGAAAGACGATAAGACTAATAAGATAGGAAACCCGCCCAATGACACACAGGAAGATTAAAACGGCTCTATGGCTCTTATTTTGCATTTTAACATGTTGGCTTCTCGGCGGGTGCTGTTGGAGTCGCACTTATTACGAGTCAGGCAAAATAAAAGAAAACCGCATTGAGATTGATAGCCCATTGCGGCTGAATAATGTTTCTGGTGTGAATATTACTGTTAATTAATGTTGGTTAGTTGTAATTAATAAGTGCATTCCCAGCACCCAGCCAAATTTATCTTATCTATATTCTTTTTTCTCTTCACCTTCATTCCACATTTTGCGGTGTCTTTGTGCGGTTCACATCTATGCCGTCTATCATCAACACCGACACAATCAATAATTACCTTGTCGCACTCACATATACCTTCATTGCAGATTTCACAGTATGCCATATCTAACCTACCGTTGGGTTGTTGGGCTAAGCTAAGCCCAGTTGTTTTTTATTTAGTTTATGCCGAGTCTCTTTAATAATTAGCCTTACATTGCTAATACATTCTGTTTTATTCTTTGGTTGAAATGTTTCATTCTCAATCCGAGCGAATCCGTTGATAAGAGTATCAACCTGTCTATTTAAATTCGTTACTTCCTTTGAAAGCATATTTATTGCTGCTGCACTCATGATTTACCTACCCTTGGGTTAATAGATTAATGGTTACTTCTCCGAGGGCTAACCAAACCCACCTGATTTTTTTTAAGAGCTTACAGGCTTGACCGCGTTTATACTCGCTACTCTTTGTTATTTAGACTCTTCTAATCGTCTCAATGTCTCTTTTAGTAATTCGTTCTTTCTCATTCATTTCATCACCTTTTGGTTGGGTTTTAAGACTGGTTTATTAAATGACTATACTCAATTATATCGTCACAATTCGGACACTCTAAGCCACACGACCACATTGAGAATGTAGTTTTATGAAGTTCGTCTTTAGTATAATTATAGTGCTTATAGCCTTGTATGTCTTCAACAATTCCATTGATATCATAAAACACACCGTCATTCTCAATTAATACATGATCGCCATTTGTGTAGGCTGAACAAGTTGGGAATAAAGCAAGAACGATTACAAAAAGCTGATAGCAACTGCCACTTGTAAAAACGTACTCAGACCCGGTAAATGAATTTCTAATTCTGCCTATAAACATTTCTATATTCATTGCTCAAATCCTTCCGTTGTTGGAATTAAGATTCGTTGTATTGCAGAGTTTCAAGCCAGTATAATTTATCTGTTAGATATTCACCAGTTGACAAAATAGCATGACCGCAATTATCAAAGTCCATATTTATCGCTTGCCAATTCGTCCATTCTTTCCAGTTTTTAATTAGCATTTTAAGAAACCCTTCACTACTGCCACGAACATAACACCTTCCAATCCACTCATTCAATAAATTTGCATCAGGTGTAACTGCACACCAATTTAACTCATTGTTATCAAGAGCTTGTCTTACATCGCTGTGACTGCTTACAAGGATAAAGTCTACCTCTCCAATATTAGTTTTGATATGATCAATGTAATTTTGTGGAAACTCTGGATTTCTAACTTTCGTGTTGTTTCCGTCATCATCTTTCACCCAACTGTATTCGCTACTATCACTATCCAATACCGAATAGTTTTGTGGGTTATTAAATAAGTATGTTTTACCACATGCTGGAAATGCGCTTATTATTCTAGTCTTTCTCATTTTATCACACTTAATAACTTCTATTGACTCTCTCATATCTCACCTACCGTTGGTTAGTTGGAATATAATACCGCTTGACCTTTATCATTTACTTGATTGGCAAGCCACAAACTATCACCATCTTCATAGGCAGCTCGCCACGGGCCAAACCCTTCAACGTATTCTACTTTAAATTTCTCGCCACTTGGGTGAATTAAAGTATCACCCTCCTTTATTTCTGATCCTAAAAAATCTTTGTGTGGACATTTCATAATCACCCCGTTTTAGTTTCGTTAATTGGATTATTTAATAAGCTCATTTGCTTTTCTTAAGATATCCTCAACGTCTTCTATTTTTTGATTTTCCTCAGAAGATAAAACATTGGATATCATGGTGTTATTAACACAAGCCCTAAGACTGCCTGCAGTCTCTAAGGCGACTCTTTTTGCTCTCATTATACGTGCGAACTTTCTGCGTGTCATCATAATTTATGACCTTGGGTTGTTGGAATCACTCCCATTCTTTTTTAGTTCTGCGCTTACCGCCCATTCGATTAATGAGTGGTGGTTTATATTCTTTACAAAGTTTTTCTAATTCTCTTTTGTAATCTTCATCTTCTGAAGGCTGTTTGTTGGAATTAGTAATTCTTTCCCATGCATCATTGTATTTTTGTTCTGCTTCTTTTTGGGTTCTACCTGTCACATCTATAAAGAAGTCGTTTCCATTTACAGTTAAGCTACACTGAATATTTGTTGCTGTTGATTTAGGGTCAAAGTTCTTAGCAACTCCACTCATAGTTAAGTAAGGCTCATCTTTATTAAATTTCCTCATATCCTCACCTCATCCCTTCGGTTTTTAGAATTAAATCTCAATACGCTTGATTATAGACATCAATATTTTATCTATACTTGTTGCTTTATAAAGCTCTTTGCCTCCCTCTTCTTCACAAACCATGTCAGAGTTGATGTTAACAAACTTACCAACCATGTCATATTCTCTTCTAAGAAGCTCACTAAGCATGAATTTTAAGTCACTCTCAGGTATAACTACGTCAAGCCTTAAAGTCTCACTGTTTTTAATTATACTACCTTTAGACATATCATCACCTCATTCGTTCGTTTTATAGACTACCAGTTGTTAGTAATCTCATTCATATCTTGAACTGCTTTAACAGCTACGGCTTTCAAATCATCACAAAGCATTTCTTTTGCAATCATAGCAAAGTTTGCTATTGCTGTTGCATCCAAAAACTTCTTCGCTGCCTCTTCACTTAAATTCTCTATCTCTTCTTTCCAAGTCATGTTATCTCCTCATATGTTGGTTATTTAGTTAGTCTCTTATGTGCTGTTGAAATAGCCACTTTCGTGTCGGCTAACATTACTTTCTGACCACCTTTATAAGAATAGTTGTTGAATGCAATAGCTCTACATTCTGGAGATAGTGCTATTTGAATTTCAAGATCAAGTGTCATGGTCGGCCTCGTTTGGTTAAGTTTCTTTTAGTTTATCCTCAATTAGATCTGTGGCCCACTCTGGCGGTTCTTTTCTTCCACATGACCATGAATCAACTGTACTCTTTGGTATGCTGCCTACACTGGCTATAAACTTCTTTGTCCCGCCTGTAGACTGTATCAACTTCTGTATTCGTGTCATAGTCCCCCTTTGTTAATATTTAGTATATTGTCCTTTGGACAATAATGCAACAACAGAAGATTATATTTTTCCATTTATTTTTAGACTCACCCAGATAGACGGGTTCTTATATTATTTCTTACCGATCAGTAATTTTTCTTACTGTAGCTTAGAATCCGAAAGGCAATATTTCAGCCCTTCAAAATTCCGAGAACTCAACTTGTACCGATTTGCTTAGACTGAGTAAATTATGTCTATCATCCGGACGTTATTGCTTTATGCTTGTTTGATAGCTAAAACTCATACGGGTTTCTACCACGAATGTGGTGTTGCATTCACCGCAATCAAAATCATGACTATCTTCAGAATAAAAGGCTGTCGACTCACCATCAGATTCATGCTCTTCACCACAGTTTGGACAGATAATTTTATCATTACTGTATAAATCCATCTCTTCTGGCTCTGTTGCTTGAAAAGAATCAACTTTATCCTTTACTGTCTGCTCTTCGCACGATTTACAGACAAACCCCTTCTCATCACCCCAAGGTGGTTCTTTTAAATCTTTGCGATTAATACCACAAGTTAGGCACACATCATGCTTTTCACATCTATCATGGTCTATCCAAGTCGGTGTATTTCCTTCACACACGTAGCATTTTTTATCTTTTTTCATATTTTCTCCTTGTCCGAAAACCGGACGGTTGTTATTTTAACCCTTTGAATATGTGAACAATAACATCGATAGTCCAACAGTTACCTAGCATCTTATAACGCTGTGTTTTTGACACGTGGTTTGTGTAGTTATCGGGAACTGTTTGAAGCCGTTCACACTCAACTGGAACTAGCATTCTGTAATCACCACCCCCTACCGGTATAAGAGTACTTCCTGAGTCAAAACAAAGTTTTGGCGCATTATTCACAGTATTTAGTGTGCCTGTTTTTTCCGGCATGATTTTAGGTTTAGAATAGTTTTTTCTTTCAATTCTTACAAGAGCTGCCTTGGATAGTACTTTAACATTGTGCTGCCAAGAACTAGCACCCATACACGGGGATTTATCAGATCTTAGACCACCAGGATTATTGCCTCTCGCTCTCTGATATACAAAGTTTTCTCCATTCTCTAAAATATCTCTAAGGATAATTCCTTTATCATTTGGCTGACATATACCTGGTATGTTAGTCCAATATAGCCGCTTTCTATTCTGAGCAGATACCAGCGCTGAATTTATTTTAATTGGATCAACACCAAGCAGCTTTGTTATGACCCTTTCGGATTCTTTTTTCATTCTCACATTTTCAAGAAAGAAATATTTTGGTTTAAACGCATTTAAGCAGTCTATAAAAGAGAAAAACAACTTGCTACGAGGATCATCAAAGTTCAGTTGCTTGCCTGAAAAACTAAATCCTTGACAAGGGCTACCACCAATCAGCAAATCAATTTTTGGTAAGTCCCAAAAACAATTATTTGTAACGTCTCCAAGATGCTCGATGTCCGGCCAGTTTGCCTTTGATACCTTGATAGCATATTTATCTATTTCAGCTGCAAAGTAATTATTTACTTTTATACCGGCACGCTCTAAGGCTATGCGCCCGCAACTCATGCCATCAAATAATGAAAGTACATTCATAACATTCCTTATTTTGTTTAGTTTTTATTGTGTCCATTATACGGACGGTTTAAATTTGACCAGCCCACTGCCACGCTATAGCCTCGGCAATTCCAGCGAAAGTCTTACTTCGCATTCTTGTACGTTCTGGACCAGGTGACATATAGTGAAGTCGCTCTCTCTCTTTTTTAGGCAACTTCATCATATCTTCATATACGTCATTAGTTGCTTTCAGTGGCTCCAATCCGTGAAGCCATAATCCTGTTTTCTTTTGCTCCATGTGTCCGAACTGGTAAGGCTGTATATAGTTTGCTTTAGGAAAATCCCCCATGGTGTTAAGAACTCCTACAGGATTCTCCATTGCAACTTTATCACAAACAGAAGTTGCTAGGTTCCATAAATCTTGAGTCCATTTTACAGCTTTTACTCGCTCGTTGTGCTTTGGCTTTGGCGTACCATCTTTATTTAACCCATAAGTGCTGTTACCTGAGACAGTCATCGCAGTGCATGGTGGATGCATTATAATCATATCCCACTTATCAAAAAACTTTATTGCATCAAAGCAATCCATTTGCAAATGTATTGAGTGCAACCCACCGCTGCACTCATCAACATCGTTTGAATACGCCTCGTGGCCTAACTTGCGTAATTCTTTTGTTATGGTCTGTGATTCTTCACAAGCTACTAATATTTTCATCTCATTTCCTTATTTTGCGTTGTTTTTATCCTCTCCATTTAACGGACGGTTAAAATTTATCCAATAAAAAACCCCTTAGCAATTCACTGGTACGAGCAGTGAGCGCCTTGGGGCTTTAAAAATCTATTCTTAGCGGCTCGTACTCGCTTTTATTGTCTGAGTTTATTTTATATCAATTCTATGTTTTTATCAAGCCTCCTTTTTGTTATTTATATAGTTTTGTAAGGTATTAATCATGATTTCAGCCTTCACAGGGTTAATCGTCATCACCTGGGCTTGATCAGACTCAGCGTTATGATACGCCTTAAAATATTCAATCCCTTTAGTCTCCACAATCTCGGCTCTGAACTCCGGCTTATTCCTCTTCACACTCAGCCTCGCCTTCAATGGCCCCGCTGCATTTTATTTCGCACTCTTTGTTGTGCTCGTGGCTTTCACCGTGCGGACATTCATCAGAAATCGGGCACTCTTTCGCGTCGCTACAAATCATTTTATTGCTCCTATATTTTGGGTTTATTAAGATTAGGTGGCTGGTCTGATTTTTGATAATGTGGCATCTCTACAAAATCAACACCAGGTAGCTCTAACCCAATTGTAATGTCACTGAATTCAGCTCCTAATCGATGTTTCTCGCAATATATCTCAGTTGGAATTTTGCCTTCAACTGGCTGTGTGTTTCTTTCACGATGCAAAAACGTTATTATATGTCCCTCCTCTTCAAGCTTACCTGATCCTTTTAAATTAGTTATGTGAGGTTTGCCATTAATGTCACGATTAAGTTGAGCAAGTGTTACACCTGCAACCTTATGCCTCTTGTGCATTGCGCTTAAGCCTTCCATGTTATAACTTATTACTTCATGCTTTGGCGGGTTCTTCATCCATCTTGGAGCTGGCATATTTTGAACATAATCTTCTACGACTAAATCAACAGGGCCGTGCTCCTCAATGATCCCTGACAAGATTTCGTCCATCTGAGAAAGTGAATGGTCATAATCGTCACAACCAAAAAAATGAACATTGCTCCACGCATCATTAAATATTTTGTAGTGTTGTATTATTCTGTTCTGCTCATTTTTGCCTAAACCTTGAAAGTTGAACTTAAATTGAGAATAACTTATTTTTGTATTTTGAGCAATCATTCTCTCGAAAAGCTCCTCTTTTGTTGATTCTTTTACAAAGAAAACACAACGTTTATTAGCAAGTATTCCATTTCTTACGATGGTCAAACCAATCGCAGTTTTACCTATACCCGGTTGAGCTCCTATGATATGTGTTTGTCCTCTCTCATGGTTAATACGAGCATCAAGGAACGGAACCCCATAGCTCACTAGATTCTTATAACAAGCCCCTGTCATTACATCCTCAAGGCTTTTTTTCATCATTTGTTTTGATGTCTTACGTTTTCTCTTTTTCCCATAAGTCAACGCACTTTCAGTTTCTAGCAAAAACTTCTCTGATTTATTGACTACATCTTCTCCGCGCATCATATCACAAATAAACTCATTTGCCTTGTGTATTGCTTCGCGTCGGTATGCTAATAATTTTAGATCGTTGATCTTATATGACATTTTTTGATTTGTCTCAAAACGATATGTAAGAATATCAGTTAGAGAGTTATCATCTACCATACTTCTCTCGATCAAATGTATAGGGCTGGCTAATGTATTTTGCTCTATACAGGATTTTATTGCAGTGAACACCTCTACATTTTCAGCAAGATAGAAAAAACTTGAATCCATATCATCTATGAATTTTGACTGAATCTCGAATTTCTCAATGCTCAAGAGTTTTCCAAGAACAGTTCTTTCAAGCTCTATATTTTTTGGTGGCTGCTCTACAAACATAATTACCTCTTTTATATAAAAACTCAATTTTGTTTAACTCATCCATCACGGCTCTGTAATTATCACTATTGATTTCAACCTTTGATAATGCATTAAGCCTAGCCTTGTCGTTTGCAATTAGCTTTCTTGCTATCTTTCTAGCTTGGTCTAGCTTCCCAAGTTCTGTGAACTTGCACATTAAGTTTACTAATTGTTCTGTCTGCTGTGCCAATTTGCAAGCCTCCCGTTAATTGACCACGTTTTTTCCATTTGGAATCTCATCTTACCTTTGTCGTTCTTTTCAGCCCAATATGTATAAAACTTTTCAATCATTGAATGCTCATATTTTTTATCTTTGTTAACTTCCAATAGTAATTCCCAGAATTCTGGGTCAGTCCATTCTTTATAAAAATTAGTGATGGCTGATGATTTCTTTTTATTATTTTCTTTACCCTCTTCTCTTCTCTTCTCTTCTCTAGGTAACGCACTTGGTAACTCTTTAGTAACGCTATAAGCGTTAGTTTTTATCTTGCTTTTAGCAACTCTTCTTGCTGTTTGCGCCCGTTTCTTTGCTGAATTTCCCAAATGTCTATCGAAGTTCGGGAACTCGTAGCCTTCATCTGTTTTATTAAGCCAACCAACAGAAACCATTGCATCTGTAAAGTTAGTAACGTTTGCTTTACGATCTAGTAACGTTTTGGTAACGTTCGCAGCGTTACCGCTTTCAAGTTGTTGGTCAGCCCAGATCCAAACAGACAGAACGCTGCCCAAAATATGATTCGGGTCTAACTCGAGAATGTCAGCCATCTTGTAAATTTCTGGCTTATCAATAGTTGCGTGCTCTAATTTTATCCAGTCACCAGCCATCATTACACCTCAAAGTAATCAATTTTTTCATTAACCATCTTAATTAACAATTCGGATAGGTCTTCAATGAAAGCGAAAAATTCACCACACTTATGAGTGTGTGACCAATTTATAATTTTAGATGAATGCATGGCTAATTCTGTTAGTTTCCATTTAAAAGAATTTTCTAAATCAAAAACGTCTTTTGAATTCTGTTTATAAAATAATTCAAATTTTAATTTACCTTTTGTGTTAGCCCATGATATTCTATTCTTGATGCTTGATGTTGTTGCTCCATACTTGTAAACAAATAAACCATTTTCATCAATCGCTTTAAGTAAATAGAAAAACCCTTTATTTTTTGTTCTAGCCACTGTTACACCTCTTTGTCTTCAATCAGCTTCATTAGTTTTGCGTTCTGAGCTTTGAGCGTTTTGATTTCGTCACTGTCTAGCTTACACATGCTTTTGTCCCTCATGTAAGCTGATAGATTCATATAACCATGCCTCATTGCTTGACTCTCTAGCTCTTTTCTTTGCTCTGGTGTTAAAATGATTGGAAATATCTTTGTCATTATCGCTCCTTTTTTAATTGATGTATAGAACATATATTATATATATCGAAAAAGCAAACAAAAAGCCCGAATAATTAAATATTAAACGGGCCTTATGCTTACTTTGGGCTAAAATCCCAGTATAACTTTCTCGGTTGGATTGTTTTCAAGATCCTTTATCCTGCGTTCGAGTCGTTCGACTTTAAGCTGCTGTAGCGTGTTCTCTTTTACGAGATCGT